>Ga0209636_10004960_pt1 | contig 13592 bp, 13 predicted proteins | sample DeeMarSWOR152_54_FD_187464 | JGI IMG/M metagenome (GOLD analysis project Ga0209636, IMG submission 187464) | Marine sediment microbial communities from White Oak River estuary, North Carolina - WOR-1-52-54 (SPAdes) (version 2) | ecosystem: Environmental > Aquatic > Marine > Intertidal zone >...
CCCCCTCGAGCCGGATGATGCTCCCGTTTTGAACCGTGGCGACGAGGCCGTCGTGATTGGGACACAGGGGACAGAGCGTCCTAATACTTTTGCTATGACCTGTATCCTTTGCCGATCCCATCTTCGCTCCTTTCTGCCTTTGCTAAACCTCCCCTTATTCTGCCTGGGCCCGGCCAGCCGCAAAATCCGCCATAACCAGCGTTGTATATTCGCGTGCATCCTTGGGTGGATGTTCAATAGCCTCGCGGCGCTTGAGCACGAGCGATTCCGTGGGACATTTAAAGGCGCAGACGCCACAGCCAATACAGAGATCGAAAGTAACCGCCGATACCTTGCCGGTCTTGTTTTTGAGCTCCTTCTTTTCACCTTTATTCCCGGCCGCCACCACGGTAACTCTGCCCTTGGCCTCCGGGTAGTCTTCAAGGTGCATTGCTCCCATGGGGCATCGCTTGACACAGAGCCCACAACCAAGACACGTCTCCCGGTTACTGTGTACCCGGTAGTTGGACGGACTCAGGCCCATGGAATGCCCCAGTTTGTGCACCGACTCAAGGAAAATACAGCAGTCTTTGCAGCAATTACAGATGGTATCCACTCCCTCCTGGTGGTTCGAGACCCCGTGTACCAGTCCGGCTTCGGCACACTGGCGGAGGATCTCCTCAGTTTCCTGGCGCGTGATCTCGCGTCCCAGACCATTCTCGACGATGTAGCGGCCGAGCCGGTCGAAGTGGAGACATACCTCAATACTGTCTCCTTGTACGGGGTATTTGCAATCGGGAGAGTCTGGATCGATGTTTTTTCGGTGCCGGCAGGGACAGATAGAGACAGTGAAATAGTCAACAGAATCCAGTACCTTGACCACCTCTTCGTAGGGTAGGATCTGGCGGGTGTCCTCTATTGTCTGTTGAATAGGCAGAACCCGTAGACCCTTAAAGTGGGTCAGGTTGTACTGATCGAAGCCTCCGTGATAGTAGTATTGATTCACCAGGGGCGCTATGGCCTTGGTGCGCTCATCCGTGGCGCCGGACCAGAAGGTGCTGCGATAGTGGATGAAAAAGGAATCGTTCAGCCTATAACGGACGGTATCACCCCTGACGGTGCGGAAGAGAATACCCCTCTTGGCCAGCCCATCGAGTTGCCGGCCCAGCTCAGCTGGGTCCATTTGTTTCATCTCGGCAAGCTCCTCGAGGTTTGCCGCCGAAGGAGGCATTCCCGAGAGCAGGGAGGCCTCTTCAGGGCTACAGGTGGCCTTTATCAGGGGCATTAATTCATCCGCTTCAGGCAAGCCCCACCACGTCTGCCTTAACCGGTCAATAAAACGGGAATAGATTTCCTCTCGGCTCAATTGGGTTACCTCCTTTCTTTTCTGGCGCCGGCAGCGGCACCAAGAATTCAGTTCCGCTCGGATGCGCCCGGGACCCGGTAGATGGCACCGGTTTTGACCAGGGCCTCCGCCGTCCACTCACCCCCCGCCTGTTCCAGGAGCCACTCTAAGAACGGCCAGAGGTCAAGGTCGATGGTTTCATCAGAAATGTGGCCGGCGTTTGCCTGGCTTTCCATCAAGCATATTTCGATCCCGGTTAGACTTACCGAATCCTCTCCCGTCAGGCTTACCCGGTAGACCTGGCGGGATGGCCCGCGAAAAAACAGGCTACCTCCTCGTTCCTCTATGTGCTTCATCAAGATATCATTGAACTCCGAATAAAAGGCGGGGTTCTGTTCGAGTAAGACTTGTCGAGGAACAGCCCCGGCCAAGTCAACTTCCGCTGCCCTCAAGAAGTGGATGATCATCAACTATCCTCCGCCGGTGGGGTCTGCTTCACGAGTTCGAGTATCTCTTCCGCGATCTCCCCCGGCGCGTCCTCCTGGATGAAATGAGACCCATCGGAAATGAACCGTAGGCTGGAACAATTGGGGAGGAGCCCCTGAAATCGGTGGGCATTATTCGGCGGAAACACAATGTCCCTTTCGCCCCACAGGAGCCGGCAGGGGAACTCAAGACCTTTCAGGCCCTTTTCCATTTTGCTCATACGGTCCCAATTGAGGTCGCCGGGCCTTTGCGGGATATTCCGTGGAAAGGCCAGGATGGAGATCCGGCTGCCCGGAGTGGTGAAGGGGAGGCGATAACCGTCCAGGATGGGTCCCTCCTTGAACCGCTCCCGGCTTCGGGAGGTGCTCAGATACAGGCCGCGCTCCACCAGGGCATTTCGCCTGAGCAATAAGTAAGGCCCCACGAAAGGGGCGTGCAGCATTCGCCAGGGCATGACCGCGGCGTGGAAGTCAGAGGGATCCGGCCAGGCCCAGGTGTTCATGATCAACATGCCTGATACATTCTGGGGATGGGCCAAGGCATACCCGAAGGCAATCGGCCCGCCCCAGTCCTGAACGACAAAGATGATGTCTTTCAGCCTCAACCGATTAATGAACTCAGTGATGAGCCGGGTGTGATTTTCAAGGCTGTAAAATCCCTCGTCAGCGGGTTTATCAGAGAGGCCCATGCCGAAATAGTCGGGCGCCACGGCCCTGCAGTAAGGGCTGATCTTTGGTATGATCTCCCGATAGAGGAAAGACCAGGTAGGATTTCCGTGCAGCAGAACGACCGTAGGGCCCTCCACCCCTTCTTCCACGTAATGCATCCTTAAGCCATCGATTTCAATCCAGCGGCCTTCAAAGGGGTAGATGGCGCGAATCTTTTCTGGAATGTCACCACTGTGCCGGTAGATATCCCGGACCATGACTCCTGGCCTCCTTGGTCCTCCTTGCTGATGCTGCAAGATATTTCTGTCGGGCCTACTTCGATGATTGTTTTATCCCTTGTTCTTGAGCTCCCTGATGAGGATTGGCAGTATCTCCATTGCGTCGCCAACGATGCCGAGATCTGCGACCTTGAATATGGGTGCATCCGGGTCTTTATTGATTGCGATGATGGTCTTTGCTGAACTCATTCCAACGACGTGCTGAACAGCCCCGCTAATTCCGACAGCTATGTAGAGCTGAGGTCCTACGGTCAGCCCCGACTGTCCTACCTGCTTGGTGTGGGGTATCCAGTCGAGTTCAACAATGGCCCTCGAGCCAGCCATCTCACCTCCGAGTGAGGCTGCCAGCTCTCGAATGAGATCCAGATTCTCCTTTTTCTGGCATCCCCTGCCGGCTGAGACGATAATGTCGGCATCCTCAATGCTAACCTCTCTTTCGTCCCTGAGTTGTTCGATACCCACTACCTTTGTCCTTATTGCAGCCGGTGAAAGTACCACCTCAAAGTCCTCAATTTCCCCCTTTCTTGAGTTATCAGGGTCCCCGAAGGAAAAGACGTTTGGCCTGACCGTAGCCATCTGGGGCCTTGTGTATGGTGAGACTATTGATGCCATGATGTTCCCGCCAAATGCGGGCCTTGTCTGGACCATGTGTCCCTTTTCATTTATATCCAGACCAGTACAATCCGCTGTAAGCCCAAGGTGCAGCCTCGCAGCGACCCTCGGGGCCAGCTCTCTTCCATGTGCTGTTGCGCCAAAGAGAAACACAGAGGGCTTTTCCTTTGAGATAAGAACGGATATGACCGTGGTAAAGCTGTCGGTTGTGAAGTGGCCGAGCAGCCTGTGTTGACACCTGATTACCCGGTCTGCGCCGTAGGCAATCAACGTCTCGAGCTCTGCGAGCCTTCCATCACCTAAAACCGCTACGGTCAGATCCTGGTTGAGCTTATTGGCAAGGTTTCGGCCCTGAGAAAGGAGCTCCTTGACCACCTTTTTCGGGATGAGCCTTTCACCCTTTTCCTCACATTCTCCCCAGATAAAAACACCAGAATATCTATCCAGCTCTTCCTGTGGAACTCGTCTCCGCTCAATCGAAAGTGCCCCTTCCGGGCAACTATTCACACATGCCCCACAAAGGGTGCAGTTGTCTTGCACGTGGGCTATCTTATCAAAAACGACGATAGCACCAAAGGGGCACATTTTCTCACAGATTTTACATCCGGTACAGTTCTCAGTATTGATTATGAGCATCACATTCCTTAAACAAAGTTCTTTTCTTTGAGGAACTCAACCAGTTTCTGTGCTGCACCCTGTGCTTCACTACCATCGATGAGCTCTCCCCCCTTTTTTACCCTGGGTGGAAAGATCTTTACGACCTGGGTTGGTGATCCTGCAAGGCCAAGTTCATCCTCATCCATGATGAGGTCGGAGGCGGTAACAACCCGGAGCTCCTTTTTCCGTGCATCGAGGATTTCTTCAAAAGAAGACACACTCCTTATCATGGGTCCTTTGCTTACAGAGACGAGGCCAGGAAGCCTTATCTCTACGGTTTCATAGCCCTTTTCCATCTCTCTCTTTACCCTGATCCTCTTTTTGTTCCGGGTGAGTTCTATGCCCACCCCGTACATTACCTGAGGGATACCAAGGATTTCCGCAAGCTCAGGGCCTACCTGGGCGGTGTCACCATCTATTGCCTGTTTTCCAACAAGGATAAGGTCGAAGTCACTTTCCGTGGTTCTGATGGCCTCAGCCAGGGTTAGGGCAGTAGCCCATGTATCAGAGCCGGCAAATTTGCTATCCGATAGCAGAATGGCCCTATCAGCTCCCATCTCAAGGCACCTCATGAGCGCGGCCTTTGCCTGCGGAGGCCCCATGGAAATAGTCACTACCTCTATGTCACCATAATGCCTTCTCAGATCTAAGCCCACCTCTATGGCATATTCGCAGAAGGGATTGAGGATTGAGGCCACCCCTTCTCTGATAAGAGTCCCCGTTTCAGGATTTATTCTTACATCCGTAATTTCCGGAACCTGCTTTACACAGATGAGTATCTTCATCTCTCCCTACTACGGAGCCGCAGAGACGCTGAGATTTCGTAATTTCTTGCTTTCCGCTGAGAGGGCGAAAAGCAAGAAGAATTCACAAAATCGTACATCTTGCCGATTCTTTCTCCCATGTGCAACCCCGAAAACACACCGCCTATATGGCAGACAGGACATACCCTCCAGAGGATTGCGGAATGACAGTTTTTTCCTTTCTGTCCTCTCAACAGAAAGGAAAAACATCTTCTCTTTGCGTCCTCTGCGCCTTTGCGGTAAACCATTATGGTATTCCCTTACATATCCAGCATGTTTCCAGGATTTATCATGAGGCCTGGATCAAGGGCGATTTTCACTGCCTTTATCTCTTCCAGTTCCTTATCCGAGAACATGATAGAAATGAATTCTTTCTTGATCTTGCCAATACCATGTTCGGCAGACACCGTTCCTCCCAGGGATACTGCCTTTTTGGCAAATTCGTGGTAGATAGCAAGGCCGTCGCGCATCTCCTCAAGGGTCCTGGGCAGGATGTTGATATGGATGTGATTGTTGCCAATGTGCCCGTATGCAAGCCATTCGAGGCCTGCTTTAGCCAATTTTGATTCGTAAAATGCCCATATTTCCTCAAGGGCATGATCTGGAACGGCAAGGTCAGTTCCGAGCTTATGGAGTTCAGGTATCTTCTTTTTTCTCTCAGCTATGATAGTGTTGGTGGTTTCAGGAAGGACATGCCTAAAATTCTTGAACCGATCCAGATCTCTTTGTTCATATGCTGCCCATGACCTTGCCAGTGTTGATCCGCATTCGGCGACTAATTCCTCCAGTTTGGAGTAGTCATTATCCTTGGCCTCGGGATCGAATCTTAGATCAAAGAAGACCGCGGATTTTGCGTAATCCGGTATTGGCGGCATTCCCACAACCCTGGGATCTTCCTTCTGTCTCTTCCGGAGGAAATCGAGGGCGTAAGAGCTATAGAACTCAATAAACTCCGGCCGGATGCTTTTCTCTTTGCGCAGGGAAATCACAAAATCAATGGCCTTATCATCAGATGGCAAGAACTGGACGATTGAAATAGGGTTCTGCCACTCTTGAAGTGCCACCTCAACTTCAGTAATTGGCCCAAAAATGCCTTCACTGCCTATGAAGAGGTCAATCAGATCCATGTTCGGCGCCGAGAAGATACCCGCGGCGTTTTTTGTTGAGGGCATAGTATACTTTGGAATCCTCACGGTTGCCTCATTTCCCTTGGTATCGATTATAGTAAATTCACCGGCTGGTGTTGCAAAGTATTTGCCACGAGGTATCTCAAGGACCTCCCCCGAGGCCAACATGACCCTGATCCTTCTCACCCAGTTTCGCGTGGCGCCGTATTTGTATGTTCTGGCACCAGATGCATTGGTTGCAACAGTTCCGCCCAGGGCTGCGCCCGTCTCGGTTGGATCAGGGGGATAAAAGTAGGTAGTCTGGCTTTCCCTGTATCTTCTGAGAAAGGCCTTAGTTTCAGCGGAACCTCTCTCATTGAGCCCAGGAAAGTTCCTTTTCATTGCAAAGTTGTTAAGATCCCTCAGAATCACGCCACACTGAGCACGCACAAGCCATTGCTTTGAGCTACTATCGTACCTAAGGCCCAGGATCTTATCGAGCCTTTCGAGGGATACTATTGACCCCCCATGAGGCACCGCCCCGCCCACTATGCCGGTTCTGGCACCGGATATGGTTACCGTGATGCCCCTTTTGGCCATTTCTCGAAGGACAGCCGAGAGTTCAGCCTCGTTGGTGGGAAAGAAAAGGTATTCGGCCCCCTGGTGAGCTAACTTTGACTCGTCAGAGAGGTAGGGACTGTAATTTTTGCTAATTTCGCCATAACCTTTAATAGAGCGAACGCTTTTGAAGTCAACAAAGGGCACTTTTTCGGAGGTAATTTCATGCATGGGTTTTACCACTTAACCACGTTGACATTGGCCAGTGTTCGTCCCAGAAAGCGTTCCCCAATTCCCTGAAATCTGATGGGCACATCGGTGACATAATACCGGTATTCGGGGGGTTTCTGTTGTTCATTCCTGAGATTTTTTTCGCTCAGCAAGTTCCCTGTTTCTTCTGTTATGGCCTGAGCAGAGTCCACAAGCCTTATTTTGTCTCCCAGGATTTCCCGGAGCAGCGGTTTCAGCAAGGGATAGTGGGTACACCCCAAAACAAGGGTATCGATATTTTGGGCCACAACCGGCTTAAGGTACTCCTGGGCCGTGAGTCTGGTTACCTGATGATCCAGCCACCCTTCTTCTACCAGGGGAACGAATAAAGCACAGGGTTGAGAAAAAATACGAATCTCTGGATCATATTTACTGATTGCCCTTGCGTAGGCATTGCTGTCAATTGTTGCAGGCGTGCCAATCACGCCGACACATTTACTATATGTCTCCGCTACTGCTCTCCTGGCACCTGCATCGACCACACCCAATACCGGAACAGGGGATAGATCTTCAATGACCTGAAATGCGACCGCTGACATGGTATTACAGGCAACAATAAGCAATTTAACCTGCCGCTCCACCAAAAAGCCCGTGATCTGGCTCGCATATCTCGAAATGGTCTCAACCGATTTCACCCCATAGGGTACCCTCGCAGTGTCTCCAAAATAGATGATGTTCTCGAAGGGCAGCCGTTCCATGAGGGCCCTGACCACGGTGAGTCCGCCTACACCAGAATCAAATACGCCTATTGGATTGTTCGGATTGACTGTCACGGGGCCTCCAAAGGACTAAAGGCTCCTATATTGATAAAATGAAGTAGTGAAAAAATCAAGAGGATTAGGGAGATATCTATAACCAGATCGTTTGGTTGGAAACGCTAGAGGACTATTTTTGCGTATCGTACTCAGGCCTATGACCTAGCGGAAAAGAAGGAGAACGTAGAAGTATTTGAAAGAGGATACTCCGAAAGAAGGGATTTCACGGTAGTATTTTCAAAGGATCTTTCAGTTCTCTTCTTCAGATCATCAGTACGTTGCCTTCTTTTGCCTTGTTCCGATCTTCGTATCCCTTCTGGAAGGCTTCGAGGTTTACCTGAGGTAGCTTGCCCTTTTGAGGTGCGCCTTCGTAGACCGCTGCTTCTGCTTCTTTCTTCGGAATCGTGAGGATGTCGTCGCGCTTCTCCAGATCAGCCACGAGTACGCCAAATGAATAGGGGCCTTTCAACACCGGGGCATATTGTTTGTACCTTGAAAAGTCATAGAGAATAATTTTAGGAGTATTACCAGCGATTTTATAGTTCTTGAGTACCTCGGCCAGCTCCTCTCTTGAGTAATACCTGGGCCCCTTTATGCTTGTCATCACCGCGATTGGCTCAATAATCTTGTAATCGCTTATTAGTGTGAGGTCTTTTGAATATGCCTTTTCCACTTTCTCTCCCGCCTCTGTAAACATGCGCCAGATCTCGGTCATTTCATAGGCATTCATGTAGTTGACTTCCTGTACCACCGCGCCGTGGATCTCTTTCTCGCTAATCCATAAGTCCAGGCACATTGGCCCTTCTGCCTGAGCTAGGCCTCTGCATTGATATGATACTGAATAATATCCCGCCTTCATTGCTGCTTCTGCAATTGTTCCCACAAGGGTTAGAAACCCAGAACCTCCAAGTGACGGGTTTGTGATTACCAGATCTCTTTTCATCTCAATCATCTCCCTGCATACGTTTGAAAACCTCGATGTACTTCTTCGGATGTTCGGTTACCATTGCCAGGTTTGGCTCGGCACAGGTTAGCGATTCACAGTCATAGTGTGCACATGCGCCACAGTTATAACAGCGACTCGGGTCATTCTCAAGCAGAGCTTGACAGCGGAGGCGGATTCCGCAAAGCCTGCACTTAAATGGGGGCATTTCCTTGAGCTTCTCCGGATTCTCTTTGGCAATCCTTTCCCTCTCTTTTTGATAGACCACATCTTTGCAATCTTCTCTCCTGATGAAGGTACCGAGCTTGACCCCCTGGTCTCTGAGTTGGGCCCTCAAGTCTCGAGAGCACGTGCCGTCTGCGACTACCATGATTGCCTTGTTATTCAGATATTCCCCGATGAGCCCTTTGAAGACCTCTGCGTTCTCCTCGTATCGATAGGGATTGATGAAGTAGACTTCAAAGCCTATGGCCTTGCCCTCAATTTCATACTCATTAATCAAGCCTATTTGTCCACCGGTCATGCGGATTGCATAGTTGTCGTAGATTATATACATGCTTGGCGGGTCTTGCGCTGCGATCTTCATGCCATTTATGTTGAAGTTGTACGCACCATCACCGCTTGCACAAACAACCATGTAGTTATTTTCCAACCCTCCGGATGAATACTTGGCGCCCAGCGCCACCATTGGAGCCATCCCCATGTTAGTGATTGTGTCGACTATGCCGTATTCATGCCATCCTTGAAGATTTCCGCAGCCCCTATCAGCTACGTAGAGTAGCTTGAGTTTGGCCTTATTTTCCTTGTTGTATCTCCTCAGGCCTTCTTTGAGGGCCATGGAAACCTTGGTCGCACCGCATCCAGGGCAGTTTGAAACGGGTCTTTTAATTGTCCTTTCCTCAGGCTTGGGTATTGCAACTGCTACCATATTCTTCCTCCTCGTTAGCTTGCGCTTGCCATTATATGGTCTACGTATGAGAATCTTTCATACATTCTGGGTTCATAGGGAATGCCCCTATTTCTCACCCGTGCGTCGAATTCATTGGTATTTATGAAGTCAAGGGTTTCGAAGTACATTAGTCTACTATAACCTTCTTCGAACACATAGACCTCATCGATAGAGCTCTCCTCGAAGATCTTCTTGTATACCTTGCTGGGTAAAGGCCATACTAAGTCGCTGGCAATCACCACCGGGTCTTTATATCTTTCCTTGAATTCCTTTTCTTTCGCCTCATCGCTTCTTATGTAGTTGAAATCCTCTCTGAAGGGCCCATTAACGATGACCATCTTGGTTGGATTCTCGGAGTAGCGAATGACTTCGTTATTCAGGAACTCGAAATTCTCGGAGAACTTCTCTCTTATGAGTGGAATTATCTTTCCCCAGTGTCTCTTTTCCTTTGGTCTTATTTGAGGCCCGATCGTAACAAGGTTATATGGATCTGAGACGAATCCCTTCTTCCTCTTGTTGGCTGTCATATCTATCTCAAAATTGACATCGGCCGTGACCTCTCGATAGGCCTGATTGTAGTTCTCAATAACTGCAAAGGCCACGCCCAGTTCCTCGCAAAGCTCGTAGGCGTTTCTCACCGTTACATGGGCGTTAACCGGATTGTGAACTTCAAAGGTTGGCATCCTGAAATGCCAGGCAAACAATACCTTGTTGTCCTGCATTGTCTGCGAAGCAGTGCCCTGGCGGTCATCACCGCTTGCTATGCAGAGGCCACCTGGGTAGGGGATGATGTTCATCAAGGTCCTGGCCACGTCAGCCCCTGTGTTGCCACCAAGATGCTTGATTGAACACATAACCCTTGGGCCAGCCGGAATCTCATCCTTCGTCAGGAGATTTTTCTTTGCAAAAATTGTGTCTCCATAGATAGTATCGTATTCCTCGGGAGTTATGAATTCACGGGGCTTTTTATCCCCCTTGCATATTATATTGCCTAAGGCAAAAGACAGTGCATTGGGCTCGTTGGTCAACTCGCCCCACTTGGCAACAAGGTCATAGCCGGCTTTATCCAGAGCCTCGCCAAGTTTCCGAGTGAATGGATTATTCCTCGGAAATCCTGGTTTGCTCGCTAGAGATTCAAAGGTATTCTGCACATCTGAAATGGGCGCACCTGGGTATGCGCATGTAATTCGAACCCCTGCCTCTATGGCTCCTCTTGCAATTGCCTGGTTACCGGTGATTGCCATTCTCCCCAGATCGATTTTCAACGTTTCTGCCATTTAAACACCTTCCTTATTTATAGATAGTGTGAACTGATTGCATAGTATTAGTCAGGCTTTAAAAAATTGGGTTTTGAACCCGTAGAGGCTTTAAACACAACAATCAGGAAATGTCAACTTTTTTTTGTATTTCTTTTTTTCTATTTCTTATCCGAGATTGATCTTTACCGGTACACGTACCTTCTAGCCCGAAGTAGTAGTGACTGTTTTGAGACGTTGAAGAAGGCGCTCCTGGATATGATCAAAGGGCCCGTTGGACATAATGAGGATCACATCCCCAGGCCTAACAAGGGAAAGAAGTCCATCAAGGAGATCGTCATTGTTCGGAAAATAGTAGGCCCCAATGCCCTGCTCCCTTAGATCAGCGGCAAGTTTGACAGAGGAAAATCTCTCATCCATTGGAATCCTTTCCATAAGCGGGGGTTCTGGAAGGATAACGAGATCAACACAATCAAAGGAAGAGGCGTAGGCCGCCTGGAAGATGTTCCTCCGGCTTGAGTTTGATCTCGGTTCGAAAACGGCAACAAGGCGGTGGTTCTTGTAACGGCCTTTTATCGCTTTTGTCGTCTCTCTCACAGCCGTTGGGTGGTGGGCAAAATCATCTATCACAAGTATATCCCCATACCTGCCTATTGACTCCAGTCTCCTCTTCACCCCTTTAAAGCTGGCAAGGGCCTTGTCGATGATTTCAGGCCTTATGTTTACATGATCGGCAATTGAGACTGCAGCGAGGATATTGGACATATTGTGGTCTCCGTAAAGATCAGTAGTAACGCTTAGGTATTCCTTCTTCTCTTTCACTATAGTAAGCCTTGTCCCATTATCGTTAACGGACATATCCCCGATACAAAGATCCGCTTCCTTTGTTATGGCGTATGTCACGGAAGGGCATCGTGCTCTGTCAATCTCATCTGCCACGATCGGATCGTCCATGTTTGCACACAGGAGCCCTTCAGGGGGTATCATCTTGATAAGGTGTCTGAAGGAATCCTTGATTTCCTCAATTCCCTTGTAGATGTCGGCGTGGTCAAACTCAATGCCGGTTATGACGGTTACATACGGGTCATAGTGCAAAAATTTGGGCCTTTTATCAAAGAAGGCTGTATCGTACTCGTCCCCCTCAACGACGAAATATGGACCGGTTCCTAGCTTGAAATTACGCTCGAAATCCCTTGCTATACCCCCGATCATAAATGACGGATTCATGTGAGCAAGTTCCAGAATCCACGCAATCAGAGCAGATGTTGTTGTCTTCCCATGAGTTCCGGCAATGGTAATGGATTTCTTTCCTTCCATGGCAAACTTCTTTAATGCCCGGGGCATGGAAAGATATGGTACTCCCAGCTGGAGCAATTCATCTGCTTCGGGATTCTCCTTGGTAATAACGTTTCCCACAATGACGAGATCTGGTAGGGGATGAAGGTTTAAGGGGGAGTAGCCCTTGTTCACGGGAATAGAGAGTCGCTCAAGAAAGGTGCTCATCGGTGGGTAGATGTTGTGATCGGAGCCTGTTATGGTATAACCCTTCTCCTTTAGCATGCCTGCCAGGGATGACATGCCAACACCGCAGATACCCATCAGATGAATATGGGCGTGTTTCGGAGGAAGATCAAATGCCTCATCCATATCCGAATTCCCGTAACTCATCCCGAACGAAGTCAGTGCTCCGCCAATGCACTGACGTCATACCAATTCCTTCATAATAAGGTTGTGAAGTTTGGGGCGGAAATCCCTTATCTTTTCATTCGATCTACTTGGGTGGACCCGGTTTGTCAGAAATAGCACCGTTATGTCCTTGGGTAGATCTATCCATACCGAGGTGCCGGTGAATCCTGTGTGACCAATGCTATTCGGGGAAAAGTAATTGCCTGAGCTGGAGTTCTCTTCTGATGGTGTATCCCATCCAAGGGCCCAGGTAGACCCTGGGACAATTGCCTGCCGTGAGAAGAATGTCCTGACAGTTTTGGTCCTAAGTGGTCCCGAACTAGTCCCGTGATAGATCTTAATCAGTGTGGTGGTCAGGGCAAAGACGTCACGTGCTGATCCAAAGAGCCCAGCGTGACCGGAATAGCCTCCAACTGCATATGCATTTTCGTCATGGACGTGGCCCTGGATGATCTCCTTTCTCCATGGGCAGTCCTCAGTGGCAGCGTATGAGTCTCTTGCATATGCCGGGCCACGGGCAATGGTATCAAAGTAGAGGGTTTGCAAACCCAAAGGCCCGTATAGGGCAGCATCGAGAAATGAGGAAAGATCCTGGCCGGAGGCTATTTCGATGATCCACTCAAGGAGCATAAATCCCAGGTCACTGTAAAGCGAGGTGGATTTAGGCTCGCTGGATAAGGGACCTTCCATGATGAGTCGCCTTGCCGTGGGTTTTCTCTCCTCCGGAGGCAGCTTTATGAGTTCACGATAGAGGGGTTTCCAGTCCGTGAGTCCTGCACAGTGATTTAGAAGAAGTCGCGGGGTTATCTCGGCTTTATCCTGCCAGGGAAAGGGACGAATGAGAGATGAGACTGGGGAATCAAGATCCAGCAAGGCATGGTCAACGAGTTTCATGACGGCCAAGGTGGTAGCGAGTGGTTTTGTCAGAGAGGCCAGATCGAAGATGGTGTCCTTTTCCATGGGAAGCAGCCTGGGGATTACCGCCCTGTTGCCTACGTTGTGGAATAAAACAACCTCACCCCTCTGTGCCACCAAAACAACCGCACCTGGATAAACCCCTTCCTCCAACCCTCTTTTCAGGAAATCGGTTATCTTATTTGTCATTCGTCATTTAACACGATGGACACAAGAAACCCAATAAACTCAAAAAACCCTATGATACAGCTGACTCTTCTACCTTAAGGAGCATCCTTTCGGTATCAAGTAGTGCCGAAAGGCCGAGCGGAAGGGAGATATTTTCC
>Ga0209636_10004963_pt1 | contig 13584 bp, 10 predicted proteins | sample DeeMarSWOR152_54_FD_187464 | JGI IMG/M metagenome (GOLD analysis project Ga0209636, IMG submission 187464) | Marine sediment microbial communities from White Oak River estuary, North Carolina - WOR-1-52-54 (SPAdes) (version 2) | ecosystem: Environmental > Aquatic > Marine > Intertidal zone >...
ACATGGGAGGGATCTAAGCCGGGGTTCGTGGGTGGGTTTGAAGCCGTTCCACCCTCGGCCCGGCGTAGATCCAGACCTGCTAAGAGAAAACAAGGTTAATCGGAATCCTCTTTAGATTCTTTTTTTATAAATTCTATTTTTTTTTCCTTACGACATGATACCTCACGATTAAACAAAATCCCGTAACGAGGCGTTTTTAAACAACCCCCCCTCATTTATACCCTGATGAGAAAAAATATCTTGACAGATACCTTAATTCAAGCGTTAAGTGTGGTAAGTGGAATAATTGGAGTTGTATTAACTTTAATTGGCTTAGGTTTTCAACATCTTTTTCCTTGGATCACCTTCGGTAGGTGGTGGAGGTTACCTGAGCTTGGTATAAATCCTTGGAAATGGTCGTATTACCACATATCTCCATTTTTCGTCGAATTCCGCCTCGAAGATGGTGTTTCAAAATATCAGTGGTTCTATAAAATCGATACAACGTTGACAGGAGTGGCCTGTTTCATAGGGGCTGTTATTGGTCTAATTGGGTTATTCGCACGCTCAAGAAAGGTTAACCTAGCCGGTGGCCTAATCGTTATGGGCTCAATAATAGCATTCGCAATTTGTCTACCAGGGCTATATCCTTACATAGCATGGGGTTCTGGCGCAAAGCTGACTTTTGTTGGGGCCCTCGCAATAATGGCATCGGCTTTATTAGGTTATATTAAGGACAATATACAAAAAAATAGATTCCTACTCAACAGGCTAAGAGAATCGTGGCAACACAGCACCAACTGACGGAGAAGTTGTCGAGGAAAATCAACTTAAGTATTTTTCGAACCATCTGAGTATGTGCCTCAGCCTCTCCCTACGATGGCTTGGTTTTCCTGACAGCGAGAGAAGATGATGCTCATCGGGGAACCTTATGAACTCGACATCCTTTTTCATCTTCTTCAGTGCTGTGAAGAGCTGTTCTCCTTCGCACATGGGGCACCTGTAGTCCATCTCGGAGTGCATGATAAGCAGGGGCGTCTCGACATCCTTGACGTATGTTATCGGTGACTTCTCAGCGTGGAGTTCCCTCGACTCCCATGGGTCCCTCCCAAACCCCACCTGCCAAGGAACCCAGTATGTTCCTATGTCGCTCACCCCGTGGAAGCTGTCCCAGTTGCTTATGCTGGCGCATGTGACGCATGCCTTGAACCTGTTCGTGTGCCCAACGATCCAGTTCGTCGCGAAGCCTCCGTATGAGATGCCTGTCTCCCCGAGTCTGTCTGCGTCGACGAAGGGATATCTCCTTATTACGAAATCCACGGCCTCCATGATGTCGGAGAAGTCCTTCTCACCATAGTGGCCGCTGCATTCGGCAGCGAATTCCTCTCCGTAGCCGGTGCTCATTCTGGGGTTCGAGTAGACAACGGCGTATCCATGGCGGGCCAGTATCTGGAACTCTGGCTGCAGACTGTAACCGTACATGCCCATGGGCCCACCGTGGATCTCGACGATCGTCGGGTATTTCTTCCCCTCCTCGTATTCAACTGGCTTCATTATCCATCCCTGGACTTTGACACCGTCACCAGCCTCGAACCAGAACTCCTCGGGCTGGCTGAGCTTCCAATCCTTCATCAATCCTGCATTGACGCTCGTAAGGCGCCTGGGCCCCCATCTATCGTGGACCCATATCTCCTGGGGCCAAAGAGTCTCTGAGGCTACAAAGGCTGTGATCGAGCCGTCCTTGCTACTGCTGAAAGAAGAGACCATAATCTTGCCTTCAGTGACTGGCTCAACCTCTCTTGTCCCAAGGCAAACTTTGTAAATGTTGACTGCCCCATGGCTGGGGGCTATGAAGTAAAGCGCCTTAGAGTCTGGACTCCAAATGGGCCCGTTAACGTACGCACGAACAGTCCTGTCAAACGACGCCGTCAGGTTTTGTGTCTCGCCTCCATTCGGCGGAGTGACCCAGATGTCCGTGTTTCTCCATCCCCTGAAGTTGGGGCCGGAGGGCTCATAACCCATGTAAGCTATGAACTCCCCATCTGGAGACCAGGAGACTGTGCCAATCATGATCCTGCTGTCAGTTACCTTCCGCGGACTCCCCCCAACCGAAGGCACTGCGTAGACATCCTTGATCAACGAGTGGTCACAGTCTTCGATGTTGGTCACGAAGGCTATCTCGGCTCCATCCGGGGACCAGTCGGCTGAGATGACGTCGAAGGGGCCCTTTGTCAGCTGCCTGGGCTCGTCGCCATCGACATCTACGATAAATAGGTGCTTCCTCGTATACGGGAAGAACTTGAAGGCTCCATCCATCTTGTATCTGAGCTTCTTTATCCAGAGGACGTCCGTCTCATCCGCGTCGCCCCTGGCCTCGCTACCCTCAATACTAGATAAAAACAGTATCTTTTTACCATCTGACGAGATCTTCGGATTTGTAATTGGGTACTTTGCTTCCGCCAAGAGCCAAGCCTCGCCACAAAGGGATGATATTGCCCACAGTCTCGTCTTCTCCTTGTCATCTGCCTCGATCTTCCTGTTAGATAGGAAGAATATCGTCTCCCCGTCGATAGACCAGAACGGGCTCGAATCGTCTCCCAAACCGTGTGTGAACTGCCTCGTTTCCCCACTCTGAGCGGAGGCGATCCAGATATGGCTGTCGTATCTGTCCTCCTTTTCGTTTGTAGTCCTTCTCGTGAATAGAATCTTCTCCCCATCAGGTGATATCGCTGGTTCTGCTACTGATAGATAATGAAAAATGGGCTCCACGTCATATTTTTTCAATTGCTCCATGACTATCCCTCAATAAATTATTCAATTACCTAAAATGTTTTCGTTATTCTCTATATAAATTATTTAAATTGCTTTATGTGCAAAAAAGAAATTTAAATGTTCTCTTATCTATATAAATTTGTTTAATTTTAATAAAAAATAATGAATGATGGTGATTTAAATACGAATATCATGAACTCAACATAAATTCTATACTATGATATGTGATTCGTATTTTTATATAGTTGTTTAAATATGATTTAATTTATTATTTTTATATTTCATTTTGGTGAATTCTCTTGACCATTAACATGTGTGACTAGACAAATGTCTTCTATTTATTCTCTAGTTCTAGATGCTGAACCATTCTGGATCATGGAAATCTTCTATTGCGTCGACCATCTCGAGCGATATTACTGATAGAAAGGTCTCCAGCTCCATCTTCGGGTAGAACTCTGGTAGCTCATCGCCATATTTTTCCCTATACAATTCATCTATGCCATAGCCGTGCGAGTTAAAATTGTGTAGTGAGGGCCATTTTATAATGAACTTTTCTTTGTTTGACAGTTTTTCATGATTGAATATGTTCTGTGTCTGGGTGTCTGGGACAATCTCCCCTCCATGTATTTGATAATTTCCCCAATGCTCCAGAGATTCCCCCGTTTTTATGATCCCCACTGGGAAGGTCATTGATCTGCAAATAAGGGCGACGAGCCTTGAGACCGTTACGCAGTCGCCTGGGAACTTTTCCCCCGCCAACATCATGGCGACGTCGCAATCGTAAAAACCCTTTGTGGTTGGTTCGGCTCCGGAGCTTCCGTATTCTGAAAGAATTTCGGACCAGATGAAACTTTGAATTTCATCTATGGATTTTGGTGGGGTGTGATCTGTCAAGATCCTTTGAATGGTTAGATTGTTATATACTGTGGACTCAGCAAATTTCTTTGCCTCCTTGTATGCGTCTAATGGTATGAATTGATACTTCAGATCTCCGAATCGTTCGTTGAAATTTGGATAAATGACTTCCATTAATCCGAATACTCCGTGCTTCTCGACGACTTCCCTCAGCTTTTCAGCACCAAAGAATTGACATTGCCCTATCATGTATTCTTTAATCCAATCCAGCATCCTCTCCTTGGTTTGGTCAAACGCGTAAGTCTCCCAGCAGAGGTTTTCGTCCTCCTGGCGGATGAAGAAATCGTCAAAGACGGCCGCATATGATAGAAAGACTCTTGTGTCATTTGCCAGAAGCCCCGTTGCCTTAGCAAAGTCTGCGATGAGCCAGTAGATTAGATCGCCAGTCGTGATGTAGCTGCATCCATACGACGGTAAGATAAATAACGCCACTTTTTCGGCCTCGCTCATCTGATGATACCCGTTTATTAAATATTCGAGCAGCCTCTCATCTTCGTCACTGAAACCTGATATGTAATGACCTGTGTCACATAAAGTTAACAGAAAATCAGGATGATCTTGAAGCAATTCATATTTTGTAATCAATTTTTCTTTGAGATTCATGACGGATTCTTTGTTTCTTACCTGAATTTTTGTAAATTTCGTGATGCTATCTAATAAACCTGGATCTTTAGAGATTAATTTTAAGTAAACATATAGATCGCCTACTTGATCTCTGCTGCTAAAAGATAAGTTTAAATTGATCTCATTTCCGGCTAAAAGATCCTGGCTTTCACTACACAATTTTTGAATTAATTCATCTCCTTTCCTCAAAGTGATTTCTATGTTCACATCTTCAAAATATTCTTTGGATATTATTTTTCCGAATACTTGAACTATCTGGGATTCTATGTAAATTAAGCGATCCGTGTATATGTCAATAAATATCTTTTCATCTATTACAATAAAATGTGCGCGTGAAATAAACGATACTCTGAAAGTACTGGGATCGTTTTCTTTTTCCAAATATATTTTGATTCCAAATTCACCTGTTTTGTTACAAACCCATTTAATTGGTTCTCCTTGGTTAATATCCCTTAAATAAATAGGATCGTTGTGACTAATTTTTAATTTTGTTTTTATTAATAGTATGGTAGAGCTATCACTCCAATCGAATATGTATAATTTTATGATGACATCTTGAAATGTAGTGAAGAATTGGATGTGCCCTTGAACGATGGCTGAATCACCCATTTGATAAATTTCCTTGTCTGTTGATATTTCTGAAGAAATCTTTGGGGAGGAATATACGGACACTGGGTAGCGGAAACCCGTGATAATAAACATTAATATAACGAATGCGATGAGCCCCACCGACTGATACTCTATTGCCGCTATGGATCGGTCCTCACGTCGAGCGCTATCCCTTCGCATCAATTCCTTCGTTTTGGTTATCAAATTTAAAGAGTTCGTACGTCGATAAAGCTACGTGCTCGCGCCTGCGGGCGTATTACCGTTTCCACCAGATCAGATGGTTGATCCGATCCTTGATGGTGAACCCCAGAGACCCGTACAGGTGAATGGCTGCCGCATTGTCGACGCTGACCCTAAGATGAGTCATATCGCATCCCTCCCTCTTCAAATAATCCATCCCGTAGAGCATTATCTGCCTGCCATAGCCCTTGTTCCTCTGCTCGGGAGCGATGCCGATGTTGCTGATCTGCCCCCCTTCACGTTGAGATCGAGCATCCCCACCACCGTCTCTTCCCTGTAGACTAGGAAAAGGTGTTCAAGCCCATACCACAGATCGAGGAAATCGTCCGGCATCTCCCGTATGTTGTCGAGGATCATGGAGAGAACGGCGTCCGGGGAGCTCTTCAGAAGCTCTTTCATGTATTCCAGAAAACGGTCGAGTTCGCTCCTCTGAACCCTCTCAAACCGGAGGACGACAGAGTGCTCATAGACGGCGTCCAGGGGGCACTCCACCTCATATGTGCCCCCGAGCTCCTGGAATCCCGCCTCCTTGAACTGTCGCACAGCCTCAGAATGCCTCGCCGGAAGCCCCAAATACGCGTACTCGGCCCCGTTCTCCCTCGATAACCTCACAGCCTGAGCAGCCACTGTTCTCAAGGTCTCCTTCGGAGCTTGGAGGTCTATTACCCTGACGAGGGAGAGCGGTGTCCCGATCGGAGCGAATAGTCGAATAGGCTCAACGCCGACAGTGACAACGCTCACCGGGTCCGAACCGTCCAATAGTACCCAATACCTCATACCCCTTGCCTCGGCTTGCTTCGTGTATCTCGATATTTTCTCTCTGACAGGTTCAAGCTCAGGGTCCTCATGCGATATTATCCTGAGAGCTTAATAGTTCGAGTCTGATTCAATCCCATTAGGGTACAAGTTATCGCCATTTGAGAAATGATGGCGCACGCGATTATATATTTCTCGACGTTGATTATTGTTTTAATGTATAGAGGAGATTGATATGAGAAAAAATGTTGAACAAAAAATTACACGCATCATAAATAGTTTACTTCCTGAAACAGCTTTTCGGAACAGGTATGCTAAAAAAACCTCTTTAGCCGATCGGATGAGTTATTATAAAACGCCTGGAGTTAGTGTTGGGGTTGTTAACGAATATGAGGTTGAGTGGGCGCGCGGATTCGGTGTCAGGGAATGGGGGCAACTTCATCCTGTAACGAAAGACACGGTTTTTCAAGCCGGATCCATCAGCAAGCCTGTGTTTGTTATCGCTATTATGCGGCTGGTGCAAGAAGGCGCTCTTGATCTGGATGAAGATGTCAACAATTACCTCATCTCCTGGAGAATTCCGGCCAACGATTCTTGGCAGCCCAAGATAACGCTCCGACAAATATTGAGTCACTCTGCGGGCTTGACGGTTCACGGCTTCCCGGGTTACCTTCAAACAGAGACACTTCCGACAGTCGTCCAAGTTCTTGGCGGCGAGTATCCAGCTAACACAAAGCCCGTCCAGACAAACATCGTTCCAGGAACCCAGTTCCGTTACTCTGGTGGAGGAACTACCGTAGCCCAGCAGCTCGTGGTCGATGTCTTGAATAAACCATTTACCGAGATAATGCACGAGCTGGTCTTTGAGCCCTTGGGATTGGCCCACAGCTCTTACGAACAACCGTTGCCTGCTGAGTGGGCTAAAATGGCTGCTACCGCCCATCCTTGGAAATACCAACCAGTGGCAGGTGAATGGCATATTTATCCGGAGATGGCGGCAGCTGGTCTATGGAGTACGCCCTCGGACCTGGCCAGAATAGGTCTTGAGGTTCAACTCGCAATTCAAGGCAAATCAGATTTTATGAAAAAAGATTTGGCAAGACAGATGTTAACGCCACAGATCTCTCGGGGGAGTACGAGGGTTTTACATGACTCCCACGAGAACATGGGCATTGGCTTTTTCCTAGATGGAAAAGACGAGACAATCCGATTTAAGCACGGCGGATGGGATGAGGGGTTCGTGGCCCACATGATATTTTACAGAGAACTTGGAATCGGCAGCGTAGTCATGATAAATTCCAATCAGGGCCATGATTTGATCTTCGAAATTGAACGGGCGATCGCCATCGAATATGGCTGGCCAGACTATCTCCCAAAGGAGAAAGTGGTCTCCAAAGTGCCTGACGAAGACTTGAGAAAAACTCTTGGGACCTACGTGGCTAAATCAGGTCTACGATTTAAGGTTGAACACGGAGGTGACGGCCTTCTTCTCCTCCGAGCAACAGGCCAGCCTCCCATAGAATTATACCCTGAGTCCGAGACCAAGTTTTTCGCGATGGTCGTGAACTCAGAAGTAACATTCAAAAAAACGAAAATGGGGAAGGTTGAAGAGCTAATCCTCCATCAGGATGGCACGCAGACTTCAGCTAGGAGAACAAAATGATCCGTTGAAAGAGGCCGAAGGGGTTTAAATCGTTCACTATATTGCCAAGGGAAATGATTTTGATTTCGAGCCCTTATGATCGGATTTTATCCTCAAATTATTTTAACATTATGATCAATCGACTTGGTTTATACTATAAGGCCTTTTTTTAAGTCACTGAGAAAAAACGACACCATTTAAGTTCCTCTTTGTTAACTCACAACTTGTGATCATTTAATGTAATTATACTTTGAGTCCAAATAATGTGAGTCGCTTTTAATAGTCATCTCTCGTTGTTCTGTCTCGGTTGATTGAACTGGCCAAGATGGATTCTGCTAGAGTTTTTTTCGGGAAACTGAGGTTGATATTAAGGTTCATCGTCTCCGATGATCGCGAGGGAGTTCGAGAGCAAGTATTATCCCAATTTTGGACCTATATGGGAAACTAAGATTAATTCGTTTAAAAGGGTCCAAAGCTTAAATTGAGTCTCCAAGAACAGGTTCCTGTTTATCAGACCAAAATTTCTTGTTTCGTGTGTTTGGATTGGCTGGCATGAGAGGTTTGACGCAGAGGTAAAATATTTTTTGGGTTAGCTTTGATTCTAGTGGTTGTAGCATTACTTGTGCCTTATCTCAACCATGCTAAGTTGACCAAACTATCCATGAAATCTTAAGGAAAGTTAGAGGGTTAAAAATGTGCTACGCATTACTTGTAGGAATGCCCTATTTTGTGGAAACCTTGCCTACAGTTGCAGTGTATACTGTAAATTCATCCTGCCCGTCTATGCCTAACAGGGAGTCCATCTTCTTCTGGTCATATCCCGATATGGCGCATGTTCCAGCTCCAAGGGCTTCGCAAGCGAGGTATAGATTCTGACAAATGTGGCCCGCTTCTATCAAAATGTCCTTGTAGGCTACTACGCTATAGCGCCATTCTGTTCGGCAGGGAATCGCGGCCCAGACGAAGACAACGGCAGCTTTACCAGTGAAGCTCTGCTCATCACAAGCCTCGATTATCCGATCATTTAAACTGGGGCTAGCGTTAGATAAGAATTGCAGCTTATGTTCCAAGAAAATGTATCTGTACACTCCCGGCTCTAGCCCTTCTACTTTGGTAATGATCAGGTATGTTTCATATGGGTTGCGTGCACCACCTGAAGGGACTGTTCTCCGTGCAGCACGGGTGGGATTTAGTAAATCGACCTGATGTACGCCTTGAACCGCCCACAAGAGGAAAGATAACTCTTCTATCGACAAAGGCTCCTCGTTATATTTTCTGCGACTTCTACGTCGATTGATCGCGTCTTTTAAGGAAACACTTCCCAGGGTAATATCCATTGGATCTATAAGCTCGATTAGAAGAGCATCTTTTTGATACGATTTCTGGGCTGGAGGAGGTGGGATTCCCTTTGCCTGGTCTGGATCCCCGAACGAGAGCATCTCATCCCATGTAAGCGACTTGAGCAACTCCCGATTCCGCTCGATTAACTCTTCCTTTGACATCAAGAAGTCTTCAATATTTACATTAGATTAGTATAATAACTCATCTTGTCAGATTTTTCTTCTTTATTTCCATTGTTGCGCGCGTGACTGAACCGCCTTGAGCTGGTTTAATTTCAGCCCATTTGACTTCCGTGAGGGTGTTCGCTGACATCTAAATTTAAACTTGCTCATTTCTAATAAAGAATGTATGATGGTTTAAATGCGGATAAGACGATTCCTACTATATTCAATTCCCCTTCAGGTATCTATCGAACCATCTGACTATATGCCGGAGTCTCTCGACTCTGTGCTTGGGCTTCCCGATACCTATGAGCAGATGGCTCTCGCCCGGGAACCTGACAAACTCGACTTCCCTGCCTAACCTCTTCAGGCCTATGTAGAGTTGCTCGGATTGTTCCATCGGGCACCTGTGGTCTTCCTCGCAATGGATCAGCAACAGAGGAGTTGTTATTTTCTCGATGTAATGAATGGGGGATTGCTCCATGTAAAACTGAAGGCTGCCCCACGGTGTTGTAGATCTAGACATCCCATAGCCCATCCAGCCTACGTCGCTAGTGCCCCAGACGCTGTACATGTTGGTCACACTATTTTCAGAAACAGCCACCTTAAACCGATCGGTATGACCTATCAGCCAGTTCGTCATATAGCCTCCGTAAGAGATCCCTGTTACACCGAGCCTATCTGGGTCTATGAAGGGGTAGGTTCTGATGACATGATCGACTGCCTCCAATATGTCCTTGGAGTCAAGTTCTCCCCAGCAACCATAGACTGGAGCCGCCAAGGACTCTCCGTAACCTGTACTTGCCCTAGGATTCGTGTAAACAACAACGTAACCTTGATCTGCGAGTACCTGGAAATCGTGGTTAAAGCTGTATCCATACATCCCGTGTGGTCCTCCGTGCACCTTGAGGATCATCGGATACTTCACTCCCTCCCTGAAGTCTCTGGGCCTCATGATCCATCCATGAACTTTTATCCCCTCGGTTGTTGTAGTCCAGAACTCTTCGGGCTCACTAAGCTTAATTTCACTCGTCTGCTCCTTATTCATTTCAGTGACGCGTCTCACGCCGTCCACGTCCTTAATCCATAGTTCGTATGGCATCAAACTGTCCGTGGCTGCGAAGGCTATGGTGGAGCAGGCCTTGTCTAAGCTAAAGGTTGATACCGTAATCTTCTTCTCTGTTACAGGTTCCACCTCGCAGGCATCTAGGCCTACCTTGTAGATGTTGACGGCTCCTTGATTAGGGGCTATGAAATAGATCGACTCGGAGTCGGAACTCCAGATAACTCCCATTGTAAATGAGCGGATGGTTCTGTCAAATTTGGACGTCAGGTTCTTGGGCTCACCCCCCTCCGAGGGGATCACCCAGAGGTCCGTGTTCTTATAGATGTCTTGATCTAGATCGCCTATCACACGCCCTGTGAAAGTAAGATGATTGCCATCTGGGGACCATGCCAAAGACATGATCCATCCCACGTCCCATGTCGCACCGTCCCAAAGTAGTTCTGGCTCACCTCCATCGTCCGATAAGGTATAGATTTTTTTATAGTAGAGGGCACGCAGTACGTCCAGTTCCTCCCCGAGGTTGGAAGTAAAGGCTATACGCTTTCCATCCGGGGACCAGGCAGCCGCATTTACATCATAGTCTCCGTCAGTGAGCTGTATCACATTTCCACTCTCTAATGAAATAGAGAACAGATGGGTTCTCTCACCATCGAAGATGCCGCGGCCATCCCATTTGTAATCTATGCGTCTGATGATAACCACATCGCTTCCGTTGGCCTTCTCGCCCTTGAAAACTTTAGAGAGAAAGAGGATTTTTTTCCCATCGGGCGACCATTCCGGATTCTGTACGCCGCCCTCTACAGACGTCAGACATCTCGCTTCACCGCCGTCTGAAGGGATCACCCAGAGCTGCATCTCCTCCTTCCCTTCGATTCCTTCCCCTCCAGATTTCTTTGTCTTCCATCCTGCTCGATCAGAAAGGAAGAGAATGTTCCTTCCGTCTGGAGACCATCTCGCGGTTGTGTCTCTGCATTTACCCCAGGTAAACTGCCTTGGTTCCTTATCCTTCGAGGGGAGGAGCCATATGTGGCTGTCGTATTTGTCCTCTTCCATGTTCACTGTGCTGTAGGTGAAGAGGACGCTATCCCCGTCGGACGCTATCTGGGGATCAGAGATGGGTTGCATCGAAAATATGGGGATGATATCATAATCTTCTAGTTTCTTCATAATTAGTCCATTTTTATACCATGCAACTAATCTAAAAATTTTTTTAACATTTTAGTCACATATAAAAATTGAAAAACGTTTTAACGTTTTATTTTCAATATGAAAAAATGGGATATGAATTTTTTTCAGATGATTTTATGTCTTCGATACGACCCGGCTCTCTATTCGCCTTTTTCTTTCTTGGGCTCGATTCCTAACACATAGAGGTTCATCCAGTCCAATAGGGCTTCGTTCTGGATTCGTCGAATAATCGGGGAACCCATGATCGATCCCGTATGGGAGCTGTTAGGGAGGCGTAGCATCTCGACTATGCAGCCGTTTGCCTTGAGCACGGCATAGAACTGCTCTGATTGTTCAGCGGGGCATCGGTAGTCGTTCTCGCCTTGCACCAGCAGGGTTGGTGTCGTGCACCGGTGCGCGTAGGTGATGGGGGAGCATCTCCTGTATACCTCCGGGATCTCGTGGGGGAGCCCTCCCATCTCCCTCAACGAGAACCAGTGGCCTATGTCGCTGACGCCGTAGAAACTCACCCAGTTGATGACCGGGTTCTCAGGGACCGCGGCCTTGAATCGATCCGTCTGCCCGACTATCCAACTGGATAGATTGCCGCCTCCGGAAATGCCGCAGCACCCAAGGCGCTCTGGGTCAGCGATGCCTCTGTTTATGGCGAAGTCGACACCCGCCATGAGGTCCTTGTAATCTAGGTTGCCCCAGTCGCCGATGATCTTGGTGGAGAACTCGTCCCCGTAGCCTGTGGAGCCCCGTTGGTTGACGAACAGAACCGCGTAGCCAGCCCCAGCCAGCATCTGGAAGTCGAAGGAGAACATGTGGCCGAAGGCTGAGTGGGGGCCCCCGTGGATGTAAAGTATGGTCGGGTAGGGAGCCTCCCCGGCGTTGGGCATCATGATCCAACCTTCCACATTCACCCCATCGCTGCCCGGGAAGGATAGGTGCTCGACCTCGGGGAGGTTTAATTCCTCCATGATTTCGGCGTTGATCTGTGTGAGCCTGCGATCATTTCTTCCATCCGCATCGGAGACGAACAGATCCACTGGGTTATCCAGGGTGCTGACCGCGTAGAGAAGGCGCTCATCGACTATGTTCAGGGGGAAGCAGGATCTTTCGCCGGTCACCATGGGCTGGCACGATTCTGGTCCGCTCAAGGCGGCTCTGTATACGTGGACAGTACCCCCTATCTGGATCTGCACGTAGGAACTCTTGCCGTCCTCAGAAATCAGAATGTTTGGGAAGACCCTATGGACCGGCATGTCCGGCTGAAGGCCTCCTCCCACCTGATATTTGAGGTCGGCGGTACGACATTCAGGCTCGCCCCCTTGGCGGTTGATGACCCAGAGGTCGTTTTGGGAGCCGATGGGGCGGTCCAACGGGCCCCCAACGAATACGACCCGCTCCCCGTCGGGAGTCCACGCCGCGGATACGGCGGTACCCCATTCACTGACCAGCTCCCTCACTTCTCCCTCCAGGTTTACCGCTCTGAGAGAGGGGCGTATCCTATGCGAGTCGGGGAACATCGAAGTGATAAATAGCAACTCCTCGCCGTCTGGAGACCAGACCGGCATGCTGTTCTGGTAGTCGTCCTCGGTCAGCTGCTTTGGCTCTCCTCCCTCCGCGGGGACTATGTAGATGTCCTGCACCACGTTGTCTAGATATCCCATAGCATCGAAGCGGTATATGTGGCGGGTGACCCGATAGGGCTGCTTGGGATCGGGGGGGTCCCTCGCAGGCCCCGCTGTGAAGGCGATGTGATTGCCATCTGGGGACCAGGCTGGGCCTCCGCCGACCCCCTGCGGCATGGAGGTAAGAGCCTTGGCCTCACCTCCGTCAACGGGAATGAGATATATCTGCGGCTTTTCGCCCCGGGAGGATTGGAAGGCGATACGACTGCCGTCAGGGGACCACTTTGGATTCGTGTCCCTCGCCAGCCCCGCGGTTAGTTGACGTGACTCGCCAGTCTCCAGGGACAACAGCCAGAGGGCTACGTGTTCCTCCTCCTTCTCGGCGTCAACGTTGGAGACCGAGTAGACGACGGTTTCGCCGTCTGGGGAGAGCTGAGCGTCCTGAATAAACTTTAATCGGAACAAGTCCTCGGGTTTTACCGTTCTTCTCCTGTTCTTGCTCATCAGATACTCACCAACGCGCATGACATTACATTTAAAATATTTAAGATCGAGTTTTTCGACGTGAAAATAAATAGATTTCCCGTTCCTGATCGGTTATAAATGTTAAATATATCAATTCTCGTGCGCGAGCCGATTAAATAATTCTTGAATTGTATGTGTTTAGCTGTTTCT
>Ga0209636_10004964_pt1 | contig 13582 bp, 11 predicted proteins | sample DeeMarSWOR152_54_FD_187464 | JGI IMG/M metagenome (GOLD analysis project Ga0209636, IMG submission 187464) | Marine sediment microbial communities from White Oak River estuary, North Carolina - WOR-1-52-54 (SPAdes) (version 2) | ecosystem: Environmental > Aquatic > Marine > Intertidal zone >...
AAATTGGATTGAGGAAGCTAAACTGCAGATTCCCGACAGCAAATGTGGCAATCAATTTGGCTGGACAGTGGATATCTCCGACGATGCAATCATCGTCGGTGGGCCTGATGGGCACTGGGGGTCTACCTGTGGACCTGGTTCTGCATACGTGTTCCGCCTCGATGGTTCGGACTGGATACGAGCAGCCAAACTCAGCGGCTCCGACACGTCGTATGGAGACCACTTTGGCTGGTCGGTGGGGCTCTCCGGCGATACGGCCTTGATCGGGGCGGATTGGGATGACGACAACGGCCTCGACTCCGGCTCGGCATACGTGTTCTATGTTGCTATGCATCCTGCCGACTTCGACGCAGACGGTGACGTTGACCTGGCAGACTTTGCTATTTTCGCATTGGCCTGGTTGACTGAGCCTGGAAAGACCGGCTGGAATCCTGACTGCGATATTAGCATTCCTGCTGATAACTCGGTTGATATACTGGACCTTATTGTATTTGCCGAGTGCTGGTTGGCGGCTCTTGAATAGCCTTATCGCGAATCTCATTTCAAACAAAAATATGTAAATATCATGCTTGTTGCCTTTTAGATGTCGTTACGAAAACGCATAATAATGAATGTGGGGTCGAACTGGGTCAGCATGGTGGTGGCCGCAGCAGTTGGGCTGGTACTGGTCCCGATTATTTGGCGAGATCTTGGTGTGGCGGGCTTCGGTGTGTGGGCCTTGCTTTCGACTGGACTGCGCTACCCCATGCTTCTGGAAAGAGCATTTTCGCTGTCGATAAACCGTTTTGTGGCCTTTTATCGCGATGATGAAAACCAACTAAATCGGTTTGTATCAGCATCATTTGTAATCCTCTCGGCAGTAGCGGTTTTGACTGTGGTAGCGGCAGTGTTGTTGTCGTTTGTCATTGCCGATATATTTACGGCAATTACCGACGAGTTAGCGGGTGATGCTCAGATTACGTGTATACTGGTCGGTGTTACGTTGGCCTTTAAGATATTAGAGGGGACTTTTAGCGGGGCGTTGAGGGGCTATCAGTACCACACACGGTCTAATGCTGTTGTCATTACTGCTAATCTGCTCAGAGCGATTTTAACTGTGGGGTTACTTGTTTTTTGGAAAAGTATGATTGCTGTGCAGTTAGCGTTTGGAATTGCAGCGACGGTATCCGCAGTGTTGATGTTTCTTGTTGCACGAAAGTCGATTGGCGGTTTTAAAATTGATGTGCTGAAGTTTAGAAGGGAAACGATGCGAGAGCTGTTTCGGTATACGGGTCACGCCACTGCACGTTCGGGCAGCGTAGTTTTTATGTTTAGTACAATAGCGTTATTGGTCGGTAAGGTTGGTACTGCGGAGGATATGGCAGTGTATGATGTTGCCTCCCGGATTCCGGGTTTTGTTCGTGGCTTTCTGGCGGGGGTACAGAATGTTTTCCTGCCGGCTGTGACAAGTCTTCACGCAAATGGGCAGATCGAGAAGGTAAAAGGCCTTGTCAAGAAAGGAACTCACATGAGCTCTGTTCTAACCTGTGCTTCATTGATTTTGCTGTTTGTCTTTACGAGAGAAGTTCTGGTCTTCTGGTTGAAGGACGCCGTTCCGCCGGAAACAGTTCTGGTGATGCGAGTGTTGATAATTTCTGTTGTCGCCCGCGGTTTTTTCGGAATATGGCTTCCCTCACTGGTGGGTATGGGACATCTTCGAGGGCTGACCATTGCGGCAATTGTGGCCGCAGTAAGCGCGATTTTATTAGAGCTGATACTTTTGCAGGGCTTAGTTGCCATCCCGCTGGCACCGGCGATAGCGCTGGTGGTCGTCATGTGGTCATATATGGGGCTTTGGTTACCTTTTCACGGCATGCGCAAATTAGGATTACGTCCTTACGAGTACTTTAAGGACAGCTTGTATCAGCCATTGACAGCAAGTGTGGTTGCAATTGCGGCACTTTGGGCTTTAAATAGCATTCTGCCGAAAGAAAGTATTCATTGGCTGGTGGTGCTTATAGTGTCCACAGCGGTCGTAATGGCAAGTTTCATGGCTATCGCATTGCAGAGGGAAGTGTCTGATTTGGTTGGTGTGGTGAGAAAAAAGTTTAAGGCTGTTCAGGAACATTTAACATGAACGTTCTTGTTATTAACCAATGCTCTACTAACAAAGGTGACAGAGCCGTTCTGTTTTTCGTGCTAAGGGAGCTGGCGCGCAGCGGTGTAGGCCAAATTACGGTATCGGCAAGTAATCCAGAATACTGGGAAGACAAACCGGATTTTCCAGGCATGGCTGTACGGGTGATTCCGTGGGGATGGGATATTTCTCGCAAGAAAGGTGTCGGGTTTTTGGGCAAAGTAATTCATCGGGTGCAGAAGCTGATACTGCCGCGACTAATTCATTTTCCATTGATGCGTAATGCGCTGATTGCCGGTAAACGTCCCTGGTATCTGAGATTCATCGTCAATAGACAATACATAGAAGCTATTGAACAGGCTGAACTTGTTCTCAGTACGGGAGGGCACCACATAACGACTATGTTTGTGCAGGATGTGGTTACTCCACAAATATTCGATATGGTAGTAGCTTTGCTTTACGGCAAGCCGCTGGTGCTTTGGTCGCAATCTATTGGTCCGTTTGACTTTAAGTCAGCGAAAAGCAAAATGATGGTGCAAAAAATACTTGCTGGTGCTGGGCAGATATTTATACGTGACGATGCTTCGGCGGACCAAATACTAAAGATGGGGGTATCTCTGGAGCGTGTATCGCGAACGTTTGAGTCCGTATTTGGTCTGTGTGATGTTGTGAAATCCCGAGCCAGGCCGAGTGAGCGTCCGCCCGTGATGGGAGTTGCTGTTTACGTATACGTACGTGCCAACCGACTCAAAGAACACGAAAATTACACACGCAGCCTTGCGCCTTTGATTGACCACGCGATCGAGGCAGGATACAAGGTGCGTTTTTTCCCGATGGAACTGGCAGGTACGGATCAGGCCTGCATTGAGGCTGTGATAAATAGTATTGATAAAAAAGAGAATTGCGAAATTTTGGAAGGTTTTCCCGGAACCTTGGACCATCTCGATGCTGTTGCTCAGTGCAAGGTGTTTGTTGGGCACAAGACCCACTCGCAAATCTTTTCGTTGGTAGCGGCAACGCCGTTGCTTGCGATTGCATATCATAAGAAAACCAGAGATTTTATGGCTCAGTTCGGGCTTGAGGAGTATTGCGTTGACGATGCACAGATTAGCGCCGAGAAACTAATAGAGATATTCGATGAGATTAATAACAATCTGGACACCATCAGCCGCAAGCAGCAAGAAGCAGGGGCTAAAATGTGTGTGCAGGTCAAGAGTGATTTTGCAGCTATGATTGAAAAGGTTAGGGTGGCGGAGTAAAGTGAAGCGAAAGACGTTGAGCTTAAAGCCAAAAAAATCAAAAATTCAAAGAAAATACTCAAAATTCTTTATTTTTGACCTGCAATCCTGCGTTTTGATTTCCGATATTTGATTTTAGACCAGGTTTTTAGTTTTAGAAACTATCTTAAAATTGTCACCCTGAGCGCAGCGAAGGGTCTGGTACTCCAAAATAAGAGATTCTTCGCTGCGCTTAGAATGACAAATTATGCTTTGAGATGATTTCTTAATGACCAGTTGTGTAGATTTATTTTGAGAAACCTTATTTAGGAACAGCCTTATGGCAACGTTCATTGCGGTGTTGTGTGTGATTGCGATAGTGTTTTGCGTGCCGCTGGTGGTCTTGAAGCCGAAGTGGGTGTTTTACGCGTTTTTGACGTTCGTTACGTTCAGCACCTTATTTACCGGATACATATATGAGGCTGGAAACTTGGGTATGCCTCGGACGTGGTCGCCGGCGGACATTTTGGCCTGGTTAACTTTAGTAGCGGCGTTTTTTGTGCCCCACGAGCGGCAGTATGGTTCCGGCGTCATTGGGAAGTGCTTCATAGTCATAGCATTGGTAACCGTTTTTTCCTTAATGCAGGGTTTGCTGATGTATACTTACACGGCTTTTACGTATTCGAGGGTAGCGCACTTTGTGGCAGCTATGATATTTGGGATTAGATACTTCACAAACTATTCTCGTGTGAATGGATTTTTGAAATTCTCGGTTGTTTTGCTGCTGGTGATGTTTTTTTTGCACATTCTCATCAGGTTTGGTGTATTCACACCGCCGAGCGCCGAAATCGAATTGACTACGCAGTTGCTTGGAGAAAGAGGCACCTATTCTCTTGTGCCCTTGCTTTACCTTGCGCTGATAAGTATTGCCATAGGCAGGTTGGTGAGCAAAGTCGGCTTTAGTTTGATATCTGTGGTGTTGCTGCTGATTGGTATCAGCGGCGTCGTTTTGAGTGAAACAAGATCGATGTATGGTGCAATGGGTGTACTTGCAATAGCCTCTCTGGTGTTCATCAGGGGCAGAACCAGGGCATTGATTGCATTTTCACTCGCTGGTTTAATCGCAGTTGGCGTTGCTGCGGCGATAGGTTTCGATCCCCTGGCGAGGTTCCGAAGTGACCCGATGAGAGGGGTAGGTAGAATTGAAGCGCCGAAGCTTTTTCAGGAAGGCACCTGGAGGGCCATAGAACACGAGACAATCATTTCAAGTTACAGAGAAGAGCCGTATTTTATCTTTACCGGCAGAGGCATCGGAGCGATGCACCGGGTACCCAGCGGGGAACTCGGCGAAAGGGGTTTCTACCACTCAGAGTATCTGGGATGGTTGGACAGGTCTGGTTTGATTGGATTAGCTACCGTGCTCATTTTGCTGTTCGCCCTGCTTGTGCGGAGCTTTACTTTGTCTAAGAACGATATTCCATATATGCGGTATTATGGAGTAACGTGCTTCTTGCTGATGATAGCTTTGACGGCAGATGGATTTTTTCATCCTATATTTTCGAATCCCCGTGGTGCATCGTTGTTGATATGCTTCGCTGCTATCCTGGCTAATTGGCAGGACATCTATCTAAGTTTCTATCAAGAGCCGGAAGTTCTTCCGGAATGTGCCGAGCAGGACTTTGCTTATGCTTAGCCGGATTTAGTGTTGAAAGTATAAGATGCGCGTATTGATGGTGGAGCATACAGGCAGAGGTGGTATGTACGCCTACGCTGATGCTTTGTGCAGAGGGCTGGCCGACCGGGGGGCAGATGTAACTGTACTTACTAACCCACTATGGCCGAACCTACCCAGGCCGTACAAAGTGCAAGGATGTCTTTCCGAGTTTATAGATAAGAAGGAACAGTGGTCGCAATTGCATTGGGCAGCCGACCGGTTTTGCCGGGGTTTAGCTAACAGTCTGCGACGCAATCGATTTGCTATTCGTAACTGCTGCGATATTGTCCACCTCCAGATTGGGGTGCCTCTGATAGACCAGTTTTTGCTCAGGAATTTAGCACATCATTTGCCTGTGGTGCTCACCGTCCATGATGTTCAGCCTCATTGTGATCGTTTCAATACCAGACGTTCATTTTTGAAACGTTACTTTCATATTCCCCATCGGCTGATAGTGCATTTTCAGGACGGCAAAAGACAATTAGTCGATAACTGGGGGCTTTGCAGTGACTGTATAGATGTAATCCCGCATGGAATAATGACCGTGCGTAATCCTCCAGGGGTAACAGATGCAAGGAGAAAACTAAATCTTCCGTTAGACCGCAGGGTAGTCCTTTTCTTCGGGAGTATTCGTGCCAATAAAGGTTTGGACATTCTACTTAGGGCATTAGAGATTGTTCGATTGCGGAAGCCAAAGATTTTGCTGGTTGTTGCTGGAGCTGTTCCCCGGGGTGCAAGTTTCGAACCATACTCAAGTATGATCAAAAGATATGATTTGTCGCAGCACGTGCGAACCTTCGTCCAATTTATCGCGGAAGAAGATGTAGATTATTTCTTCGCGGCATCTGAGCTTGTTGTATTACCCTATTTGAAGTTTGAATCACAAAGCGGAGTATTACTTCGGGCGTATGCACACAAAAAACCCGTGGTTGTCAGCAATGTTGGAGCAATGGCTGAGCTTGTGGCCTCAGACAACGTTGGTTTGATCGTCGAGTCTGGCGTCCCGGAATCCCTCGCTGAGGCTATTATAGGTGTTTTAGGCAGTCTCGATAAATTTAAATCGAACTACAGCCCTGAGCTTGAAAACAAGTATAGCTGGAAGCACGTTGCTGAGCTGACTATGCGCAGCTACGAACTGGCTATCAGCAGTAAAAATCCGAGCTAACGCCGGTTAGCAAGACACAAAACTTTAGTCTTTGTCCTGGGGTATTATGAAATTAGATTGTAAGGGGTGCCTGTGAGTCCAGGGATTGCTGAAAATGTGCTTTTTCGGTCGAGGCAGATGCGGTACTGGTGGAAAATGCTCACAGGCAAAAGTCATCACCACAAACCACAGAACTTGGGAAAGGTCTTTGAACCTGGCAAACTAAGCGGTTATTTCAATGATTTAACTGGCAAAACCCTATGGACGGGAGAAGCTGACGCCAACGGCGTTCCCGTTAACATACTGTCAAATGGTCGGAAGTTTCAATTTCCAATTTTGATAACGCAAAAAGTCCTTGGCCACTGGGATCAGTGGCTTATCAAAAAAGATGACAAAGACAGATTGCAGTTTTTGACGTTGTGCCGCTGGCTTGTAGAACATCAGGATGAAAAGGGTGGCTGGGATACATGGCAGGCTTATCGGGGGCCACAGTATCCGAAATACTCGGCGATGACGCAGGGCCAGGCACTGTCCGTGTTGTCGCGGGCGTTCAAATTAACGAACGATTCAAGATTTCAGCAGACAGCCAAAAAGGCGTTTAACTTATTTCTTGTCGACGTAAAAGAAGGTGGTGTAACTTACTTCGAAAAGGATGTGGTCTTTCTCGAAGAATCACCGTCACAGCCAAGAAATACCATTCTAAATGGATGGATATTCGCTCTATTTGGTCTTTATGACTATAATCTCGCTGTCGATGATGCCGGAGCGAGGGATATATTTGAGCGGTCGATTGACACTCTTGCGCAACATCTTGTCGGCTATGACAGCGGCTATTGGTCGTACTACAATTCTCAAGAGCATATAAGTAGTCCTTTTTACCATAGCTTACATATAAGCCAGCTCGAAGCGTTATTCCTGATCAGCCAGAATCCTGTCTTCAAGGAATATCATCAGCGGTGGACGCACTTTGCGAATAAATTCATCAACAGGGCCCACGCTTCTGTGGTAAAAGCATTTCAGAAGCTAAAAGAGCCGGCAAGAATTACTATCACGAAATAATAATGAGAGTAGCATACGTTGTTTCGAGTTTGAAAGTTAGTATGACCTTTGTCATCAACGAGCTCGAAGCACATGAACAGGCCGGATGGAAAGTATTGCCGCTGGTGAGCTGTAAACCTCATCCGTTTGAGAATTTGTCCGAAGTTATGGTCAAATGGAACAAGCGGGCTGTTTATCGTCCCAATATTTTCGTGCAGATGGAGGTGACTTTTCGAGAGGCCGTGAAACATCCACTTCGTTTCTCAAGAGTCTGTATTTGGCTTGTAAGTTTGTTGCTCCGCAGCCCGGTTGAATTTGCAAAAGCAGTTTATGAGCTGACAGCTTCCTGCTACTTTGCCGGTCATTGCAGGCGCTTCGGCGCAGAACACATCCACGTGCATTTTGCCAGTCGGTCTCTCAGCCTTGGCTTGATGATAGGGATGTTTACGAAATTGCCCGTGTCCTGTACCGTTCACGCCTTTGACATATTTACCCGAAGTCCGAGTAGTCTGCGGTCTCGATTAGCCAAATGCAAATTCATAGCTGCTATTTCTCAATTCAATGTTGAATACCTGCGCAAGATTTGTGGCAAATCTGTTGCCGATTTGTGTCATGTTGTGCATTGTGGGATAGAGGTGGAAGAATTCAGGTCTCTTGCCCATCGGCCGAAACCCGGCAGAGTGATTTGCGTATGCAGGCTCAGTCGCAAAAAGGGACTTGACTTTGCGATAAGGGCTTGTGCGAAACTGCGAGACGATAATGTAAAATTCCTGTTTGAGATTGCAGGAGATGGACCGCAGCATCGGCATCTTGAGGAATTGATTGAACGACTGCATTTAGAGGATAACGTTAAGCTGCTCGGCGCCAAGCCAAATGACCAACTGATAGAGTTCTTTAGTCAAGCTTGTGTATTCCTTATGCCGTGTATTCAGACGCCTGATGGGGATATGGACGGCATTCCCGTGGCAATGATGGAGGCAATGGCGTGCGAGGTGCCGGTAGTATCAACCACTATATCGGGTATTCCGGAGCTGGTTGAAGACGGCCTAACAGGTCGCCTGGCTCCAGAGAAAGACGCCGACGCGCTGGCAGAAATACTAAAAGAGCTTCTTGAGGATATGGATAAGACTGAACGGCTTGGAAAGGCCGGGCGTGAACATGTTCTCAGGGATTTTTCCATTTCGGAAAACGCAGCAAAGCTGAGGGAGCTAATTAGCGCCTGATGCACATTCTGTATATTCATCAACATTTTGCCACACCGGCAGGCAGCACCGGCACTCGTTCCTATGAATTTGCCCGCCGATGGGTAAAAGCCGGGCACAAGGTTACCTTGATAAGCGGCTGTTATGATATTGGGGGCTTGGAACTGCGAACGGGACTTATACAGAAACAAACATTGGAGGGGATAAACGTGGTCGTTGCTGGGACTAAGTACAGCAATAAGCAATTATATCTGCGTAGAGTAATGTCATTTTTGTCCTTTTGCCTTTTGAGCATTTATGTCGGCCTCAGGGCTAAAAAAATAGACGTTATGTATGTGTCCAGCACGCCGTTAACGGTTGGAATCTCAGCTATGGTCATAAAATGGGCCAAACGTGTACCTTATGTTTTTGAAGTACGTGACCAATGGCCTGAAATACCAATCGAGTTAGGTATCATAACCAACAGGTTCCTTATCAAGATACTTTTGTGGCTTGAAAAAACTATTTACAGAAGTTCTTCTTCTGTAGTTGCTCTGTCGCCGGGCCAGGCTGAAGGCGTAAAGAAAGTGTTAACCCAGCCCTTCAGCCAAGGGCTTGGATTAACTGAAGAAAAGCCAATAACGATAATACCTAATAGTTGCGACACTGATGTGTTTAGGCCGGATATTGACGGTTTGGCTATTCGCCAAAAGAAAGGCTGGAGGGATAAACTTGTTCTTCTCCACGCCGGTGCAATGGGGAAGGTCAATGGCCTTGGTTTTATTATCGATGCGGCCGAAAGGCTCAAAGAGCATAACGATATTTTGTTTGTGTTAATGGGTGATGGAAATCAAAAGCCGGTACTCGAAACCAAGGTTAAAAAACTTGGTTTGGCAAACGTAGAAATTTTACCCTCTGTGCCGAAACGAGAGTTGCCTGAATTTTATGCTGCGACTGATGTAGGGCTTGTGATAATCGGCAATTTTCCGATTATTGAGGCAAACTGCGCCAACAAATTTTTTGACTCTCTAAGTGCAGGCAGGCCGGTAGTTTTGAATTATTCGGGCTGGCAGAGAAAGATTCTGGAAGAAAATCAAGCTGGCTTTGGCTGTGATTTGTGCAATCTCGATGAGTTTGTTGAAAAGGTGCTGTATCTGAATTCGCACAGAAAGCAGCTAAAACAAATGGGGCAAAACGCTCGGCAAGTTGCTCTTAAGAAATTTAATAGAGATGAATCGGCGAAACAGGCGTTGGAGGTAATTTCTTCGGTGCGAGCGTATGAATGAATCGAAAAGTCAAGTTGAATTTAAAGACCTTCAATCTTCACATGCTGAACAGATTGCCAAGTTGCACATTGAAGGTATAAATACTGGCTTTATCAGCTCGCTGGGTATTGATTTTGTTGTCTCTTTATATGAAGCCATCGCTCAAAGTAAGTCGAGTTTCGGTTTTGTCGCAGAGAAAGACGGGAAAGTGCTCGGATTTGTGGCGTTTACGACAAACCTCAGTAAACTTTACAAATCAGTTATTTTGAAAAGAGGACCATTGTTTGCGTTGTTGCTGGCTGGTAAGATGCTTTCCCTCGAGCGAGTAAAAAGAGTGTTTGAGACTCTGTTTTATCCCGGCAGAATAAGAAAAATGAATCTACCTCCGGCGGAACTGCTTTCAATCGCTGTTGTGCCCGAAGAACGAGGAAAGGGACTGGGCAGCCACTTAATTAAGAAAGGTTTGCAGCAATGCCAAAAAAGAGGTATAGATAAGGTCAAGGTTCTCATCGGAGCAGACAATAGGCTGGGCAACAAACTTTATATCAAATTTGGATTTGAGCTTGTCGGACAAATTGTAAATCACGGAGTGCTTAGTAATATTTATGTTGCACAAATTGATTCAGTCTAAGCAAGATAGGGATGTAAGAGGTTATTGCTCCTTTCGGATTGCCCCGCGGAGGCCCTCCATCTTCAGATAGCCTTTTTTCCAGACCACAATTCCTGAAGCGACGAACACGACTATGTAAACAATGAGGGCATATCTGGTTCTTATCTGGCTCATAACAAGGCCAATAATTGCGTACATACCGGCTAAGCCGTAGCAGATAGCAACGGTTCTTTTAAGCGGGATTCCTCTGTCAATCATCTGGTCATATATATGGCCGCGGTCAGAAACGAACAACGGGCGTTTATTAACGAATCGCCTCAGAAGTGCAACAGCCGTATCGAGGATTGGCAGGCCAAAAACCACTATGGAAGCTAACCACCACCTTGGGATCTTTTCGGCGAATAAAATCATAAGAGCTGCTACTACAAATCCGAGCAGCATACTTCCGGCGTCGCCCATAAATATCTTGGCTGGATAGCGATTGAAAGGTAGAAAGCCGCATACTGCTCCGAGAAGTCCTAAACATATAATAACACGCACCGGGTCGCCGCCAACTTCGCTGAAGCCCCAGGTCCCCAGATGAATCGCCAGCAATAACATAGCTCCGGTGATTATCACTGTAACACCTGCGCAAAGACCATCCAAACCGTCCAGAAGATTTAGTGAATTGGTTGCGCCGAGCACAAAGATGATTACAATTGGGATTCCCAAAATTACTTCAACATTTTCTGGAATTTTCAGGCCGAAATAGGCCAAGGAATAGTACAGTGCCGGTCTGATCCCAACCATAACTAAAACGACAGCGGCTACGATTTGGCCTACTATTTTTTGCTTAGGTTTTATATCGAATATATCGTCCACGAGGCCGATAAAGCATGCTATCGTTCCGCCGGCCAACACTGCGATGAGCCAGGTGAATATTAAGGGCAGATGTTCCTGGTCGCGAAGGCAATAAATGCCAGTAAGTATGCCGACGGTCAGTCCGGCGAGCATGCCGACGCCGCCGAGGTAGGCGACAGTTCCTTTGTGAGTTTTTACCAGATTGTCGGGTTTGTCAACGATTCCAAACTTCAGTGCGATCTTCTTACACAACGAGGTGGCGAGCAAGGCCGAGATGAATGAAAAGGCCAGCACAGGCCAGAATTGTAATACCCAACCTATTGGCCTTTCAGGTCCTAAGAAATTGTCCAGCATACTTTTTTATCCTCTATCTGAAGAATTCCTGAACCGAGGGCTCTTTGCAGATTTTATGTAATTTACCGGTTGTAACCAAGTCTGTCTATGCTAATCGCTGCAGTATTGACACCAAGGTTCCATCTGAGTAGGCTGATTTTCTGCTTTTAAGCTCGGCCTATGACGTGGCACTCTTTAATATTTTAGTGAGGTTGTATGAACCTCTATAATATTTGCAAACGCTGCCTTGATATTTTCATTTCTCTTTCGGTAATCATTATTCTCTCTCCGATTTTGGTTGCGATGGCGATAGCCGTAAGGTTTAGCAGTAAAGGACCTGTGATATTCAAACAGGACAGGGCCGGAAAAAACGGCAAGCCGTTTGTCTTTTATAAGTTCCGAACGATGAAGGTCGGTGTTGAGCCTTTTGGGCCGAGTCCAAAATCCGATAAAGACCCTCGGCTGACAAAAGTCGGAAAATTCCTGCGTGAATACTCACTTGACGAACTGCCACAATTGTTTAACGTATTAAAAGGGGATATGAGCCTTGTTGGGCCTCGACCGCTGTATCTTTCGCAGATATCCGAGTGGAGCGAGCGGCAAAAAAGTCGGCTGCTTGTAAAGCCTGGTTTGACTGGTTTGGCGCAAATATCAGGGCGGGGAGAGCTGACTCGCGAAGAAAAACTTGAACTCGATATTAAATATGTGGAAACTATAAGTCTTTTGACCGATATAAAGATAATCCTGGCAACTATTGCCCAGGTGTTTAGGCGAAAAAATATCTATGAAAAAAGATACTCACAAGCCGAATACACCCGGGGAGAAAGTAAGCAATAGACAAGGTAGTGAGCAATAAGTAACTGGAGCAAATTCGATGGGAACGAGGACAGCCTTTAATCGAAAATATATAACAAAAATAGAACAGTTGGAACAATTGAGCGAGCAGGAAAAAGCTGAGCTGAAGAAGGTCACCGATAAGTTTGCTTTTCGCAGCAACGACTATTACTTGTCGCTTATTGACTGGGATGACCCTAACGACCCTATACGGAAAATTATAATTCCTCATTTGCAGGAGCTTGATGAATGGGGCCGGCTTGACCCTTCAGATGAGAAAACGTACACTATTATGCCCGGGCTTGAGCATAAATATAACTCCACAGCCGTGTTTTTGGTAAGCAACGTTTGTGATGGAATATGCCGCTTCTGCTTCCGCAAGCGTGTTTTCATAGATCCGCAGAGTGACTACCTTCGGGACCTGCCGGCAGCGCTGCAATACGTAAGGCAGCATCACGAGGTTACCAATGTACTCCTGACCGGCGGAGACCCGCTGGTTCTAACAACTTCAAAGCTTGAGAATATTATCCGGCAACTAAGGGAAATTGAACATGTCAAGATTATCCGGATAGGGACAAAGACACCCGCATTCAATCCGTATCGGATTGTCGATGACCCAGCCTTGCTGAAGATGATAGAGAAGTACAGCACCGCGCGAAAAAGAATTTATGTGATGACTCACTTTGTCCATCCGAGAGAACTAACAGATTTGGCAATCAAGGGGGTTGGCTTGCTGCGGAAAGCTGGCGCGATGTTGGCAAACCAAACGCCTCTCATAAGGGGACTTAATGACGACCCTGAGGTTATGGCGGAGCTGCTCAAGCAATTGTCGTTTATCGGTGCGGTTCCTTACTATATCTTCCAGTGTCGTCCGGCTGTGGGGAACAAGGCATATACGGTGCCGATTGAACAGGGGTATGAGATTGTAGAACAGGCAAAATCGCGGGTGTCCGGACTGGCAAAGCGGGCCCGGTACGCAATGTCGCATTCGACTGGAAAAATAGAAATCATCGGCAAGGCGAAAGATTTTATCTATTTCAGGTATCATCGGGCAGCGAAGGACCAAGACAGTGGGCGTTTTATGGCTTTCAAGAGGAATCCGAACGCTTACTGGCTCGACGATTATGAGCAAGTCGTTCAGGATTATCCAATCGATTTGCCGTACGTGTCCTGCCAGCAAGAGTAAATTAGAGTTCTTGATTTTATCCCGGCGAGCTGAGATTGATTTTGGGTTCTCGAAATGACCCCCGGTAAAATCGGGGGTTAATTATTTGGGAAATCAAAAGGCGT
>Ga0209636_10004965_pt1 | contig 13582 bp, 13 predicted proteins | sample DeeMarSWOR152_54_FD_187464 | JGI IMG/M metagenome (GOLD analysis project Ga0209636, IMG submission 187464) | Marine sediment microbial communities from White Oak River estuary, North Carolina - WOR-1-52-54 (SPAdes) (version 2) | ecosystem: Environmental > Aquatic > Marine > Intertidal zone >...
CGGTTGGATGGATCCCGATACAGGGATAGACGAATCCCGGGTAATCCTCAGCCCATGTTAAGGTCGACTTGGATGTTGCCAGGTTGGCGCCCATGGCCACGACTGCCACTACTCCCACCTGCCTGGCATTGTGGACAATGGTGTCCCTGTCTTCCAAATCGCTGAGGTGGGCGTGGGTGTCTATGAGCCTCATTCGGTCAACTCTGAAGTTCACTTCAGGATGCAGGTTAAAAATATATCATTTGATGAGCGTAATACGACTGACTCCCTGCTATTTCCATCGCTCTAGCTCTTCTTCTATCCTCAGCTGAGCACCCCTCCTCTTCCAAAGGTACCAGATCAACCACGTAGCGGAGAAGCAGGGAACCGCGTCGAGCCCTGGGACGAGTTCGAAGAGGGAGATGAAGCCCACCCAGTTGAAAAAGAAGACGCAGAATATTATGCCAACAAAGTCGATGATATCGCCAATGAAGGGAGCCATTAGTATCGGTAGTATGTATTCCACTATGTCCATGCTGACGCAGAAGAGGAGGGTCGCCAGCTCATCCCAGTTGAGGCGTACCAGCCAGGGTGCTGACAACGTCTTCGTTGACATCTTTACCATTTATATTTAATGAGGACGAGGACTTAAAAAAAGGATTCTGGGCCCTCATGGGGGTATGGGGACGATGAACTGGTTGGAGTCACCGGGAGTCACGATGAAGGTCGCCTTTCCCGACTCCGACAGCTGCTGCAGTGTCTGAAGGTAAAGATATAGCCTGGTTAGCTCGTCCCTGTCTATCTCAGGGTTGAGCTCAGTGATAGCCTCTAAGGCCTGTCGGGTCGCGTTGGCGGTGATCAGCTGCGACTTTGCCTTCCCTTGGGTCACTATGATGTTGGACTGAGCGCTTGCGTTTGCCAGAACGAGGATGCGGGTCTTGTTGAACTCGGCCGCTATCGAGAGCTGCTCGGAGGCCAGCTTACTCTCTATTGCGTTAACGAAGTTGTCGGGAAGAGTGATCCTCCTGAGGTTGACAGCTTCGATGTCGATGGCACTGGAGAGGGACTCCTCTTGGACTATGACCTCTCGGAGGGACTCCTCCAACAGCACCCCCATTACTCCTCTCTTCTCGATGGTCTCGATAGCAGTGAAGTCGACGATCAGGTTGCGGATCGCCTCCCGGATTATGGGTATGATGGCCCTGTCCCTCCAGTCGAGGGCCGGGAACCGCCTGAAAAGATCAACGACTCTGGGAGCCACCACCCTCCACCTCACGGTTATGTCAACATCAACCCGGAGACCGTCCCTAGTGAGACTCTGCACCGCGGGGAAGTCCCCGATGTCTATGGCGTCGGACCACATGTTGACGCTGTCGGTCGCCACATAGACCTTGTATACGCTGGCCCAGGGGGGCTTGAAGAAGTACCTCGCGTTTGACCCATCGCCCACGGCGTAAGTTGAGCCGAACAGGGGGTCCACAACGATCGAGACATATCCAACGCCTACGCGGCCTATGCTAAAGACCAGGGTTCCGCCAACGATTATTATGAGGACAAGGGCGACCGCGCTGAAACCCTCTATCCTAGGTCGGATCTCGAACGTCCTTCTATCCATTGACGACAACCTCGAACTGAAGAAAATACTGGGATGGAGGACCTTAAACCTTGCTGGACCGCATCGTCAATCCCGGATGCCCTCGAGGACGCTGATGACGTTCCAGATCCTGGTTCTCGTGTACATCGGCATGTTGGGGTCCTGGGAGATCTGATCGAGGATATCGATCGCGTTGGCCGCCCTAGCCGCAAGGGTTAAGCTCTCGTTGAGAAGGAGATCAGAGGCCTGCTTCGCGGTCCTCCTTATGTTCCTGGGGGTCGTGTTGTCCTCGGCCACCCTGTTGAGTATGGCCATGGCTTGGTTCGTCTTCTGAAGATACTCATCCTGTTTCTTAGACATGTACCACCACATCCTGCATGAGGTTCAATAATACCCATTGGAGGTTAGTAAATACATCCCGGTGGTGACGATAAAAACCTATCCCTTCAGGCCGTGCCCAACTCTCAAAGGAGACCATGTACCTAGATGTCGTCGAGGTACTCAGGTAGGTCCTTGATGCTTCCTAGGAGGGTCTCCGGCTGCTCGCCCTGCCAGGAGTCTCTACCCCTGCGCCCAGTGTCCACTCCTATAAAGGTGCACCCGGCGTTGACGGCGCTCTGGGCGTCTATGTGGTGGTCCCCCACGAAGACTAGCTCGTCCAGCTCCAGCCCTATGAGTTCGGCCGTATGCCGGAGGGCCTCGGCGTAGGGCTTGGGCTTCCTGGTCTCCCCCCTCCCCAAGATGAGGTCGAAGTGCCGTAGGGCGCCTATCTTTCTCAGGGCCTCGACGGCGTAGCTGTTGTGGCTCCGTGTCAGTATCACCATCTTATAGCCCTTCTCCTTGAGCTTCCTGATCGTCTCGGAGGCCCCTTCAATTTCCCTCACGAGCGGGATCGCCTCAAGCTCTCCCCGATTCATCGCATCGTTAAGCTCTGCCCTCACGGGGATCCTCTCTTCCTCAGGCTTACCACTCTCGTCCCACATCCTCTCCGCCTTCTCAAGGGTGACGACGGTCGTGTCCGTTGGCGTGAGGACTCCCTCCGATATGCCGTTCGATTCGAGGATTCCGATCATGTTTCGCTTCATTTTGGGGAAGTCTATCTTCGACTGTATCAGGGTCCCGTCGAGATCGAAGACTATTCCTTTCAGCTTCTCCGGCGCCATGTCAACACGCCTCCGAGGATATCGGTGAAGGTGCCCCTTGCATGATTAAAGGATTATGGTGGGGTTTCACTCCCGTCTCAACAGCCTCTTCAGGTTTAGGGTCGTGAAGCGGGCCGTGATTATCCTCTCCGTTGAGAAGATACGAGCGGCTAGGTAGAGGACGGCAATAGTGAAGGCCCCAATGTACAGGATGCTGCTGATGACGACGCCGTAGTTGCCCAGGAAGGCGGCCTTTGACGCTATGATGCTGTGGGTGTAGGGTATCAAGAGCAGAATCCACTTTACGGTGGGTGGCAGCATCGAGAGGTCTGTGAACATGAGGATTATCGCTGGGACGATGACGGGTAGGGTTAGGAAGCCAGTGAGGCTCTGGGCGCTCCTCACGTTGTCCGTGAAGACGGCGAGGGAGATGGCCAGCGCCAGTCCCGAGACGAGGGTCATGAATATGTTCACGCCTAGGAGGACGACCCCCAGGGGCTGCAGCCCCAGGCTCACGTCCCCCGTGGACATGCTGGTCATCTCTGGTGCGAAGCTTAAGGCGGAGGTCATGTAGTAGCCGAACCCGATCATGTAGGCGATGGCTCCCGCTATGGCCACAACGATGGAGCCTGCGAGCTTGCCGCTAAGTATAGTCAGCCGGCTTACCGGGAGGGTCATGAGAGTCTCCAGGGTCTTCTGCTCCTTCTCCAGGGCTATGCTGGTCGCCGCCATCTGGATGGCGAACATGAGCATCACCATCACCATGATGGGAAGCATCACGCTCTGGGTCATTATCAGGTTGAAGAGCATCGAAGGATTGACCTCTATCACGTTCCCCTTAATTATGGAAGCTACCTGGTAGGTGAGGGGTGAGCGCACGACTTCGGGTTTCGAGGGGTCGTCGGCCTCTGAAAGGAGGCTCTCGATCCAGTCGATAGACCTCCCGTAGCTGTATAGGCTTATGAGCCTACCCACGGTGTCCGAGGAGCCTGTCTCGGCGATAGTCATGCTCTTCAGGTTCGCGTAGATCTTCATGCGCCCTCGTAGGCCCTGTGAGACATTCTCCGAGTATCCCTCCTCGATGTAGAGCATGGTCATAGCTTCGGAGTCTATGAAAATTCTCAAAGCGTCCTCCAGACTGGCTGCCTCGATGGCGGTTATCTCGTGGTTGTCTCGAAGGTAGTCGAGGAGCTCGAATGCGGCCTGACCGCCGTCCTCGTTGTACACTGCGAAGGATGCCGAGATCATAGCCTCGACGACGGATTTCTGGGAAATGCTGATTGCCGAGCCCATGATAGGGAACATGATGAGGGGCATCAGGACGACGCCTATAAGGATCTTAGGGTCGCGAATGAGCTCCTTGACTTCCTTGACCGTAATGGTTGTGAGGTCACCCAAGCTTAGTGGCCTCCATGAATACCTGCTCAAGGTTCTCAGCGCCGTACCTGTCCTTGAGCTCCTCTGGAGAGCCCTCGGCGAGGACCTTCCCCTCGTGTATCAGGGCTACCCTGTGGCAGAGGAACTCGACCTCCAGCATGTTGTGGCTTGAGAGCAACACGGTTACTCCCTTGCTGTCGGCATAGTCCTTTATCATCTGCCTGATGTGATAGGAGTGGACAACGTCCAGCCCTGAGGTTGGCTCGTCGAGTATAGCCAGCTTGGGCCTCATCATCAGGGCCCGGGCTAGGAGGAGCCTCCTCTTCATCCCCTTGCTGTAACCCTTCACCCGGTCGTCAAGCCTATCGCCCAGACCCGACAATTTTTCGGCCTCCGAGATCATGTCTTCGGTGTTCATCGCTGCGTTGGAGTAGAAGCCGGCCATGAACCTGAGGTACTCGTACCCTGAGAGGTTCTGGTATGCCCCAGCCTCCTCGGGGAGGTAGCTGATCATCTCCCTCACGCTGTCGGCCTCCTTTACGACGTCGAGGTCGAACACCTCAACGTGTCCGGAAGTGGGCTTGAGTAGCGTGCCTAGTATCCTTAGTGCAGTGGTCTTACCGGCGCCGTTAGGACCGATGAGGCCGAACACCTCCCTGTCTCGCACCGTGAAAGATGCTTCGTCGAGGGCGAGGATGTTCCCGAAGTTCTTGACGAGGTCTTCAACCTTGATGGCGGCTTCCATTCACAACTCCTCCACTGTCAGAGTTATATTGGGATCAGAACCTAGAAACGGTTCAAATAATTAACCTTACTTGTTTACAGGTGTCTCAAGACCCTGCCAGATCTCATCCCGGTGTGCTCTCCGGCATCCACGGTGACGTTGCCGTTTACTATGACGTATCTAATCCCCCTCGGGAACTGTATTGGGTCTTCGTAGGTGGCTGTATCTGCGATCTCTTTGGGATCGAATATGGTTATGTCGGCGCACATCCCTGGCTTCAGCAGTCCCCTGTCGTGGAGTCCGAACCGTTGTGCGGGCAGTGCCGTCATCTTCCTGATCGCCTCCTCTAGCCTGATGACGCCTTCCCTTACGTATCGCCCTAGGACCCTGGGGAAGCTACCGTACACCCTGGGATGGGGCTTCCCGAGGACTATTCCGTCCGTGCAGACCATCTGTAGTGGACTCCGCATTATAGTCCTCACGTCGTCCTCGGACATGCTGAAGCTGACCATGGTGGCTGCATTCTCCTCCTGTAGTATCAAGTCGAAGAGGGCCTCGAAGAGGTCTTGACCCCGGACGGCGGCAATCTCCTCGAGGGTCTTTCCCTCGTGGAGCTTGTTCTTCTCCGTCTTCACGGATGTCACCAGGATGTTCCCCCAACCCCAGCTCCTGCCTCTGCCCGTGTTCATCATGTCGTCGACCACCTTCTCCCTCACCTCGCCTATCTTCAGCCTTGTAAGCATCGTCTCTACTCCTCCGTCATGTATCCACGTTGGCAGCAGGCTGCTGAGGAAGGTGCTCCCCGCAGTGTATGGGTACTGGTCCACAGTCATGTCGACGCCCTCAGCCCTTCCAGCCTCTATAGCCCTCAAAGCCTCCTCGGCCTCCCCCCAGTTCCTCTCGCCGCTGGTCTTGAAGTGGCTCACGTGGACAGGTACCCCCGACTCCAGGCCTACGGTCTTGACTTCCTCTATCGACTGTAGGAGCATGTCTGCCTCATTCCTCATGTGTGTGACGAATAAGCCGCCCTTGCCTGATACGACCTTGCAGAGCTCTATGAGTTCCTTCGTGTCGGCGTAGACGCATGGAGGGTAGATCAAGCCCGTGCTCATACCAAATGCCCCTTCATCCATGGATTTAGCTAGTAGGTCCCTCATCTCCTCCAGCTCTTCCTCAGAGGGCTCACGGTTCTCCATGCCCATCGATAACAGTCGGAGATTTCCATGACCAACTAAGGCGAGTATATTGGTGGCGGGCCCTGCTCCCTCTATTTTATCGAGGTACTCCCCGAAGCTCCTCCAGTCCCACTCAATATCGGGATCACCGTTCAGGCCTGAGAGGTACTTCCTCCAGTCATCCACGAGATCGTCCCTTATCGGGGCTTCACCAAGACCGTCCTGGCCTATCGTCTCCGTGGTCACTCCCTGCATGATCTTCTGACGAGCCTCAGGCTCAGATATTATCATGAGGTCGGAGTGGCTGTGTGTGTCGATGAACCCGGGGGCGACAACCTGCCCTCCCGCATCGATCACCCTCTCCGAGTCAGGTGCCTCCCTACCGATGGAGACGATCTTGCCATCGCTTATGGTCACACTCCCTCTGTACCAAGGATTACCTGTTCCATCGATGACTATGCCGTTCTTAATGACTAGGTCCTGCATTGTTAGTGATATTTGTGTGCGACTTCACGTAAAACGATTTAGAATAATAGCAGAGTGGATCAAGGGACTGGGCGCTGGAATGTACCATACCCAGGGCTGCCCAAAATCTCACCATCGTCTAAAATCATATCTCCTCTGACGATGGTGGTGAGAACCTCTCCTCTGCCCTTGTATCCTTCGAAGGCGGTCATCTTCTCCTTCGAGTGTAGCCTCTCTCCTTTGACCTCGAAGGGTTTGTTTAAATCTACGATGACTAGGTCGGCATCGGAACCCGGCATAATGCAGCCTTTTCTTGGATACAGCCGTAAGATCTTTGCGGGGTTCGTGGAGTATACCTCGACGAGGCGTTCCAGGCTTATGAGCCCTTTATTAACGCAATCGAGCATTAAGGGGAGGCTCGTCTCGATCCCCACTCCTCCCGAAGGGGCGTCGAAGATGTTCTGCCAGCCCTTCTCTTTGTCAGCCTTGGGATAGGGGGCGTGGTCGCTGGCTATGCAGTCGACGGCACCGCTGTTCAGGGCTTCCCAGAGGGCCTTCCGGTCATCTGGGCTCCGTAACGGGGGGTCGATCTTCGCATAGGGGCCATACTTCTCCATGGCGCTGGAGTCGAGGAGCAGGTAGTTGGCGGAGGTCTCCCCCGTCACCTTCCTGCGCTGGCCCTTGGCCCAGGCTAAAACGTCTGCTCCACCCTTTGTGGACATGTGGCATATGTGGATGTGGACGTCGGTCTCGCCGGCCAGCATGACGGTCCTCATGATGGCTTCTACCTCGGCGATTGGCGGTCTGAACTCGCAGTGGGCGAGGGGATCTGTCCTGCCAAGTTTCCTAGCCTTCTCCATCCCCCTCTCCACCATGTCTTGGTTCTCAGCGTGGATCAGGCATGGCAGTCCGGTCTTTTCTATCGTCTTAAAGTTGTCAAGCATCTGGCTGTCTGAGGCCGCCAGCTCCTTGAATCTGGCGATCATGAAGGTCTTGTAACCCACTACGCCGCCTTCAGCGAGGGCCAGGAGGGCCCTAGGCGTCAGCTCCCCGGCTCCGCCGAGAAGTGCGAAGTCGACCAGTGCCTTCCTGTTTGCTATCCCGATCTTCTCCTGCAGGGCTTCCACAGTGGTCACGGATGGAACAGTGTTGGGCATGTCGACGACCGTGGTCACGCCCCCCACGGCAGCCGCGCTGGTGCCTGTCGTGAAGTCCTCCCTCTCTGTGAACCCTGGGTCCCTGAAGTGGCAGTGCATGTCTATCATACCGGGCAGCACGTGCATACCGCCAGCGTCGACTATAGTGTCGGCGTCTGGCAATGAACCGCCCTTCTCGATGGAAACTATCACGCCACCATCAACCGTCACGCTCCCCTCGAAGAACCCATATGGAGTGTAGATCTTCCCGCCTCGGATGACCAAGTCGACAGTCAAATCGATCCCGACCCAAAGTGTTTAACAAGCAACATTAATGTTACTATGTGACCAGCCAATCTTGTTGAGTTTTAAATAGATGCCGAGGATAATGATTCGAGGGTTACCGATTTGCCCGTTGATCTAGTAGTAAAGAACGCAAGGATAGTCTCTCCAAGGGGGATAGTGGAGGGCGGTATAGCCATAGATGAGGGCAAAGTCGTTGCAGTTGCGAAGGATCCAAATCTCCCCGGCTCCGATGAGGTCTTAGACGCGGCTGGTAGGTTCGTACTTCCAGGCGTACTGGACGGCCACGCGCACACCGCTCTCCCGCCGGAAGACTCCGCATCGGGAACGAAGGCCGCCGCTAAGGGAGGGGTGACCACGATCCTCGAGATGCCTGGGACCCAGATGGGGTGCTTCGATGCCGGCGAGTTCAGGGAGAAGAGGGATCTATACGAGGCGACTTCCTACGTTGACTTCTCCATCCACGCGGGCTGCGCAGCGGGGTTCCCCGAGGGAACGCTGACAGAGATGTGGGGGATGGGGGCGACGGGTGTTAAGTTCTTCGTCTCTTCTGCCGGCCCCAGGTGGCCCCAGACCTTCGACGGTTTCATTATCGACAGGTTCAGGGAGATAGCAGGGTTCAACGGCCTAGCCCTCATCCACGCGGAAAACGACCAGATCCTCAGGGACAATCTGGAGAGGCTCAGGGACGCCGGGAGGACGGATTACGGCGCCCACCTCGAGTGGAGGCCCACCATCGCCGAGGCCGAGTGCGGCCGCAGGATGATACTCTACCTGAAGGAGACCGGGTGCAGGGGGCTCATCGTCCACACGAGCCTCCCCGAGACTGTCCTCAACGCCGGGAGGGCCAGGTTGGGGGGGACCAGGGTCCACGTGGAGACCTGCCCCCAGTACCTGTACCTCACGGAGGACGACGTCAGGGAGAAGGGTCCATGGGCCAAGTTCGCCCCCCCTCCCAGGAGCAAGGAGACCGTCCTCGAGATGTGGCGCCTCCTAGAGGCGGGCTTCATCGACACGCTCGCAACGGACCACGCCCCCTACTCTAAGGAGCGAAAACAGGAAGGCCTGGAAGACATCTTCGCCGCACCGAACGGGATGCCGGGTCTGGAGACGTTCCTGCCGCTGATGCTGAACGGGGTGAGCGAGGGGCGACTCAGCATGGAGAGGCTCTCAGCCCTCCTGTCCGAGAATCCCGCCCGGCTGTACGGGATCTACCCGAGGAAGGGGGCCCTGAGGCCAGGCTCGGACGCCGACGTCGTCATTGTCGACATGAAGAAGGAGTGGAGGGTCAGGAGCGACGACCTGGTAACTGCCTGTGGATGGACCCCTTACGAGGGCGTTGAGGTCAAGGGTATGCCGGTGTGCTCCTTGATCAGGGGGCAGTTGGCGTTGGATGATGGCGAAGTATTCATTGAAAGGGGGCTGGGCGATTTCGTGCCCAGGGGAGGACCTGCTGGCTAGCGCCTCTCTATCTCGCTCTTCTTGACGGGCTTCCTCTTCAGTGTCGTCCCGCAGATAGGGCAGGCGCCGCCCGGCTTGAGTTCACCGAAAGTACCACGGCAGCCTGGGCAGTAGGTCATCCAGACGAGTCTCCGCCTTATCCCAGGCGTCGCCAAAGCCCTGAACTCCAAGCCCAGGTGATCGGCAATGTTCTGGACAGAGTAGTCTTCTGAGACTATTACGGCTTCGTGGTCCGTCGCCTTCATCTGTAGGCCCAAGGCCAGCAGCTCAGCGTCTGTCTCGGAGAGGACACCCTTCTCCCCCATCTCGGCTATGATAGCTTCGATCTCAGCGACGTAGCCTGGTTCCGGAGGTACGACCTTGACACGCCCGTTCCTGATGGCGTTCTCGAGCCTGATACGGGGGAGGCCCTCCTCGCTCAGCTCATCCAGCACAGGGGGAACAGTATATTGCTCGACAGTGAGATCCGAGGCCTCGTAGCCTACTATGAACGCCGAAGTGTCGAGGAGCACCGCCCTCTTCAAACCCTCAACGCCTGACCTTATAGAAGACAAGTCTCCTCTTGAACCTCTCGTAGAAGGACTTGAACCTGATGAATCTGGCTTTATGCTCACTCTTCCATATCTGTACGACTGAGTCCGGCTCCAGCGGCACCTCATACCGGCCGTCTATGATGGTGAGGGACTCGACGCTGGGCTTGAGGGTCTCCAACTCGACCATGCTCGTAGAAGGGACTACGACGCTGCTGAAGCAGACATAGGGGCATAGGGTCGTAACGATCATTCCGTCGACGCCAGGGGCAAGTATCGAACCTCCAGCTGAGAGATTATAGGCCGTGGACCCTGTGGGGGGTGCGACCAAGACCCCGTCGGCCTGGACGTCAAGTATATGCTTGCCGTTAACGCTTATCCCTATGTCCAGAGCCTTCGACGGTTTACTCGACACGACGAGAACCTCGTTGAGGGCGTCCCTGAATGAGGTTCCCATACTTGGACTCTTTGACGATAGCTTGATGCACTCCTCCAACGTGTAATCACCTTCTAGCATCCTGTCAATGGAGTTCTCTAGGTCCTCCGGCATCACCTCCGTCAGGAAGCCCCTGCTCCCCATGTTGACTCCAAGTATTGGGGTCCCCGGATCAGGCATCTCCATGGCAGCTCTGAGAATAGTGCCGTCTCCCCCCACCGTTACGACAAAGTCCGCATCCATCTCCTCTAGTTTGATACTCGAAACTGGGGGATCCATCTTGCCGGCGATGTCGTCCTCGACTAGAACCTCGATGTTCCTAGAATGAAGATATTCCACTATGGTCCTCACGACGTCCTCGGCGTCATCCCTGTCGTTCCTGGCGACAACCCCAATCCTCAACGTCGATCACCGTAGGTACATCTCGCCTACCTAAAAACTCTCTGTAGTTTCATACTACCTTTTCCAGCCGTGCTCCCCAATCAGCGGGACGTACGCGACCTTCATCAGGACTCTTCTGCTCGTCCGCCCATCGCCGTCCTTTTCTAGGAGTACGAGGTCTTGCCCGAAGAAGCTGTGGCTCGCGCCTACGGGAGCCATGATCTTCCCCGGGGCCTTGAGCTGTTCTACCAAAGGACGGGGGATATCCGGACAGGCCGCCGTCACGCAAATAGCGTCGTAGGGTGACTCCTCCTTATGGCCTAGGGAGCCGTCACCTAGCACTAAGATAACGTCGCTATAGCCTGTTCGCTCTAGGTTCTCGAGGGCGAACCTGTAGGTTTTGGCGTTTATCTCTATAGAAACCACGAGGCCTGAAGAGCCCACAAGCTCCCTCGCTAGGGCTGCACCATACCCTGAGCCGGCGCCGATCTCCAGCAGTCGATCACCCTCCTTGAGCTCTAGGGGCTCGTAGAAGATGGGGTACATGTATGGGGCCGAGATGGTCTGCCCACCGTCTCCAGGGATGGGAAAGGGCTGATCAACGTACGCATAGTCGGCGTATGAGGGGTCCATGAACTCCTCCCGGGGGACATTGAGGACAGCCCTAGTCATGGCGTCGGACCTAATGTAACCTGAACTCCTATACCTCCTGACCATCTCCTTCCTTAACTCGAAGAAACCAGGCATGTGAACCCGTTATGAAAAAGGTTGTAAGAGGCTTTTAATGGTTTAGAGGCTCAGGTTATTACTCCTTTCTTCCTGAGGTCTGCGATCTGTTCATTCGTGTACCCGAGGAGCTCAGTGAGGATCTCCTCGTTGTGCTGGCCAAGGGTTGGAGCAGGGAGCCTGATGCCCGTGGGGGACCTGCTCATCTTGACAGGGAATTGGGGAAGCCTGACCTTCCCCGCGGTCGGGTGCTCGATCTCGGCTATCACCTCCCTTGCCTTCACGTGGGAGTCCTCGAGCATCTGCTCTATACTGTATATGGGGGCTACTGGTACCTCGTTCACCGCTAAGCGTTCGACAATGTAACTTACCTTGTTTTTAGAGACCCACTCCTTAAGCTCCTCGGTCTTCTCCAGCTTCTCGACGCCCATTCCCTTTAGGAGTCGGGGGATCATGTGGGGGTCCGCCGCGATATAGACCCAGCCGTCCTCCGCTTCGAACATGCCGAAGGTGCTCAGGCCCATCATCCTCCTCTCGTCAATGGGCTGGGGGTGATCTACTTTCATAGTTTGGCGGGTGATGGCCACCCCTGTCTGGGCTATCATGCCGTCGAGCTGGGAGACATCCACGAGCTGTCCCTCCCCTGTCCTATCGTGGTGCCGTATGGCTCCAAGGATGGATATAGCTCCCCAGAGCCCGGGATCTAGGTCTCCGTGCCACTCAGATGGTCGGATTGGTGGCCCCTCTGGATCTACGGCCTGTCCCGTAAGCCAGTACCACCCTGCCATGGACGCGGCTATTGGGGCGAAGCTCGTGCGGGGCATATAGGGGCCAGTAAGACCGAAGCCGCTGAGGGAGGCGTAGATTATATCTGGTTTCACCTTCTTGATGTCCTCGTAGCCAAGGCCGAGCTTGTCCATGGTCCCCCTCTTGAAATTCTCGACGACGACATCGCTCTTCTCAGCGAGAGACAGGGCGATCTCGACAGCCTTCGGATCCTTTAGGTTGAGTGTCATGCCTCTCTTGTTCCTGTTGAAGTAGAGGAAGACCGTGCTCATACCACCGTAGAGGGGCGGATAGAGGCGGGCGACCTCCCCCCAAGGCGGCTCAACCTTTATCACATCCGCGCCCATGTCGGCAAGCACCATCGTACTGTAAGGACCGAAGTAGACGTGACTAAAGTCGAGCACTCTAATATCACCTAGCATACTCATGCGACACACCAGTTCCTCTGAAAAAAGGTATCTTATGAAATAAACTTTATGCGGACATCTACCAACTACTTACATGATCAGCTGGAACCTTCGTTGGTCGAGGAATACTTTAATAGAATTAAACAAGTATGCGAGGAATTCATCGAGAATTATAGGAAAGGTCGGGAGTAATTTGGTTTTTGATGGATTATACTATTCGCGTCTATGCTCTCCATATTCCTCGTATTTCTCACAATAGATATTATCCTAATCGTTTAGTTCTTCTTAATGTAGTAAAACGTAGCTGAAGTCATATTTCCTAGGTAACAGTGTTCCAGAGTTTGTCTCCAACATAGTGGATGTTCAAGATGGTCTTTCCCTTCTCCTTTTTTCCAACCTCTTCCGATGGGGCCATGGCAGTTCCGATGGCCAGTGCCTTCCTGTTGTTAACATCCCTGACCACAACGTAATCACCCTCCGAAAACCTACCTTGTACCTCCACGATACCTGGTGCCATTACGTCAGCTCCCTTACAGACGTATGGCACGGCTCCCATGTCGACAACCACTGCTGGTAAATCCTCTATACTGGGGTTCATAAGGGTGGGAAAAAGACGATCTCCGCTACGGGCTAGCTGCACTTCGCCGTCTATGATGTAAACGATGGTACCGTCATCCATTTCCGCCTGGCTGAGTGTATTCGACTTGACACGCCCCAGGAGCGCCTCGGCTTCATCAAGCAATCTCCTTGCGTCTCTCCTACGCATCATATGCTTCTTATATAGTTCTGGTTTGGGTGAAGGGACCATATTTTTACAAACATTAATAAAGCTAATAAGTAGAATGGCGTAATACACCTTTAGAAACTCCCAACCTAGTGGTTTGGGGCCACAAACGGAAGAATGCTCGATGAGAGGCGTGATCGACAAGATTATTGGTCGTAGCGAGGAGACGACTGAGG
>Ga0209636_10004967_pt1 | contig 13578 bp, 16 predicted proteins | sample DeeMarSWOR152_54_FD_187464 | JGI IMG/M metagenome (GOLD analysis project Ga0209636, IMG submission 187464) | Marine sediment microbial communities from White Oak River estuary, North Carolina - WOR-1-52-54 (SPAdes) (version 2) | ecosystem: Environmental > Aquatic > Marine > Intertidal zone >...
ACAACATTGACGTCCCTCCCGAAACCTTTTTATTGTGGATATCAGAAAATCTACCTAGAGAGTATATAGATATTGATGATTTGATAAAAGGATTTGAAGCTTTATCAAGAGCAGATGTATTTTTTGGAAGGATTTTCAGAGGCAAATGCTATGGATTGTATTCATATGCGAGTGATATTATGAACGGAGGCATTTCTGTTGCAAAAACTCACAATTATGGTAATTTAAAATACTATGCTCCTACATGGATTAAAGAAATGAAAAACAGTAAATTATCTCGGGGCCTAAGAGATTCGGTAATAAAAAAAATTGGAAGCTTATGTCATTTTTCGGGATCGAAAATTAATGAATATTTTTTGCCTTACTTCAAATATCTATTCAGAAATAATACAAGATTTGCAGGTAACATGAAAAACAGACTCGATCTTACAGAAGCTGAGATAAAATATCTTCTTGGCGATAAATATTTACATAGAATGAAAGACATTTTACAATTTTCTGAGAAAGCAGATGAAAAACAAGTTGAAATTAAAATATCAGTTTCAAATGGTGAAAATGAAGATAAAAAAGAGAAGGAAACAGAACAAGAATCTTCGCAGCCGACTATTTTTGATTTCTAGGTTATTTTTTAATATCTTCTAGTTTTTTCATTACTTCTACTGCTTGTTGTTTATATTCATCTTTTAATTTAGTATAAGTCTCATCTGAGATTTCTTTTGATCTATGTTGTTTTTCAATATCTTTGAGCAATGAAAGTAAAAGTGCTTTTTTTGTATTAAGTGCCTCTTCAGAATCAACTATTGAGTTTTTTGCTTTAGATCTTTGCTTCCTCAACAAAAATAATGTAGAAGCAATTAGTATAACAACTAAAAGAAATATTATAACAATGTAAATGATATTAAGGGGAGCTTCTGTTGGTTTGAAAAGATTAACTGAAAAAGAGGAGCCTGATTGCACATTTTGTACCTGATATAGTTGCTCATTTCTAAATGTTACAGATAATGATGTTGTATCATAGGAAATTGTTTTTTCAAAATTTTCAGTATTTGTTGGTAAACCATATGTAATTTTAATATCCAATGAACCTCCCGTTTCAATTGACAAATTATTTTCAGATAGGTTGCATTCTCTATTGTTAACGAAAAGAATAGGCGTCAAATACTTTCCAGAATCGATTGCAAGTATTTTTACATCTGAGGCAGCTTGCTGTATCCAAAACTTGATAGATGTGGCATTTTCATTTCCTGTATTATTCAATATGATGTTTTCTTCAATAACCAAGCCACTTTCGGAAATTTCAATTTCAATATTTTGTCTCTCTATTACAATGCCAGTATCTGATGAACTAACAATTGATAAGTTAATTGTTAGTATCAATATTCCTATTAAAATAATACTGACTTTTCGTTTCATCGGAATTCCTCGCTACGATATTTTAAGTGTTTATTTAATTTTCTATGAACGAAAGATGTAAAAATAAGTTGTTTGTTATTGATAGAGGCATGAAAATTAAAAATATTAAACTTAAATCAATCGAAGCGAGACGTTTTATTGATCGTGATGAAAAACCTAGACAGATAAGAATAGATCACAATAGCCAAATAACCCAAGTTAATAACACCTCAGATAAGCTGGCGACCATTGAGTTTCAATATACTGCAGGCTACGGGGCAGTAGGTATGATAAAACTTGAAGGATCATTGTTATACGAAAATGACGATGCGGAAAAAATTGCTAAAGAATGGCAAAGTACACGCAAGATGCCAAATGAAATAGCAAGTCGCATACACACTGCCGTTATGCACGCATGTGTGCCTGAAGCTGTTGGTATTGCAAAAGACTTGGGGTTGCCACCTCCAATTCCACTTCCACAAGTAAAACTTGGTTCAACACCTATAAAAGGACAGAGTGGGCCTGAAATCGCATAATATTTTATTATAACAATTATCTTAATTTGCTAATTATCTTCAAAGATATACTTTCGTTTAATGAGATGGTTGTTGCTTAATTATTTTATGTTTATCGAAATTTCAATTTTTTTTGGAAAGATTTAAGACACGCAACCATATTCTCAAACACAAGGATGGGTCGATGGTAACAAATCAGTGTAACGGTTGTGGATTTCAGTTTGAAGAAGGCGTTTATCTTATGAAAAACAAAACTGATCACATATGTATTTTTTGTCTGAAAAAAAAATATGGTTTAAACATCTCAGACTTAATTGACAACAGACAGTTACGTATTATCAGTAATGTATTAGATAGAGAAGGTTGTATTCAATTGTTCATTGATTTGATTTAGATATAAAATTACTGAAATAACCTCAGCATTTCTCAGATAATAGACACTTTTTACAGAGGAAATATCTTAATTTTAGCCTAGCTTTAAATAAACCAAAAAATATACTGTTTTTAATGAAGAGCATAGTCATTTCAATTGGAGGATCAGTAATCCTTTCTGAAAAGGTGACTGTTTCATTTTTAAAAAGACTTGCAGATCTCATAAAAAAAATAAGCAAGCAATACAAAGTATTCATAGTAGTTGGTGGCGGAAACGTAGCCCGAAAATATATCAAACTCGGGAGAGAGCTTGGATTTGACGAACAGACTTTAGATTCATTAGGAATAGATATTACAAGAGTTAATGCAAAGCTTTTGACAAATTTCTTGGAAAAATCAAATAGAGAAATACCTATCACAACCAATGAAGCGAAAAACATAGACAAATCTATTGTTGTCATGGGAGGTACTATTCCAGGACATAGCACCGATATGGTTAGCGCTGAACTTGCTGAAAAAATCCAAGCTGATCTATTTATTATTGCGACAAATGTTGATGGGATTTATGATAAAGATCCAAACAAATATTCTGATGCAAAACAAATAAAAGAAATAAAAATTAATCAACTTATTGAGAGGTTTGGTACTAAATGGAAAATGGCAGGAGAAAACACAGTGGTAGATGGACCTGCTTTAAATATAATTAAAAGAGCGCAATTAAAAACATATGTTTTAAATGGAAAAAGATTGGAACAACTTGAGAAAGCTGTAAATAATCAATCATTTGATGGTACAATAATAATAGTATGAATAACTACTTCCCAAAAATGTTATTAACCATCCATTCAGGATCAAAGGGTATATGATCTTCATATTTTTGACCAACACCAATGAAAAGCAATGGTTTACCAATTGTGTAGGCAATAGATAATGAGCTGCCACCTTTTGCATCTGTATCTACTTTTGTAAGGATGACTCCATCAATGCCAACAACTTCATTGAATCGTTTCGCCTGTTCAACCGCATCATTTCCAGATAAAGCATCGCCTACAAATATTATTAAATCAGGTTTTGCTACTCTTTTTATCTTGGCCATTTCATCCATGAGATTATAATTTGTTTGCATTCTACCTGCTGTATCTAGTAAAACCACATCCTTATGTTTTGCCTTTGCATGTTCAATTGCATCATAAGCGACTGCAGCTGGATCTGAACCTGGACCATGCTTAATGATTTTAACACCAAGGTTTTCTGCATGTATAGTTAGTTGCTCAATAGCGCCCGCCCGAAACGTATCTCCCGCGGCCATGACACAAGTCTTACCTTCTTTTTGTAATTGATAAGCTATTTTAGCTATAGACAAAGTTTTGCCTGTTCCATTTACTCCAACAAACATGATAACAACAGGTTTTTTACTTTTTTTAAGGAATTCATTAAAATCAAAGTCACTGGTCGTTAAAACATGAGATATTGCGTTTTTAAGCACGGTTTCGATAAAATCACTTACTTTAGATCGAGAAAATGCAACGTTCTTGATTTCCTCTTTGATATCTTTCTTTATGGACTGGATTACTGTATAGGCAACATCAGATTCCAAAAGTCCCATTTCAAGATCCCAGAGTAGCTCATCAAGCTTTCTTTCATCAATAGTACGGGTAGGTTTTTTCTCTGCTTTTACAACTTCTTCAATGCTTTTTCTCGTCCTTACTATTCGTTGCAACTCAGTTTCGATACTTTCCTCTATCTGTTTGTCAATTTCTTTTTCTCTTCTAATTTTTTCTTCACTTATCTCTTTTTTAGGTTTTCTGGCTCTCTTTCTTCCGATAATTTTCTTCTTTTCTATTTTTTCTATAGGTTTGGTAGGTTTTTCTACAACCTTGGGTTTTTCTACTGGTTTTTCAGCAACTTCGATTTTTTCTTCAGGAATCTTTTTTTCAGGCTCAGGTTTTTCTTCTATCTCTTTTTCCAATTCAGCTTCTATTTCTTCCTCTAGCTTTTTTTCGAATATTTTTAGTTTTTTCTTTAGAAATTTAAACATTTTTCATACCTAAGAATCATTTTTGCGTTTCTTCCATGAGCTTCTGCGTTTTTTGTGATAGTTCTGTAGCTTCTGTTTGAATTTTTTGGGCCATTGATATAAGTTTTTCTTGATTTTCTTGTAATTTGTTAATGCTTTCATCGATTTTTTGAATGGCATCATCAACTGTTTTTTCGGTAACCAAACCAGCCCCTATATCAATAAGAACTTTCGACACATCTGTAACAGAACCATGTATAAAGGCTCCTCCGCCAACAGGTATTAGCATTTCTGAATTTTTGTCTGCTTTATTCAGCTGCTGAATAGTCAACTTTGCTTTGTGGAGATCAGCTAAAGCTGCTTGAGTTATTTGTGTTTGCATGTCGATTGAATTTAACTGTTCCCTATAATATTCAATTAATGACAAATTTTTAGTCAGCTCTTCTTCTTGTGTCATATTAAGTCATCTATCCTTTAAAGATTTTTATCCTTTATTAAGAAGGTATTATTAATGTATTTCTTTTGGTCGAAAAATACAATTTTATTTGAAAAAATCAACAATTTTGAGATTATTTGAAAACGATTAAAGAAAATTTAATAAATCGAGATTTGATTTAGACTATTGAGGAATGAGGTAAGGAGAGAGATGGGAATATGGAATTAAGCAGAGAGTTTATAGAAAAACTATCTGAAATATTCTTCAAAGAAGAATTTGATAATGATTTCATAGATTTAAAGAAACCTGAAAAATTTTAAAGATTGGCGTATTCGACGAAAAAATCAAGTCTGCAACAATATTTTTAACTGTCATAATATTCAATGATTCTATGAAAATACTAGCAACCGCCGATATACATGGTTCACAGTATAGACTAAATATTATTTTGAAAAACATAGAAAGATTTTCTCCTGAACTAGTGATAATATGTGGAGATATAACCCAGTTTGGTCCTGGAGAGGTTGCTAAAATTTTTCTTAATCAAATTCCTATTCAGACTTTTGCAATTTCTGGAAATATTGATACATCTGATGTTGAACAAGCTATAGAGGAAAGTAAGGCCAATAACATTAACTTGAAGCGAGTTGTAAAAAAGGGCATTCCGTTTATTGGAATAGGAGGGACAGTTCCTTCCCCTTTTTCTAAAATGATTATTTCTAATAAGAAATCGCGACAAACTATCGAAAATGTACTAGATAAAAAAAGTGTTCTTGTAACCCATGAGCCTCCCTATAAAACTCAAGATAAAGTATTTTTTGGCCACCATGCAGGAAATAGAGAATTGAGAGCGTTGGTTGAAAAATGTAAGCCGCGACTTGTTTTGTGTGGGCATATCCATGAAGATCCAGGAATCACAAAAATTGATGGAAGTTTAATAGTAAATTGTAGCATGGGAAAACGGGGAGAAGGAGCATTTGTGGAGATTAATGAAACCATATCAGTAAAAATGCTTGATTAACTATACGATTTGAGAGTAGGTTATGAAAGTTGATATCATTGGTGGGAGCCTTAGCGGATTGAGTGCAGCGATATCTCTCAAAACACTCGATTCAAATATAGATGTCGTTGTGCATGAAAAGCATAAAAAAATTGGCTACAACTATGAAGGGAGACGATGTGGTGAAGGGCACACTGTTGAATCACTTTGGAAAAAATGGAAACCCAAAGGAAAGAGTATTTTCACTGAGATTAAGACTGTTGAAACAATTCTGGGTGATAAAACATATATTGCAAAACCTGCCCCTGGCACGTTCTATATTTTGAATAGACAAGAATTTATAAGTCAATTAGGAAAACAAGCAGAACAACTTGGAGTGATAATTCACACAAGCGATAAAATAAAATCTGTTAGCGCAGTCGATGGAGAATTTATTATTGATGCCTCTGGCTGCCCAAGTACGATTAAGAAAGAACTCGGAATCGACAAGGGTCTCCGGGGTGTAACCTATCAACAGACACTGGAGAATTCGAATTATACTACGTTCGATGTCCTCAAAGTCTTTTTTACGCATGCTATAGGGTATTATTGGATATTTCCACGGAACCCTTTGAAAAACGAGATCAATGTCGGCGTTGGAGTATTTAGTACGTGTAGCCTCCGTTTGAAAGACATGTTAGAGGCATTTAAAGGAGAACAGGGAGTTGAAGGGACATTAAATTATGTGGTGGGTGGGTTTGTTCCTGCGGGGCTGCAAAAACCTCTAAGATATAAAAATATTTTCTTTGTTGGTGACGCTGGTGTTGGCGCATTCCCTGTGTTGGGTAAGGGAATTTACCGGGCTCTATTAAGTGGTGAAATGGCCGCAAAATGTATCGCCACTGGACACCCTGAACAATATAGAAAAGAAGTAAATAGAGCGTTTCTTAAGTGGGATTTAATTGGGAAAACATACATCCGCGTTGATCAAGTATTATCAAAGGTTGGTGATAAAGCGGTACGTTCAATGTATAGGCGGTATCTGGATTTCTGGTATTCATTTCATTAGGAGTTATGATGGATAGCCCCGAGTGGATTCGAACCACCGTCTGAAGGTCCAGAACCTTCAATGATTGACCTCTACACTACGGGGCTATGAGGATTAAAACTGAATGCTTAATTTTCATATGAAACTTACTCTATCTCTTTTTGGGAAAAATCTAAATCTTTCCTAAAAAAAGTATTTATTATTCCATTTAATTCTCTGTATCAAAATATTACAATTCGGTGATAACAATAAAGGTTGATATTGTTGGTGGTAGTATTAGCGGATTAACTGCCGCTAAATCATTAAAAGAAAATAAAAAATCGATTAAAGTAGTAGTTCATGAAAAGTATAAAGAGATAGGTTATAACCACGAGGGGAGACGATGTGGTGAAGCTCATTCAATTGAGAATATTTGGAAAAAATGGAAACCAGAAGCGAAAAGTATATTCAATAACATCTCAACAGTAGAGACAACCATAGGAAAGAAAAAATATGTAGTTCATAGAGCGCCAAATTCTTCATGCATCCTTAACAGACAGGAATTTATATGTCAATTAGGTAGAGAAGCGGAGAAGCTCGATGTCATCATTCAAACAGATGACAAAATAAAAACTATAAATGACCTTGATAGTGATTATATTATTGATGCTTCAGGCTGCCCTAGCTCAATCAGGAGAGAGCTAGGAATTGACAAGGGTATGAGAGGGATTACTTATCAACAGACCCTAGAAGACTCCAACTATTTTAAATCTGATACTGTTAGAATTCATTTTACAGATGATTTTGGTTACTATTGGATATTTCCACGCGATCCTGAAAAAAAAGAGATTAATCTCGGCGTTGGATTACTTGGACAATTTGAATGTGATTTAAAGGAGATGTTAGAACAATTCAAAAAGGAACATAATATTGAAGGAAAGGTCAACTATGTATTAGGTGGTCCAATTCCAGGTGGTTTGCAACGACCATTAAAGTACAAGAATATTCTTTTTGTTGGAGATGCAGGAGTCGGTGCATTTCCATTAACAGGACAGGGTATCTATCGTGCTCTTTTAAGTGGCGAAGCAGCTGGAAAATGTATCGCTTTAGATTGCCCAAGAAAGTATCCTTATCTAATGAACCGGTTGTTTATTAAATGGGATGTAGTCGGTAAATCATTTGTAAGACTAATTTATGTTTTAAGGGAAGTTGGACCGAAATCAGTTGAATTGGCATCTCGATATTTCATGGATTTTCATGGAAAGCTACATCAAATGATACACTGAAATACTATTTATTGAGGAATATGGTTTGTGTTGGGAACGCCATTTCTATGCCTTCTTTTTCAAAGGCCTCTTTTATAGCAAAATTTATCGTCTGTTGAGTATCTCGATATTTTACATAATCTTGGGTCTTAACATAATATACTACTTCAAAATTAAGACTGAAATCTCCAAATTCAGTAAAATGTACTCTATCAAGTCTATCAACGTATTTCATTTTCTCAGGATCAATAATATCTTTTATAATTTCGGGTATCTTTTTAAGTTTTTTTGAGGTAATATCATATGTAACTCCAAATGAAAAAGATATTCTTCGTTTCTTCATTTTCTTAAAGTTACGAACAGCACAACTTGTTAATTCCCTGTTTGATAAGACAAGTTCCTCCCCTTGTAGTAACTGTACTCTTGTTGATTTCATACCAATTTTAGTAACTGTTCCAGAATAATCACCAACCACTATATAATCTCCAATTTCAAATGGTCTATCAAAATATATTGAAAAGGCGCTGAAAAAGTCGCTAAGTACATGTTGTAATGCAAAACCGATGACAATTGCTGTTGCTGCTCCTCCAATTGCAAGCCCGGTTAAATCTATTCCTGCGATAGCCATAAAAACGAAAAAGGCGATTAGATAGACTATTCCATTAAAGATTGCTCTAAACACATACAGGATGTGCTGGCTCGCTTTCTGTTTTCGTTCTTGTCTTTCAGCATACCATGCAAAAAGTACATTAGTAACTCTGGTAAAGATATAAGCAATAAGCAATATCTCAACTAACAGGAAAACAATATCTACCAAATTTTTGTCTATGTATTGATCTAAAAAGCTTAGATTATGGATAAAAAAGTAAATTCCGAAAAATAAAACTAATATATAGATTGGTTTTCTGACATTTCTTAATATTTCATCATCTAGTTTTGTTTTAGTTTTTTTTGCCAATTTTTGGAAATAATGATCAAAAAGATGTTGTACAATCCAACCAATTATTAAAAAGCAGATTAAAATTATTGTTGACCATATTAATTCTCCATAGAGGGGATCGGAAAATCCAAACATTTCATTAATTTCATGGCTTATTGAAGAAAATATCTCTTCTAAACTCATATGAATCGCTTACCCTAAAAAAAGAGGTTGTACTTTAACTTTTAGTCTATTTTGTAGCAGTAAATGGAATTTAGATTGGAAAGTTCGAAATTTTTATCTAGTCAAAGGATATATATCATTCAGGAATATCATGATTTTAGAACCAGATGTAAGTGAGAACTGGAAAAATGAATTTGAAAATTTTATTTCTCACTGGGAAAAAGAAGTTGAAATACTTAAAGGCAGAACACTAGATTTAGACGAGTGTTGCAGAATTTCTGATTTATTTCGTAAAGACAGGGATGGACTGCTCATTAACAAACCGCTGGAATTATCAGACGAAATTTTTCTGAAATTTGACCAACTCGATAATAAATTGTGTTCAGCATTAGCAATGGTATGTGGTTGTTCTAAAGATAACTCAATTTGAAGAAAAAATTATTTTTTCAATTTTAAGTGGGCCAGGCCGGAATTGAACAGGCGATCTCCGCGTTGTAAGCGCGACGTCATAACCACTAGACCACTGGCCCATTAACAGGAGGGAAATAAACTCGTTGTTTTAGTATTTTGCTATGAAAAAAACAACTATATATCAGATTACCCCATAATATTCCAAATTGGATTCTTCCAGTGATTTCGTATAATATCGATGTTTAGATCGATAACAATTTTTTTATTGTCCTTTATTACAAGTTTTTTTCCTTTAGTTAATCCAAGCAGATTGAATGAAGCTTGCTTTTTAGTTAGGAGTTCTTCAAATTCTTTCTGTTTTTCTTTCTTAACTTCAATTATCCATCTCGTATTTGATTCTGAAAAAAGCTTGAAATCTGTTCGCAAATCTTGACCAACATTTGAAATATCTACTTCAGCACCAATGTTCCCACCAATTGCCATCTCTGATAGACACACGCCAATCCCACCTTCACTGACATCGTGGCAAGAAGCAACAAGTCCTTTATCTATTGATGAAAGAAGGGTGCTTATATGCTGTCTAAGGAATTTCGCATCTGTTTTTGGCACAGCACCTTCATCAATCTTTAAAAATCTATAATATTCAGAACCGCCCATTTCCTTCTCAGTTTGTTTACCTAAAAGATATATAGGATTTCCTTCTCTCTTAAAATCTGAAGTGATGCATTTTCTAATGTCATTAACAATTCCTATACCTACAAGTTCTGGAGTTGGAGGTACAGCTGTTTTTATTGATTCATTATAAAAGCTAACGTTGCCTGAAACAAACGGTAATTTAAGTTCCCGTGCCATGTCACCAAGTCCTCGACACGCCTCATAAAACTCGCCCATTCGCTTGGGTTTCTCAGGATTGCCAAAATTGAGACAATCAAGAATTGAATCGGGCTGTGCTCCAACAGCTACGAGATTACGACAAGTCTCATCTACAGCTGAACTTGCCCCCCAATATGGATCCCGCTCCATAAAGCGAGGATTAACATTAGCTGTAACTGCCAATCCTCTGAATGAATTTTCTAATGGCTTAACAACAGCTGCATCACCGTGAGATTCAACCCCAAGTTTTCCCTGAAGTGGTTTAATTACTGTATTTCCTCGAACCTCATGGTCATATTGACGAATTACCCAATCCTTAGAAGCAATATTTGTTGAGGAAAGTAGTTTCATCAAAGTCTGATTTAGATCGGGTATTGGAAAACTTTTTTCTTCTTCTTTAATTTCAGTGAGAACATAGGGTCTAATACTTGAATCATAAACCGGACCCCCAGTAAGAAACTCCAAATCCATCTCAAGTATCTTCTCACCATGATAATAAACCCGCACAATCTGATCTTCGATGACCTTACCTATGGCCACAGCAGTAACATCCCATTGTTTACAGATATGAAGTACCTTTTCTACATTTTCAGGTTTAACCAGAAACATCATACGCTCTTGACTTTCTGAAATCCATATTTCCCATGGTTGTAAACCTTCTTCTTTCAAAGGAACATCATCAAGATGGATTTCAGCTCCAAGACCAGCAGAATAGGCAAGCTCTCCACAAACACAAGAAAGACCCCCACCACCAAAATCTTTCAAACCTTCCAACAGTCCTTTCTTATTACATTCAAGTGTGGCGTGGATAACAGGTTCTTTGGTAATTGGATCGCCAACCTGCACGGCAGATCTGCTACTTTCTTCACTCTCATCTGTCAACTCAGCTGATGCAAATGTTACACCATGAATGCCGTCTCTACCTGTTTTTCCTCCGACATATATGTAAACATTTCCAGGAGCTTTTGCTCTACTATGGATAAGCTCCTTTTTCTTCATTACCCCAATGCAACCAACGTTGACTAGACAATTACCAGTGTATCCTTCATGAAAATAGACTTGGCCAGACAGTGTAGGAATGCCAATACGGTTACCATAATCACGTATGCCATCAACAACGCCTTTGAATAAATACACAGGGTGTTTTACCCCTTTTGAAAGTTTCTCAAATGGATAATCCAAGGGTCCAAAAAATAGCGGATCAATGAACGCAATTGGTTGTGCACCCATACAGACTATGTCTCTAACTATGCCGCCTATACCTGTAGCAGCCCCTCCATATGGTTCAATTGCTGAAGGATGGTTGTGAGATTCCAATGCTGCACAATAGTAATGATCTTTGTCAAATTCAATAACTCCTGCATCTTCACGAGCTACTATTCTATCTTCTTCAATTCCAAATACATGTTTTTTTAAGGGAATTTTGGAAGATTTATAGCAACAGTGCTCAGACCAAGCTTGACCAAGTGCCTGTAACTCAATATCAGTAGGATTTCTACTTTTAGTTTGAAAATAATCTCTAATACGTTTCATTTCTGCTATAGATAGAGCCAATCCCATCCTGTCGCTAATTTCTTGTAACTGTCTATCAGAGGCTGAAAAAAGATCTATCTCATGCAAATTAAAAGAGATTTTCTTTTCTTTAAATAGGCTGTCTAAATCCACTAGCACTCCCCAATATTATTTCTCTTCAATTTCTATCTTATAATTATGAATGACAGGATTGGTGAGCAAACGTTGACACATTTGTTCCACTGATTTTTTAATTTTCTGTTTATCTTTGCCTTCAATCAAAAGATCAAAAGTTCTGATTGTTTTAGCGCTTTTTACTTTGTCAAACCCAAGCAAATGTAATGCTTTTAGTGTATTTGCTCCTTCAGGATCTGAAACTCCCTTTTTGAGCTGTATTCTCACCTTTGCTTCAAACATAAGAATCGCAGCGGAAAATCATAGAATCTGTTGATTAAGTTATCGCTTTTCATATTTTATTTAAGACATCTTTAACCTTTCTTTGAAGCTCTTGGAGAATTCCTTCATTTGAAATAACAATATCAGCCGAAGCAATAACCTCTCCAAGACCCCAGCGCAACTCTCTTTTATCCCGTTCTTTGAAACTTCTTAGATTATCAACGTCGTCTTTTCTTCTTCGGGACAAAGTACGTTTTTTACGAGTCTCGTCAGATGCATCAATAGCTATAACGATAAAATCATCGCTTAATTCTTTCTTAAATAGATTAATTTCTTCAATATTTCGTATGCCATCTATGACAATATAGTCTTTTTTAAATGATTTAATCCTTTCGAACGTTCTTTTTGCCCAAATATCCATACCAAATTTTTCACGCATGCTATTTGCTACTTCGCCTACGTTTTTGTCATTCAATTCTAGTCCTTGTCGTTTTGTTTCCTCCCATACTGCATCTCCCATTCTAATCACTAATAATCCTTCTTCTTTGGCAATTCTCACTGCCTCTGATTTCCCTGAACCCGGCAATCCTGTAAATGCGACTATTTTCATCTTCCCACGCATGTAAAATAGTGCAGGGGGAGCGATTTGAACGCTCGGAGACCTACGTCATAGGGTCCTAAGCCCTACCCCTTAGACCAAGCTCGGGTACCCCTGCAATGTGAAACCACTAATAAAAACAATAATGAAAAACCTTTGTGAAAAAATATTTTTTTAGTTTTTTTAACAAATCTTTATCTCAGTAAAATTCGTTCGCCATATTTTGCATAACAATCAGAACAAAATTTTCTTGCAATAAGTGAATGAATATGTTCTTTTTCACCCTCCTCCAAATAGAAAAGCTCTTCGGGATAAATTTTATTATCGCAATACGTGCAAATACCAGGGAATTTCGATTGCTTCTTAACTAAGCGTGTTTTAATCTCCTCTTCAACCATTTTCCTTCCCAATTCTTTATTTATATTCTACTTTAAATTCTTTTTCTTTAATTTTTAGATTTGCCAAAATTTATAAAGGATATCTTGTTATTACGAAAAAATTGCACAAATGTTGCTTAAATGGCGGTGGAGCAGACTACCCATCATAGCGAGCATTTGCCCAGAAGGTTGATGCCTATAGGGGTGGGGTAGTCAGGAAATCCCGACGGGCCCATAACCCGTAGATCAGTGGTTCAAATCCACTCCCCGCTACTATATTATAATTAGGTGGATTTTAATAAAACA
>Ga0209636_10004968_pt1 | contig 13575 bp, 13 predicted proteins | sample DeeMarSWOR152_54_FD_187464 | JGI IMG/M metagenome (GOLD analysis project Ga0209636, IMG submission 187464) | Marine sediment microbial communities from White Oak River estuary, North Carolina - WOR-1-52-54 (SPAdes) (version 2) | ecosystem: Environmental > Aquatic > Marine > Intertidal zone >...
TCAAGCCCTCTTCCCCTATCATCGACAGGAGCTTCCCCCACTGTCATTTCTCGCTCATGTTCTCCGGCCAAATCTACGCCAGCAATATAAGTCCTCTTCCTTTCGGGCTGCGATTGCCTCTGGTGTTCACCCAGCACCAGAGCTATCTGCTGCCGTGATAGGAAGCCCCCGCCGTGGGTGATAGGCAATAAAGCATACTGAGTCCTGAACAGGGGATGCTCTTCGCCCAGCCTTTGCCGCTCTGCCTGGACGAACTTGACATAGTCAGGATTGTAGCGGCCTACCTCCTGCCAATCATATCTAAAGTGGCGCTTAATGCCGTCTTTTCTTTCCAGTTCTAGATTAGCCTGCTTTACCTCTTCCAGCAAGGTGCTATCATCCCAGGTAGTGCCATAAAGAATCGTGGTCACGTTGGTAGCTGAACCCATGGGGCGGAATTCCTTGGTGTACTTTTCCTTGCTAACATCCTGCGATTCATCAATCTCCAGAAGTATATCAGCGCTGTGTCCCACCACCGAAGACGAGCCCTCAGCCGACAGAAATATGGCTTTGGCGCTGCCGAGCTGAACAATATAGCCCATCTGGAGATGATAAATGCCATCAAAACCAAAATCATCCAGCCTCTGTTTCAACCTTTCCATAGATATAATGGTTTGAGGCTTAAAGGTTGGGGAGCATTTTATAATATTGCCTCCCCTGGCCATATATAGCGTTAACAGCAGAACTTCCAGATGCGCTGAAAGCTCGTTTTTGCCTCCCTGCCTAGCAATCTCCACAGAAAAGGTCAGTCCCATTCCCTTCTGGATAGAGTCCATGGCCGCCCGGGCCACTTCCAGTTGATAAGGTCTTAACCTCATTAGAATAAAATCCCGATATCTAAGCTCTAAGCAAATCCATGCCAAAATAAAAAATAGTGGTAGTAACAAGAATACAGAATCCAGTAGCCAGTAGAGGTATCTTCTGACTACTTAATTCTGACTACTGACTACTAATTTAGGGATTCAGTGCTTAGGATTTAAGCTGCAGCGCTCTTAACTGCTTGCTGCTCTAATTCCGATACCAACCCCGAGGGGCACAGCAACTTCGGTCAAGACTTTTTGGATGGCTTCCTTGAGAGACTTCTTCTGTTCCTTGGTAATTTGATATCGGGTTCTTACCAGCCGAGCTATGATATTGGCCGCCTCGAAGTGCAGGTCAATTCGCTCTGGCTGCTCTTCCAGAAGTTCCCTGAGCTTTACTCTGAGAAGGGCAATCTCCTCGTCGATTCCTTCAATATGAGAAGCTTCCTCCAGTTCCAGCTTTTCTGCCTCATTTAGGGCCCGGCTATAGAAACCCCGTGGGCTACCCTTTCTCTTGCCTTTTCCTTTTGCTGCCATGACGATTCTGGGTTCCCCAAAAATTCAGAGAATTTTTGGGTCTTTTTACCGAGGCTTTGACCAAGCCATAGACGAGGACATGGGCTGCCAGGGTGTAATCCTGCTTCTGAAGAGCCGCTGGCAATAGTTTCACCAGCCCATCATAGCACAGATGTTCTAAGAGGGCAAAGGAGTTTTGTCACCTCAAAAGGCAAGCTTCAGAAGCGACGCTATTATCCAGCCGAGGGCACCGCATATCGGGAAGGTCAAGACCCAGGCCAGCACGATATTCCTGGTCACCCCCCATCTTACTGCGGAAAGGCGTTTCGTAGCACCCGCCCCCATTGTAGCTGCCGTAGCACAATGAGTGGTGCTCACGGGAATACCCAGGTGCGAGGCTACCTCAATAACAGTAGCTGCCGAGGCCTGGGTAGCAAAACCATGGATAGGTTGCAGTGCAGTGATCTTTATCCCCACAGTTCTAATGACGCGCCAGCCGCCCATAGCGATGCCCGAGCTAATGGCTAAAGCGGATACGATTATCACCCACCGAGGGATATTATCCCACATCTCAAGTTGTCCGGTGTAAATCACTAGCGCCCAGGTGATAATGCCTATGGGCATCTGCCCATCATTTTTGCCGTGGCTATAAGCCAAAAAAGCGGTAGTAAGCCATTGGAGACGACTGAAGACAACTCTCATTAGGGAAGGAGCGCTTCGGCGGAATGCCCAGAGCAAGACAACCATAAGGACAAAGCCACCGATGAAACCCAGAGTAGGAGCAATAGCCACTGATGCCCCAATCCGCCCCAGGACACCCCATATCACTGCCTCCCAACCTACCATTACTATCCCTGCCGCTGCCAGCCCGGTGACAAAGCTATGACTTATACTCACCGGCAGACCCAAGCGAGTAGCTATAGTTCCCCAGATGATAACCGCGACTAAAGCAGCAATCAGTATCAAATCAGCATCAATCACTGATAATGATAAGATTGTTTCAGGGTCTAAAATCCTGCCGATGGTTCTGGCAACCTCCTGGCCAGTGGCAGCACCAGCGAAGTTACAAAAGGCAGCCAGTATTATAGCGTTTCGAGGGGAAATAGCCCGGGAGCCAATCGAAGCAGCAACACTATTGGCAGCATCATTGAAACCATTAACCACACCAAAGCCGATGGCTGCTGCAATTACCACAACCAGCAGAGCAAGCTCAGGCATGCTTCAATACTATACCTTCAAGAACATTGGCGACATCTTCACCCCGGTCGGTGGCGTTTTCCAGGTGCTCATAGAGTTCACGCCACTTGATTACCTCACATGCGTCAAGATGGCAAACTTCAAACAGCTCGGCCAGGGCAGCGTGTTGCACATCATCAGCCTCGTTTTCCAGAGTATTGATCTCCACACACTGCTTCAGAATCCATTTGAACTGGTCACGGTGACGCAAACGAGATACTACCTCGTTCAACTTGCGGGCCATCCTAACCACGATTCGGGCTAACTCTCGGGCCCTCTCCGTAGGTTGAGCAATATTATAAAGGTAGGCTGTTCTGCCCGCTGCCTCAACGAAATCCATTACATCGTCAAGGCTATGGGCCAGGAGAGTAATATCCTCTCTGTCAATGGGTGTCACAAAGGTGCGATGTAGTCGGGCTATTACCTCATGCGTTATAACGTCGCCTCTATGTTCTAACTCCTTAAGCTCTTTTGCTTTTGCTTCCACGTTTTCATAGTTGTCAAAGAGGTCAACCAGCTTTTCTGCAGCAGTGACTAAATTACCTGTCTCTTGTTCGAACAGGTCGTAGAACTCCATATCTCTAGGGATGAATGAAAACTTAGCCAAAGTGCACCTCCTCTGCCGTACCAGATAAAGGAATAGGCAAGCGAGAGTATTCTTCCAGCTTTCTTTTGTCAGGAAAAAGCGAAGTCAGCAGGACCAATCTATTCGTGATAGCAACAATATGAGAAAGAATGCAGGAATGTAAAACCCAGCCCCTCTTATTTCCACACTGGTCAATAAACACTTCCCGTCCCAAAGTTCTCTTCGGCTACGTCCCGCATTATAGCACACCATAAGAAATTTCTACTATGCCTCTCTCGAAGTTACAGGGAATTTTACCGGTTTAACCCCTGCTTCTACATCACAATGGCGTGAACCAGGCTCATAACCCCGGCCGACACCAAGGGGATAGACAGATTATCATTGACCGGCAGGGGAAGAAACTCTATGACGGTGGCAGAGATCGCCCCAACCACAATCACCCATAAAGCTACATTAGTAACAGCAGCTAAAATAACGCCGACCACGAGGCAGGCCCCAAAGCAAGCAGAACTACCTTCTAAGCTCTTGCCCCTCATCACACGAAATCTAAGATTTCGCGGGAACCTAGGAGCCTCGGAAAAATTTCGCTCTTCAGCAATTACCCTCGGTTTTCCCCATCTTTCACCTACCATGCCAGCTACGGGATCACCCACAGCGACAAAAGCTAAGGCTATAGCAGCGATGGATTTGTCAACAAAAATAAAAACGATAGAGGCGGCTATAAGAAAGTAAGTACTACCGTTAAGCGTGGAAAATTCCCTTTCCCTGAGCAATGGCCGAAAGCTAATCACAAAGCGACGATTTACTCGTGGAGACCTGAGCCTGACAATATCAAGAATCAGAGCCGCTATCGTGATGGACACAAGCGCCGGAAGGAATATGTCTTGAGGTGCCAATAAACCAGCGACAGGAAGCGATAATCCTCCAAAGATATGCCACAGCCGCCGCGGTAGCTCCTTCATTTTAAAGTGCGCCTTTGGCTAAGGTAAGTTAGCCTTTCTCTTCCCCCCACCACTTCTTTAGCCTATCAGCAATCTCTTTTTCATAACCCTGGTCAGTGGGAACATAATAGCGTTTCTCCTGAAGAGAAGGCGGCAAGTTCTGCTGCTTGACGAAATGCTCGGAGTAATCATGGGCATATTTATAGCCCCGGCCATACCCCATCTGACGCATGAGACCAGTTACCGGGTTACGCAAGTGGAGCGGCACAGGCTCATTTCGACCATGCTGGATGTCCTGTTGAACCCGGGAATAAGCCTGGTACAATGAGTTGCTTTTAGGCGCGGCTGCCAGATAAACCACCGCTTCGGCTAAAGCAAGATTCCCTTCAGGTAAGCCCACGAAGTGTACTGCCTGCTGAGCCGCTACTGCTATCATCAAGGCTTGAGGATCAGCCACGCCAACGTCCTCAGAAGCAAAGCGCACCAGACGACGGACAATATACAAAGGGTCTTCTCCAGCCTCAAGCATACGTCCCAGCCAATATAAAGCAGCATCTGGATCGGAGCCACGTAACGATTTATGCAGTGCTGAAATCAGGTCATAATGCTGGTCACCACTTTTATCATAGAGCAAGGCACGGTGCTGCAATGCTTCCTCGATAGCCGACAAGTCTATTGACCGCAAGCCATCGTCATCAGGCACAGTAGCAAACGCCGCCATTTCCAAAGCATTCAATGCCACCCGAGCATCCCCATTGGACATGGTCACCAAGTGCCGCAGAGCCTCTTCATTTATGCTAATCTGGACCTTTCCCAGCCCTCTCTCTACATCCTTAATTGCTCGCTCCACAATGAGCCTGACGTCGTCGTCACTCAGCGGATTCAACCTAAAAACCCGGCACCGGGAAAGAAGCGGAGAGATAACTTCAAAGGAGGGATTTTCCGTAGTCGCTCCGATAAAAGTCACTATACCATTTTCCACAAAAGGCAATACGGCATCCTGTTGTGCTTTATTAAAACGGTGAATCTCATCGACAAAAAGAATAGTTCTCTGTCCCGATGATTTTAGTCTCTTCCTAGCTTCCCCAATAACACGTCGCAAATCAGCCACCCCGGCACTCACGGCGCTCAAAGGACTAAATTGTGCTCTAGTGATATTGGCGATAATGTGAGCCAGAGTTGTTTTTCCGCTACCTGGCGGTCCCCAGAATACCATGGAGGGTAGCTGGTCCGCCTCTATGCATTTCCGGAACACGCGCCCGTCGGCAACTAACTGCTCCTGCCCCACAAACTCAGCAAACGTCTTTGGCCGCATCCTTGCCGCCAAGGGCATACTCTGTGGTAAGTCCTTTTCCTCCGGTAGGTCAAAAAGAGGCATCTTTTCCATAATTGGTAATCATAACCTGTTACTTGAATCTTCTCACCTGGAAGCGATAGAGCTTAATTTGCTCACCAGCTGATATCCCGGCCTTGAGCCGACAAATAGCAATTTGCTCCTCAACGCTATCTACGCCTTCCAGGTCAGGTAGCAAAAGTCCCTTCTTCCGACCACTCTCCACGATAACGCCATATTTCTTGTGGTCAAGCTGGCTAATATCTGTGACTGGCTCAGGCTTAGTAAGGATGTCCACGCTATATTCGAGGTCATCAAGCTCAGACGCAGTCACTGGGGGAAAGCGAGGGTCTCTGGTAGATGAGCTAACAGCGTTGGCAACGATTTCTTCAGCCACATTCTTCTCCTTTGGCTCAAAGGTGCCAATACATCCTCTTAATTGCCCATGCTTATGAAGGGAAACAAAAACCCCTGCCCGCTCTTTCATCTCCGAAGTTAACTCCATTGGCTTGGGTGTTTTACCCTCCCGGATATAGCTTTCTACAGTTTCCTTAGCCAGTTCTACCACAGGATGAAGTTCACTTGCCATAAAGCACCTCCCTCATGTTCGGAAATTAAGCTCAGCTCCACAGAATTTACACTTCGAGTCATCCAGCCCCACAACCTGAGTATCATAGCCAATGCGATGAACAACCCTCTTACCACACGAATAACACACAGTATTTTCGTAATCGTGCCCCGGCACATTGCCCAGATAGACAAATTTCAGCCCCGCTTCTTTCCCAATCTTATATGCCTTCTCTAAAGTGGATACCGGAGTAGCCGACAGATGGGTAAATTCGTGCAGGGGATGGAAACGAGTTACGTGCCAGGGAGTAAGTTCACTCAGGTTATCCCGAATCCAGGTAGCAATGTTCTTGAGCTGCTCCTCGTCGTCGTTCATCGTAGGAATGATATTGGTCACCACCTCAACATGCATATCCCATTTCTCTTTAGCCCGCCTGGCGACGTCCAGAATGCCCTGCCACCGAGGAATCTTGGCCAGCTGGCGATAAAACCCACTAGTGAAGCCCTTGACATCAACCCGCCAGGCATCAAGCCAGGGACCTATGGTATCCAGAGCTTCAGGCGTGGCATAGCCATTGGTCACGTACACAGTGTATAGATTATTTTCTTTAGCCAGCTTGGCTGAATCCAGCGTGTATTCAAACCAAACCGTCGGCTCATTGTAAGTCCAGGCAATGCCCTGGCAATTATACCTCTTAGTTAGCTCTATCTCGCTTTCCGGGAGCAATTGCTGGGAACCTCGCGGAATGTCCACGCAGGAAATCTCCCAGTTCTGGCATCCCTTGCAGTGGAAATTGCATCCCCAGGTGCCTAAGGAAAAAGCATAGGTACTAGGGAAGAAATGAAATAGAGGTTTTTTCTCAATATGGTCGGCTGCCATCGAGGATACCTCGGCATAATTCATGGTAAACAGCCTGCCATCCCTATTGATGCGCATACGACAGACGCCAAGCTTACCGGGATTAATAAGGCACCTCCACTGGCAAACATGACACCTCACCCTACCACCAGGGAGTGTCTCATAGAGCATCGCCTCCCTTTCCATCCCTTATCATTATACCACCATGGACCACCCCAACGTAATCATAGCCTTGAGCATAATTTCACACGAAATCCCACTACTTTAATGGAAAGGAGCCAACAACCCAGTGCGGGGAATAAATCCCCACCCACAACCTAGGACTGCTCCCGATACACCTTGCTCAAGTCGGGAATACCCAGGGGACTGAGCTCGTAGCCTTGAACATAGGACTCCACCAAGATATAGTTGGCGCCATGAAACAGGAGGAGGCAAGGGGCGTCATCAACCACTAGTTGCTCAGCTTGTTGGTACATAGTGAGGCGGAGAGCCCCATCCTGTTCTATAGCTGCCTGGTCAAGTAAAGTATCCAGAGTGGGGTTGCTGTATTCTGAGATATTAACTTCGCCTCCGGTATAAAAGAGGATATCCAGGAAATTATGCGGGTCGGGGTAGTCAGCTATCCAACCCATTGTGAACATCTCATCCTTCTCTTGTTTCAGGTTATAAATGAAATTCTCTGGTTCCAGTTGCCTCACCAAGATTTCCACGCCGAGGTTTTGCTGCCATTCCTGGATGATGGCGCCTAGATAACTGGGAATGTTATTGCCATAGCCCTCAATAGTCAGGGTGATAGGTGGCAAGTTCGAGACATCTCCGTATCTCGAGTCGGCGATGAGTTCTATCGCCTTTTCCACATCGTAGTCCAGTCCTTCTAGAGCCTCGTTATAGCCAGGCATGCCCGGCGGCAAAATACCATTAGCTTCATTTACCATGTCCCTCAATATCACCTTAGCGATACGCTCCTTATCCACAGCATGACAGAAGGCACGGCGGACGTTAACGTCGTCGAAGGGAGATTGGGCAGTGTTAAAACCAATATAATAGAGGCTGAGCTCGGGGGTTACTGCTAACTCGGGATAAAACGGGCCAGTCTCATCACTCACTAGGTCAATGTAATCCAAATAAACAGAAACGACATCAATCTGCCCTGTCTCGTACAGGACCATGGGCACACCAGACAGAAGATAGACGACCTGCTCCAGTTTAGCCGGCTCGCCGTAATAAATCTGGCTGCGCTCCAAAATCAGCTGCTGCCCTGGTTCCCACCCCTTCAGCTTAAATGGTCCTGTTCCGTTTGGCTCCCACCACCAGTTTTCCCCGGATTCTACATTATCCCTATCAACCACAAAGGCGGTGGGATAAGCTAGCTTGCTCAGGAAGTAAGCCTTGGGAGCATCAATGGTAACCCGAAGGGTATAGTCATCAAGGACTTCGACCCCTGAGATTTCTCCCGTCTTTCCCGCCAGCATATCCTTGGCGCCAACGATATCGCCCAAATACGTAGCTGCTGTGCCAGATTCGGTGTCAGGGTCGCAGGCTCGCTCCCAGGAGTATTTGAAATCGGCAGCTTTGACCTCCCCGCCGCTATGAAATTTCACCCCCTGGCGCAGGTAGAAGGTATATGTTTTGCCATCAGGGCTTTTCTCCCAGCTCTCAGCAATGTCAGGCACTATGTTCAGCTCCTGGTCAAGGCGAACCAAGCCAGAGAAGATATGCATTACGTAGGTATGAGAAGACATGTCAGCAGAAATTGCCGGGTCAAGCGTCATGGGACCGCCATCCCAGAGGCGGAGGATGTCTTCGCCACCCCACCAAAAATAACAACCAGTCGAAGGTGAAACTAATAAAGTCGACAGAAGAAGAGAAAATAAGGCAAGCTGCCAAACCCTTTTCACTGGTCACCTTCCGCAAAAAGAGACTGTAACGCTGCAAACAATTGAGAAGGCCCTTGACAACTCCTTGCCAGCTTCTCGAAAGGGCACAAGTCTGTGCCATCATAGTTAGAGATATAAGGAACTATGCTCTTACTACTAATGGTCACCCCTTGCTCTTCCAGTATATCAAGCGCTCCCTGGCTTGCTATACCAGCATACACCGAGGTTATCCGAGCCTGAAGGCAGAGCATAGCTACGGCCGAGCCCACGATGCGGTCAGCCACCATAGCATTATGTAAACTTTCTCCCATACTCTGAACAGCCTGGAAAAAGGGGGCTACTCCCCGCTCTCTGGAACTGAAAAGAACTTGCCCTCCCTTCACTATAACGAGATTCCATTCCTCTTCCTCTAAAAGAGAGCGAGCCAAGTCAATATCTTCCATGTTACTCCATATAGCGTTCTAAACTCTGAGGGAAATATCAAAAAGCAAAGACAAAAAATCAAAATTACAGATTAAAATGCAAAAATCATTTTCTTCCTTTCACAGTCAGTATACTGGCAGCAAGGATATTAGCAATTTGTTTGCTTCATGCGACCCTTAAATTCATTTTCGAATTTTGCTTTGTCATTTTGCATTTTTATTTTTGCTCTTTTAGTTGGTACGCCATGCTGCCTAAGTCAAGTTCCTGGGCAGTTCTTAATTGGATCAGGCTGTCAGTACCATTTATCTTGCCCAGTATATCGGGAGAGCTAACGTTGGCAAATTTCCCTACGGGCTTGCTTTGAGCAATCAAGTCCAAACACGCCTTGTCAATAGCTACCACATCTGTGGAGGCAAGGATGCCGATATCGGGAACTACTGGCAAACCCGATGGTGTAACGCAGTCACACAATGGCGTTACATCCTGGACGAAATTGATGAAAGCCACCTTGGAATGAAATCGGCTTAGCACTCCGGCGGCAGCATGAGCTAGATAAACCTGAAACGTTTCTTTAGCCTGGGGAGGCAAGGAAAAAACACCCTCCGGGCAAAGATAAAGACAATTATTACAATTCATGCATTTCTCCTCATCACGCACCATTTTCTCCTCAAGTAAAGACAAGGCTTTGAAGACACAAGCTTCAACGCATTGTCCACAGCCCGTGCACTTAGAGAGGTCGATGACACCACGATTTACCCTATGCTGAGCAGCCTTCGACTCCTTGGTAACACAGCCCATAGCCACATTCTTGATAGAGCCGCCAAAGCCAGATAGCTCATGCCCCTTCAGATGAGAAAGAACTATCATGGAGTCGGCATCGAAAATCTCGCTGGCTACCTTTATTTTATCTAAAGAGCAATCAGAAACCCGCTTGGGGATACCCACCCACTCACCATCATAGCCCTGCTCCCCATCAGCGATAATGACAGGCGCCCCCAACGATTCTTCGGTGAAGCCATTGTAGGTTGCTGTCGCCAGGTATTGGCTGTCAGTGAATCTCCCCAGGGGATAAAGAGTAGTGGTATCAGTGACAAATGGTTTAGCTCCAGCTTCTTTAATCAAATCACATACTCGGCGTACTATCGGCGGGCGAAGGTAAGCGCTACCGCCATATTCTCCCATATGGACCTTCACCGCTACTGAATCACCCGCAGAGATAACGTTGGCTATTCTAGGGAAAAGAGTCCTCAACCCTTTGAGGAAAGCCCTATTCATATCATAGGGGAAGAAGAAAACCTCGCTCCTCTCGCTAGTCTTCATGATACTCACTTGTCCATCAAAACAAATTCCTAGCTTTCAGGCTTAAGTAACTCTTATCACAGACGATGATATGGTCAAGGACATTAATGCCTATAATCTCGCCAGCTTTAACCAGCCGCTTGGTTAGCTCAACATCCTCTTTGGATGGCTCGGGGTCACCCGAAGGATGATTGTGCACAAAGATTACCGAAGCGGAGGAGGAGGAGACCGCTTCCTTAAACACCTCACGGGGATGGACAATGCTCGTATCTAGGCTGCCTATGGAAACTGGCTTGCAATTTATCAACCTGTTTCTAGTATCCAGGCAAAGTACCAAAAAATGTTCCTTCTTCTTGCCCTTCAACCGACCCCTCACCTCAGCAGCCACATCCTCCGGGGACTTGAGCACTGGTTTGGGTTTCTCACCGGCATCGGCTTCCAGCCTCTTACTCAATTCAAGGGCAGCTTTAATCTGCGCCGCCTTGGCTGGCCCAATACCTCTCGTCTGGGTCAACTCCTCTACAGAGGCATTAGCGACACCCTTGAGATTGCCAAACCGGCTTAACAGCTTCTGGCTAGTCATCATGACGGATTCGCCTTTAATTCCCCGACCCAAGATTAAGGCTAAAATTTCCGGGGCGGAAAGAGCTTCACTACCCAGCTTAAGCAGCCTCTCCCTGGGGCGCTCACTGAGTGGTAAATCGTGAACAGTAAAAGAGTCTTTCATAACTTATTTTATGTGGTTGATTTCCCAGATGACCTCCGCCAGGGCCGCTTCTCCAGAGCCAGAGCACCCCACAAAGCCAGTGCTGTAGCTAATGCCGCCAACACGGCAATCAAAACAGGATGGGACTGCCACGCTGTCCCTTCACTTTGCTCAGTGATTCGGCTCGCCGAAATGACAGTGTGGGGTGCCAGTGTTCCTCGCCAACTAGCATCAAGACCATCTATATCAAAACCATAGACCTCAGTCAAAGCTTCATCGTAGGTATTACCTTGCTTCAAAAGAGTCAACAAGTCGAGCATCCTGTCCTGCCCATAATTATCCAGAAGGTACTCTACAAGGCTATAGCTTTGAGCATAGGAAAGGCGAGCTTTTTCATAGTAAGCGGAAAAGGGACTACACAGGCTGCGCACCGAAATAAGCTTATCTTCCAAAATAGCCTCTTCCAAGGAGGAGCGAAAAACAGGGTCAAGCTCGCCCTCGTTATACATAGCTAACCCTTCGTCAAGCCAGAGAGGAAGCTGTCCGTAGGGGCTAAAAGTTGCCTGATGAACAACGAGATGTGTCAACTCGTGAACCAGGGCTCTCTTGCCCCAATCAAGTTCACTTGGTGAAATACCGATAGCGATTGTACTAAACCCAGTAAAGGCAACGCCGCCAGTCCATTCCTGAGGAAAAATCATAGCCCCCTGTAAATCACTAGTGGAAGCATAAATATATATCTTGATGGGCCTTTCTGGATAGGTCCCAATATCCTGGGTCAACCTGGCAAGTCCTTCCTCGCAAGTATCCATCAATTCTCGAGCGAAGGAATCATCACCTTCGTACCAGAAAAGAGTCAGCTCGCCACCCTGAGGTACGGTGCTAGCCAAGCTCTGCCAAGGATAGCGCTTGTCATCGAACTGCACTATCTCAGGGGAGGTCTCAAATCTGTTTCCATCAGCATCCTCAATCATCCACCAATATGTGACTTCAGCACCAGGGGGCAAGCTCGCATTCTCCATATCCCATGTCCAATTAGCCGCTATCCTGCTTGCTGGAGTAAAATCAGCCCAACCCTCACTGACAACTTCAGCATAGTTCATCATATCCACCTGGTAATAAAGACGCATATCAACAATATCAGCGCTGCTTTCAGCCTCGATAGTGAACTCAACCTGGCTAGGGAAGTCTATCTCTACACCGCTAGCTATAACTGCAATACCTCCCCCGGCTGCAACGACAGAGGGGCTTAAAAGCAAGAGAAGCATCGAAGTTATTAAAGCGATTCGTTTAATCATTTCCCTACTTGAGACCGAAGGTAGTCAGCGATAAATCCATCTAGTTCTCCATCCAACACAGCTTCGGCATCGTGTACCTCGTAATTGGTGCGGTGGTCCTTCACCATCTTGTAGGGGTGAAGAACATAACTTCTAATTTGATTTCCCCAACCCGCTTCAATACGCTCGCCTTTTAGCCTTGCTCTTTCTTCCTCCTTCTTCCCACGCACCAGCTCCAGGAGGCGAGAATAAAGGATTTTCAAAGCAGCTTCCTTGTTTTGGTGCTGAGACCTCTGACCCTGACAAGTAGCTACCAGCCCTGTAGGTAAGTGAGTTATCCTGACAGCGCTGCTTGTCTTCTGCATATGTTGCCCGCCAGGCCCACTGGATCTGAAAGTCTCTATCCTCAATTCTTCCGGGTCTATTTTAACATCCACCGTCTCTTCCGCTTCTGGGAGGACTTCCGTCAGGACAAAAGATGTGTGGCGGGCATGGTCGGCATCAAAGGGAGAAAGCCGCACCAACCTGTGTACTCCGTGCTCACCTTTGAGGTAGCCATAGACATAATCCCCTTTAATCTCCACGATAGCGCTTTTGATACCAGCCTCTTCTCCCGGGGAGACATCTAAGACCTCGGCTTTATAATCATGCCGCTCTGCCCACCTCAAGTACATCCTGAGTAACATGTTTGCCCAATCCTGAGACTCTGTGCCACCGGCACCAGCATGAAGGGCGAGCATGGCATTCCGACTATCGTAATCGCCAGTAAAAAGCTGTTGGCTCTCCAACTGTTCAAACCGAGAGCCCAGCTTCTTCAGCTCCAGTTGTATCTCTTCCTTGAGAGAGTAATCTTCCTCCCCGATAGCCAGAACAATCATTTCCTGAAGATCAGCAGCCTTCTTTTCCAACTCGCGCCAAGCACTGACTAAATTTTTCTTGACCCCAAGCTGGCGCATAATAGCTTGAGCTTTAGCCGGGTCACGCCAAAAATCAGGTTGGGCTGACTCTGTCTCTATCCTGGCAATTTCCTTTTCCTTGCCAGGGATGTCAAAGATGCACCATAATGTCTGAGATTTGGCGAAGCAAGGCTTCTAGATTTTCCTTCTCCTCTTGCAT
>Ga0209636_10004969_pt1 | contig 13574 bp, 14 predicted proteins | sample DeeMarSWOR152_54_FD_187464 | JGI IMG/M metagenome (GOLD analysis project Ga0209636, IMG submission 187464) | Marine sediment microbial communities from White Oak River estuary, North Carolina - WOR-1-52-54 (SPAdes) (version 2) | ecosystem: Environmental > Aquatic > Marine > Intertidal zone >...
CGGGCCTCGACCTCCTGGCAGGATGCCTGCCGTAGACCGGGGAAGGGGGGATCTCCGGCACCTCGGCCTCCGCCCTCGCTACGTCGTAGGGGAGGTTGACGTGCACGGGGCCCGGGCAGCCGCTCGTGGCCACCCTGAAGGCGTCGCCCATGATCTCGCCGGCGCGCTCTGCCCTGGGGATCTCCACGTTCCACTTGGTGGTGGGCTCGAAGAAGGGCATCTCGTCCAGCTCCTGGTACTGGAACTTGTGGACGTGCATGGTGCTCGTCGACCCGGTCAGGGCGATGACGGGGGTGCACGTCCAGAATGGTTCCGATAGCCCCGCCGCCAGGTTTATGGCACCTGGGCCGGCCTGGCCGAAGCATACGCTCGGCTTGAAGCTGACCCTTGAGAAGCCGTCGGCCATGTAGGCGGCCCCTTTCTCGCTCCTCGCGAGCACGAGGTCGATGCCGGCGTCTCCTATCGCCGGGAAGAGCTCCGAGACGCCCCCTGGGACGTGGAAGAAGTGCTCCACGCCGTGCATCGCCATGGTCCGGGCGATCGCCTGGGAGCCGGTCATCCTCGCCATCTTCGGTTCACCATGTTCTCGACAACAAGCTCCTCGTTCTCTTGATATTAGAGTGATGGGTCATCGTCTGCGTGACTTTCGAGGCTGCTGGGCTCAATCGGGTTCACAGGCAAGGGCCGAGGGATCAAGCCCGTGATCTAAAGCGTAATATCCAGCCGAGGCGCAGATAGGACGAAGAGCCTGGAGATGATCTCTGAGAGGGAGGCCGCCAAGTACCCGTTCCTGAAGGAGGCGGTCGGCTTCGTAGACACCCTGAGCCTGGACCTCGAGGACCTCGCGGACCCCTCCTACGCAAGGGTGCTCGACAGGGCCGAGCAGAGGGTCTCCCAGGCGATAATGCAGGGAGAGGCCGACGCAAGGCTCGGCGACCCCCTCACCGAGCTCCTCTCCTTCCCCGTCGCCAACATGTTCGTCACCGTCATCGGGGACGACTTCCTCGGGCGCAGGTACGCCCTCTCGGAGGCCCAAAGGGCCGGCGGGCTCATGAGGGAAGAGGTCGAGACCAGGCTTGCCAAGATGGCGCGGGCCCAGTTCGGCTGGAGCCTCAGGCAAGTGGACGAGCTCGTCGACGGCCGGATATACAGGTTCGAGCTCCACTTCGACGACTACCTGAGGAACGCCGCCGCCTTCAGGGAGCCCAGGTGGAAGCTCGTTAACAGGCTGATGAGGGGGGGCCACGTGCTCCTGACCAAGCCTGAGGCGGCCCGGCTCCTCCAGGAGGAGGTGCAGAGGAGCATAGAGAGCCTCGTTAAAAAGCGCGCCAGGCTCAGGCTTCCGGAGCCCCTCAGGGAGAGGGTGGACAGCCTATCGAAGCTGTTCGACGAGAACAGGGCGAGGATAACGGGCGGGGAGTTCCCATCCCGGGTGCTCACCGAGGCTTTCCCCCCGTGCGTGAGGCATGCCTTCGAGGGGCTCATGGCGGGGCGCAGGCTGAGCCACATGGAGCGGTTCGCGCTCACCTCCTTCCTAGTGAACGCGGGGATGGACATCGACGAGATCGTGAACCTCTTCGTCTCCGTCACCGACTTCGACGAGGAGTTCACCCGCTACCAGGTCGAGCACATCGCCGGCCTCAGGGGGAGCAGGACCAGGTACACCCCGCCTACGTGCTCCACCCTGCGCACCCACGGCGTCTGCCACAATCCCGACAGGCTCTGCGAGCACGTGAAGCACCCCTTGAGCTACTACAGGATCAAGGTCCGCGACCGGCAAGAGGAGGAGCCCGAGCAAGAGTAGAACCCCTCAAATACCGGGGCATGGCATATACCCGGAGTCGAGGGGCGTGGAGGCTTGAGCGACTGCGGGCGCCAGAGCAGGGCTGCTGAACTGGCAAAGGTCGGCCTCCACTTCTGCAGATACTACCGTAACCTCGTGAGGTACGACCCGGAGTTCTGCGGGAAGTGCCCTTACAACGGATTGAAGCACCTCACCGAGGACGCCGCCTCATCCGATACCTGTTTTTAAGGGGTAGCGAGACGTATTCATTGGAAATTTCATGGCGGAGCGGGGCTGGGGCAGCGAGGACTACGTCTCGGAGCAGTTCAAGAGGTACTACAGATCGGGGGCCCAGAGGGTCGAGGCGCCGACTGAGATCACCCGGCGGGAGTTCGGGTTCCTTTCATTCGGTGGTAAGACGATGTTCCGCCACATCGGCTTCGAGGACACCCCGCAGCTGAGGAAGTACCTGGTCGACTACGCCCCCGCCCACACCTACTTCTCAGCGGCCTACTACGTGGACCCGAGGGCGTCGATGGAGAGCAAGGGGTGGCTGGGAGCGGACCTGGTGTTCGACATAGACGCGGACCACTTCGATCTCCCCTGCCACAGGGTCCACGACAGGTGGAAGTGCAGGACCTGCGGAAAGGAGGGGATGGGTCACCCCCCGGAGACCTGCCCCGGGTGCGGGAAGGCCGCCTTCGAGGAGGAGGGCTGGCTCTGCGAGAGGTGCCTCCAGGCTGCGAGGTTCGAGGCCCAGAAGCTCCTCGACATCCTCATCCAGGACTTCGGCTTCTCCCAGTCTGGGGACCTTTCAGCCAACTTCTCGGGCAACAGGGGGTACCACGTCCACGTCAGGAGCCCCGTCGTCAAGGGTCTGGGCCAGATGGCCCGCAGGGAGATCGTCGACTACATAATGGGGATAGGCATCCAGGTCGAGCACCACGGCCTCTCACCCCGCGCGGCCGGCAGGGGCCCCACCATGGCGGACGGGGGCTGGAGGGGCCGGACGGTGAAGACCCTCTACGACTTCATCGGGCGCGTGGCCCCCGAGGGCCTCAAGGACCTCAAGCTCGGGAGGTCCGCCGCGAAACACATCGTCGAGGACAGGGATAAGATCCTCAACCTCCTGATCGAGGGCACCCCAGGGGGCATCGTCAAGTATGTCGACAACAAGTCCCTGGACACTCTGATGGAGGCGGCCGTGAAGGAGCAGGCGTCGGCTATAGACACGGTCGTAACAACGGACCTCCGTCGCCTCATACGGCTCCCCGACACGCTGCACGGCAAGACGGGCTGGCTTAGCCAGAGGGTGCCCATCGACGACCTAGCGGACCATGACCCCCTCAGCCAGGCCATCGCATTCACCGAGGGGACGGAGAGGGTGCAGGTTAGGAGGGCCCCTACGATCAGGATCGGCGACGAGACGTACGGCCCCTTCGAGGACGAGGTGGTGGAGCTTCCCCTCGCGGTCGCCATGTTCCTCCTCTGCAAGAGGGCGGCGAGGGTGGAGCGATGAGCGGCAGGTACGACAGGCTCCTGGAGGCCTGGATGAAGGAGAGGCATGGAGCCGGGCTTCAGCCCCTCCCGGAGGGGTTCTACGCGGAGATGACGGGCTACGTCTCCGAGCTGAGGGAGCAGACCAGGATGCTCGACAAGGGCTCCATGAGGGGGAGGATCGCCGAGAAGGAGAGGGAGAACGCGGAGAGGATGCTCAGGGAGCTCTCCGGCCTCCGGCTGAGGAAGGTCGTCGAGGCGGAGCTCGACGGGGCCGCCGTGGCGGGCTCCTCCCTCACGAGGGAGGAGAGGGCCCTCCAGGCCGACCTCCGCCGCCTCCTCTCGAGCCACGAGGACAGACTGAAAAGCATATTAATGGGGCGCCCGCCCAAGGTAGAGGCAAAGCCCCCGCCCGGGCCGGGCCTCAAGGTGGTCCGGTTCCTCCAGGCGGTCCCGGCGATAATGGGCATCGACATGAAGACCTACGGCCCCTTCAGCCCGGAGGACATCGCGTCGATACCCGCGGAGAACGCTGAAAACCTAATAAGGCGGGGCATCGCAAAGGAGGTGGAGATCCCAGGATGAAGTTCCCCAGGTCAATGAGGACCTACTGCCCGAGGTGCAAGACCCACACCGAGTTCGGGGTCTCCCTCTACAAGGCGGGGAAGAGGAGGGCCGCGAAGAAGGGTGAGAGGCACCAGGCTGATCGCAAGAAGGGCTACGGCGGGCAGAAGTTCCCGGAGCAGCACAACCAGGCGAAGGTGACGAAGAAGAGCAGCCTCATGCTCGAGTGCAGGGAGTGCGGCTTCAAGATGCAGAGGAAGGGGATCAGGCTGAAGAAGGCGGAGGTCGCCTAGCCTTGACCGAGTGGGACAGCCTCATACCCCGCCCATCGTCCAGGTTCCTCAGGGTCCGCTGCAGGGCCTGCGAGAGCGAGCAGATCGTCTTCAGCCACACGACCCACGTCATAAACTGCAGGAGCTGCGGGGAGGTCCTTGCCGAGCCCACGGGCGGAAAGGCAAAGATTAACGGGCCGATTCTGGCCGTGCTGGGGTGAGGCCGATGAGCGCCAGGCGATCCGAGTGGCCCGAGGTGGGGGACCTGGTCGTCGCCACGGTCCAGCGGATCGTTGGCCACGGCTCCTACGTCACCCTCGACGAGTACGGCGACAAGGAGGGGCTCCTCCACATCTCCGAGATATCCTCCAGATGGGTGAGGAACATCCGGAACCATGTACGGGAGAGGCAGAAGACCGTCCTCCAGGTGCTTCGCGTCGACCCCTCGAGGGGGCAGGTCGACCTCTCCCTGAGGCGGGTCACCCAGGACGAGAGGAGGAAGAAGATAGAGGACTGGAAGAAGAACCGGAAGGCGGTCACCATCCTCAGGAGCACCGCCGCGACCCTCAAGATGAGCGACGAGGAGATCTTCTCCGAGGCCGGGGACAGGCTCGCGGACCAATATGGCAGCCTGTACGCGGGGCTCGAGGCGGCCGCAAAGGGGGGCGCCAAAACCCTCGCGGAGGCGGGGGTGCCCGAGAAGATCGCGAGCGCCCTGGAGGAAGTGGTGAAGGACAAGATAATCGTGAAGGGGGTGACCATCCACGGCGTATTCGAGATCACCTCCATGGAGCCGAGGGGCGTCGAGGAGATAAAGGACGCCCTCCTGGAGACCAAGAACCTGGCCATGGAGCTCGACGCCGAGGCGAACATCTACAGCATCGGCGCCCCCAAGTACAGGATCGATTTGACCGCCAACGACTACAAGAAGGCCGAGTCCGCCCTCAACGAGATCGTCGAGCAAGCGACCAAGGCCTGGGAGGGACACGACGGGAAGATGACCTTCACTAGGAGCTAGGAAGGGGTGCCCGGATGGTCTGGCTGCTGAGGCGCTGCGATAAATGTGACCGGTACACCCTGAACCAGGACGGCTGCCCCGTCTGCGGCGGCCCCGTCAGGACGCCCCACCCGGCGAAGTTCTCGATGGACGACAGGTTCAGGGAGTACAGGCTCAGGATGCGGCGCATGGCGAAGTCCAAGGCCGCCTGAAGCCCAACAGCCAGCCTCTCAGAAACGAGACTCAGTTTTCGCACAGGCGCGTGAACCATCTAGAATGGGCCGTTCTGGTCGATTTTAGGGCTTTAGGTATGAGGATGCACCATAATTCGGATGAAAGGTTTATGTTGTGTTCCTATAATACTCACTTGAGGAGATGGGATTGGCCAGGAGCTATGTGAAGGTCTACGGCCCGCCTGTCTTAAAGGCCATCAAGGCCTTGGAGGGCGTCGCCGTGGAGATGTCGAAGTCCACCGGGGTCAAGTTCAGCCACAAGTGCATCCCCTACCCGACGAGGACTCAGCCGAACACGGCGGACTGGGATGCCTACATCAGGAACATGGAGAGGACATACGTTGACTGCTACGAGCCCGTCAGGCTCATAAGCGACTCCCAGCAAGTGCTTGGGGAGCACGACTTCTTCTTCGAGTGGGCCGAAGAGCCCGACATGGAGAAGATAGAGGGCCTGCTGGAGAAGATCGACGGCACCCTCAAGGGCCTAGGCTGCTACTACACTCTGACGACAAAGTGATCCCTTTCCCTCTTTTCAGTATACGACAGATATTGTATATTATTATGCTTCAACACAAATTTTTTGGAGCTGTGCGTTTGTTGGGCATAATTCTGCTGCGGACAACAGACGAATGTTTCGTTATGGATATGAGTTCTCGAATCCCTCATACAGCGATTTGTCGGTGTACCTTACGAGGACCAACGGGAGTATACTACTCAGCCCGTCCGTCGACCAGTGCATTGCGCGCAACCGAGTCGATTAAAATTCGAAGACTCTTAATTATCCCGATTAGGCTCTGTTGAGCCTACCGACGACATTGAGAAGGATTGTCTTCTCAGATATCGAGGGGCCGACTTGGAAACCCATCTTGTCTTTCTACAAGGTCAAGTTGAGCCCCCTGAGAGCCTGGACTTAGGGAGATCAACAAATATATATTCACCTGGTCTTTCACTATCATTTTCCGGAACTTAAACAGTAAATCCTTTTCACTCTTGCACTCTCCAAGTTAGGTTATTGGAAACGCTTCTCACCGCTAAAATTATGGGCATTACCGTCGAAATAAATAGAAAGCCTATAACTGTAGTAAGGGTCAGCTGCGCCGATGGGGGGAACACTAGCCGGCGCTGCAGCACGGCTGAGTGAATAGCGTTGTAAACGACTATCTCGCCATGCAGCATGATAAGGCCGATCCCAACGCCCAGGACTATTGAGAAGAGGGTCAAGCCCAGGCTCTCAATGAACAGGGCAGAGCGTAGCTGGTTATTAGAGTAACCACGTATGGCCATCACTGTCAGCTCCTTCCAACGGCTCCTCAGAGCCGTGGAGACCACCATAGTTATTCCTAATGAAGAGACAAGGGCCGCAAAGTAGACGCCCAGCTTCTGCACTCTCCCCGGGCCTGTTATAAATATGTTATTCAAGGACCCTTGTATGATAGCCTCCACAATGTCGACGCCTTCGACATCCGGATGGAGTGCCTCAACGGATTCCTTGAAGCCAGTAATGTCGATGCCCTCTTCGAACTTGACGAGGATGCGGGACAGGTCCAGGTACTTATCCATGATTGCGTAGGTGTTGGGTATGTATAGGGTTGGATTCTGGGGGGCCCAGCCCGGCCCGGGGTCCCTCCCGTACAAACCTACGACTGTGAAGGTGTGCACCTGATCACCAAGCTTGATGAGCATGTTGGAGCCTATCGTGACTCCAATAAGAGAGGCGGCGCCCTTCTCCATTATCACATTTGTCTTCACCTCTTCCATCTTCTCGAAGGCGTTGGCGCCCTTGAGCCAATCCTCCTCTATGTAGGCGATGTTCCCCCATTCTATGGGGTCGATGATCCTGACGGGGATGACGCCCAGTGAGCTTTGAGCCTCGAGCCAGGTCTCCACCGTGGCGGATGCCACGCCCTCGAGCCCTGCGATCTTTATGCTCAGAGAATCCGCGTTCTCCATATCGAAGAGCCAGACCGATGCGTCAGCGCTAATGGTTAGCCTCGTGAACCGCTCCGTATAGTCGTTGTCGCTAGCGACGGCCCCTATGACGAAAATGCCGTAGCCCACAATGAGGGCCGCCATGAAAGTAGACGCTGCAGCACGCTTGGCGTTTCTGCGAACGCTCAGAAACGAGACGTGGGCTATATCCCCGATCAGGACCCTGCCTAGTCGATCTAGGACGCTTTGAAGCCACGGCGAGTACTGGACGACCAGCTTGGTGAAGCCCCAGAATAGAAGGACAGGAGCGGTGTACGTGAGGATGAAGTCCACCCCCCACCAAGTTGAGTAGACAATGAACACGATCAGGTTCGCCGTGGGGGGTCTGAATTGTTCTACAGTGAGGCCAAGGATCAGCATGACCACCCTGTAGAGACCAAGGATTAGGGCCAGCGCCGGCTCATGCCAGGATCCAGTGGCCTCCTCCTCTTCTCCTTGGTACTCCTTGAGGGCGTCCACTATGTTTAGGCTGATGGCTCTCTTGGCGGGCCGATAGGTGGCGAAGAGAGCGAGGGCGCAACTGAAGATGAAGGAAATGATAACGACGGCAGGGGAGGACGAGAGAATTACCTGCAGACCGCCCAATCCAGGCAAGACTAATGGGACGATCCACGCCCCCAGGAGGATGCCACTGGCTCCGGCTAGTAGGCCGACGAGCAAGGCCTCAAAGAGGAATATATAGAAGATCTGCCCATGGGTGAATCCCCGCGTGAAGAGGAGACCTATCTCTCGGCGGCGCTGGCTCAGGGATATCTCAGAAACGGTGGCGCCGAGGTACCAGGCAGTGAAAAACACTGGGGCAGCCAATAGCATGGTGTTCGTCCTCATCTGAGATGAGGACAGGTCGACCACTTCGAGAAGGCCCCCCAAGTAGTTTTGTGGGACGTAGCCGAAGCGGGCGCCGAGGCTATTGACCCTCTCGTAGACCAACATCACCTGCCGCTTCGAGTCGGCTATGTCCCAAGGATTTAGAAGACTCTCCCTGTCGAGTCCTATGATGGTCTCTGCGATGAGGACTCTCGTGTGCCTCCGTTTCTCGCCGTATATCTGGTTCATCCAGCCCAGGAACGTTTCCTCGCTCATGAACATCAACTTGTAAGGCGGTCTACGGCCCGTCTCGCCTAGACCAACAAAGAGAGAGCGGAGGAATAGGGCGTACCTACCCATGGTTATTGAGAAAAGCCTGTCATCGACCTCAACTACGCCACCTACTTGGACATCGAGGAAACGATTCTGGATGTCTACTAGTGATCCCCCTAGCACGTAGGTCGGCACCTGTAGGGTCAGAGAGTCGCCTTCATTGAACAGGGTGGCATTGATTGAAGCTACATCCACGTATACCATTCCTGGCTCCAGCCGCTCCAAACCTGATAAGCCACTAACAAGGTTTGAGTCACTGGCGATAGCTACGATCGTGAACGGTATCGACTCGTTTGATCCCGAGACCACGACTTCGATGCCTGCTCTGGCCTCCTGCTCCACGCTGCGTATTAGGTGCTCGACTCTGGCCACATGCTCGAGGCTCGCAATGGCCTCCTCCACCTCGGTCAGAGACGTCCTCGTCAGGTTCCTATCCTCTGCGGAGGAGACGAAGTCCACGTCGGTAGCCTCGAGGGCGCTGCTCAGAATGGACGCCCCGACCGCGTCCGCTCCTTGGAGTATGCCCGAGAAGAGGGTTACTGCAAGTGCCACGCTCAGAAACAGGGCTAGGAACAGGGATTTCCCCCGGATGAGGCGCTTGAGAGCGTAGCCTAACATGCCTAGAGTAGCCTTTTCGGAGGAGGAATTTATAGACTTATTGTTGGGCAAAATGACCAGGGGCCCAAACGCGTAGTAATCAGTATGATCTATACGTGAGAAAAGGGGATTCTATTCCTCAGCTTGCCTGTCCCTGATGATTGCTCGGCGTTCCTTGATTTCCTCATATACGATGAAGACGGGCATGATGACCCAGATGGCGATCATGAGCCAGAAGAAGATGGAGTCCCAGTCCATCACGTTTCAGCCTCCTTCTTCCTGCGAAAGAGACCGAATCCTCTCGTTGCACCGGCTTTTGCCTTGGGAGCGGTTCTCCAGTCGACCTTTGCTTCCTCCCTGACCAATTGCCTGTAGTTGATCCCAGGTATGTAGAGCAGTTTCTCTGGGATGATCCCGCTGGGTCGGAACATCATTACGACTATGAGCAGAGCCCCTAGGAGGATCTGCTCGAAGTATGAGATGGGGAAGAATAGTACTGTATCGAAGAACCATTTTGAAACTATGATGACCCGCCTCATCGCGACGATTAAGGCCGTACCCAGGAATGTTCCTGCATTGTTCCCCGGTCCGCCGAGTATGAGCATGAGCCATGGCCAGTAGGTCCAGAAAGCCCTCTGGTAGTTGGCCTCCACTACATAAGAGAAGTAGAATGCAAGGAGGCAACCGGATAGGGCCGTGATCCCTGATGCGAACATTAGGATGTTCCTTCTTATGCCGACGACGTTCTTGCCCACGCTTCCGACGGTGACCTCGTTCTCCCTGATCGATCTCATCAATCTCCCATATGGTGAGTTTAACATGGTGCGGAAAATGAAGAAGCTTATTAGCCCTATAAACAGGGTGATTACAGCCATCAGGACCGTCCTGTCTCCAGGGTAGAATGCGAAGACGTTCGGGACGAACATGCCAAGGGTCCCCCCACTGAGAGGAACGTAGTTCCTGCCGATAATCTGGGACGCGTCGGCCATAGTGATCAGCGTGATCATTAGGTAAGTCGCCCTCAGCCTGATGGCTGGGACCGCTATGAGCCAGCCTATGGCTGCACCCAAGATCAGCGAGGTAGCTAGCGAGAATAGTAGCAGGGAAATGCATAGCATCGGTTGGTCCTTTAGGAAGCCGTTTGTGTGAACGCTTATGTTTGGGAAGTTGTTGTAGACCCAGTCATAATTGCTGCGATATGGCAGTAGCTGAACCCCAGCTTGCTGTACGATCCAAAAGGTCAGCCTTGTAGTTATCGCGCTCACTGTGAAGCCGCCTACGATGACCTGCACGGCGCAGCCCATGTTCGGAACCCCTGCATTTCCGTATTGGAAGTTGAGCGCCATAGCAACTATTACGAAAAGCCCGAAGTACATGGCGATGTCAACTATTAGGCGGGCTTGACCAGAAACCGCTGCTAGGCTTCCAATTAAATCCATCAAATCATTACCCCTCCATTTTCCATCCGATCGTACTCAAGAACCTTCGGCCGGTTTTAGAGGCCATGATTTTTTCATAGGCGGCCTGCAACCCGGCTGGCTCTATCAGTAGGACTGCTACAAGGAAGATCATGGGGATAAGGGGCCTGTACTCCCCCACCCACATGCCGAGGGTCTGCTGCAACCCGAAGGTTAGGAGGATCTCCGAGAAACCAATGGCTATACCTCCGATTATCGCGCCGTATACGTTTTCGAACCCTCCTATTAAACTTGCAGCCATTATGCTGGTGATCATCGCACTGCCTGTCGTGGGCGTGGAACTGAACCACAAGGGGATCATGGCCCCAGCAAGGGCCGCTAGGCCTCCGGTCAGGAACCATGAGTAGATCTGTATCCTGTTGATGTCGATACCTAGCACGGAGGAGAGCTCTGGGTCTTCGGCAGTTGCCCTCATTGCTATGCCAGTCTTGGTACGAGTCAGCATGTAGTGTAGGGCTATGACAGTTACGACACATATGCTGACAGCAACGGTAAAAATACCGGGCATGTCAAATAACTGGAAATCATTTTCCTTCAACATGAATCCGACTGTGTAGGTTTTGTAAATTGTGCGTATCCAGAAGGCATATATTAACAAGGCCGCTGTTAGGAAAATCTGAATACCGAGTGTGGCGATGGTGAGCACGATGGTGCCGCCGCCCATACGTGACAGCACCTGTATGACAATCACATAAACAAGAATGCTCACTCCACCTCCGATGAAGAAAGCGATGGGGAACCCGATGTAAGGGGATATGCCAAGAATCCTCGTTAAAGTGAAGACAGTGTAGATGCCGAAGCCCGCGTATGTTCCATGCGCAAAATTAGGTATCTTCGCAGTAAGATATGTCAAGGTAAAACCGATGCTGAGAAGTGTTATCTCAGCCGCGTAAACGATCGCAGACATCCAAATGGCGGGGAGTAGCATTTGAACCAATAGGTTGTGCATTCTCTATTTTATTAATATTTTCTCGCCTGAACTGTTTTTTAAAATCCCCTCTTTTTTTAATGCTAAATAGCAATAAATTCAAGGTTGATATGAACTCGATATGAAAGAAATTTTATATAACCTAGATAAGTGATAGAAGTACACGAAAAGTGTTGGGTGAAAAAAAATGTCAAGTCAATCAACAACGATGATGGTTGTTCTGCTGGTTGTAGGCTTAGCTATAGGTGCTGGGGTCGGTTACTTCGCGGCACCCACAAAGACCGTAACAGAAACAGAAACCGTAACCGTAACTGTTGAGAAAGAACCACTAGCCGGCAAGACGGTGAGGATTGGTCAAATCTCTGCTGAGACACCAGCCATTGAGTGGGACGTGCCCTTTATGGACGAAATTGTTGCAGTGGATCTCAACAAATTCGCGGACTTGCTAGGCTATGATGTGACCTTCGAAATACTCAATGACAACGCTGACGGACAGGCGGCCGTCCACCTAGAGAAAGTCCAGTCATTCAAGGCGATGGATGTCAGCCTGGTATGTGGTGGTCGCTGGTCCTCCCAAGCCTCTGCTGCGTTATCTTATGTGAACGAAAACAACATTCTGCTCTGGAGCTGTTCCTCTACTATGCAAACTCTCGCGATTCCTGACGACAACCTTTACAGGATGTGTCCGGCCGACCGAGTTCAGGCAAAGGCCGTCGCCGAGATGCTGTGGACCTGGGGAATCGAGGCAATCATATGCATTCAAAGGGCCGACGCATGGGCTGACGGTCTGTATAACCTTGTCATGGAGGAGTTTCCGGCTGTAGGCGGATACGTCGATGATGCTTCACGCGCGCGGTACGCGGCCGAGGTAACCGAGTACAGCAGCTATCTAGCATCTATGGAGGAGTCCGCAAAGGATCTGATAGATCAGTATGGAAAAGAACACGTGGCAATCTGGTGTATCATGTTCGGCGCAGACGGATCGGTAATACTATCGCAGGCACAAGACTACCCGACTCTGTATAATGAGATCTGGTGGTTCGGCACCGATGGCACTGCCCTGAGCAAAGTCATTCAAGACAACTCCCCCGAACAGGCGGCTCATCTCATAGTACCAAGCACCAACGCCGCGCCAGGGATGTCGGAGTCGTATCTGTCCCTGTTCGAAAGATACGAGGCTGTGACTGGAAGAACCTTGGGCTACTACGACACATGTGCTTACGACCTCTTCATGGTGACGATGGAGTCGGTCCTTGAGGCTCAGAGCACCGATCCCATGGTCTTGATCCCGCTGCAGAACCCCATCGCGTATGGAACGTGGGGCTCTGGTGGTTGGTGCAATCTGGACGAGAATGGCGATCGTGCAATTGCAGACTACGACATCTGGGGCTATGGTTACGTTGGCGACCGCATGGAACACATACTTTATGCTAAATACGAAGCGCTGACTGGTCAAATCACTTGGTACCCAGAAGGAAGGGCAATTACAGGAGAGATAGTTCCCCCTCTGGTCCCAGTAGGCCATTAGAGACTAAAGCAAGCGCCCCTCATTCTTTTTTTGAATTAATAGCTTATTGCTTGATCGAATCTAGATTCAAATACCGTTTCTGAAAATGTTTAATAGAGGTTGAACAGAAATATCGGATGTGAAAGAATGTCCGATGTACTAAGGATCGATAACGTGAGGAAGTTCTTCGGGAAGTTCGCTGCGGTAGATGGGATCAGCTTCGGCCTCAAGGAGGGCGGAATCTACCTCCTCGTAGGCCCCAACGGCTGCGGCAAGTCAACCCTGGTCAACTGCATCTCGGGATTCTTCCGTCCCGAAGAGGGCCACATCTACTATCGCAATGTCGAGATCACAAAAGAGGACATGTACAAGATTGCGCGCCGCGGCCTAGTTAGAACATTCCAGATCGCCTCGCCATTCCTGAGGCTCACGACCCTGGAGAACATGCTTGTAGCCCTCCCCGACAACGCCGGGGAGAACATCTTTTTCTCCCTATTCAAGCCGACCTGGGAGGGGAGCGAGGTCAGCGCAGTCAGGCGCGCCTCCGAACTCCTGAGGGTCCTAGGCCTGAGGCATGTCTGGAACATGC
>Ga0209636_10004970_pt1 | contig 13574 bp, 15 predicted proteins | sample DeeMarSWOR152_54_FD_187464 | JGI IMG/M metagenome (GOLD analysis project Ga0209636, IMG submission 187464) | Marine sediment microbial communities from White Oak River estuary, North Carolina - WOR-1-52-54 (SPAdes) (version 2) | ecosystem: Environmental > Aquatic > Marine > Intertidal zone >...
CAACCCAGCGCTTCTCCCACATCATAACAGAGCTTTCTTATGTAGGTTCCTGCCTCACAGCCCACCCTAAAGAGAACGTTTTTTCCATCAGTCTCCAAGAGGCTAAGATGGTATATCCTTCTCGTTCGAAGTCTCCGCTTCACCGAGGATCGCACTGGAGGGCGCTGATATATGGTTCCCCGAAACTCTTCTAGAACGCTCTTGATTCGGTCTTCTGGCGTCTCAGCGTGAAGTCTCATGACGCAGATGTATTCCTTCCCCGAAAGGAGGAGGGCTTGAACCGCCTTGGTTGCTTCTTCTAGAGCGATGGGCAGAACTCCGGTCACTTTGGGGTTTCCCCGGCGCTGTTACGCCTCTAGGGTTCCTCCGTGACCTGCTCTTTCAACGTTTAGGATTCGCTTCACCCACGCTGTGACTTCGTGGCTTGACGGGCCAGCTGGCTTGTCCAGGTTGATCACTCCGAACCTTACGTATTCCTGAACGGGTCTTTCTTCCGGCTTGTGCCCGTAGCGTGGGTTGGTTTCCTCCTCGGCCTTCACCATTAGCTTTCGCTCGCGTTCCCAAGGCGCTTTGGCGCTCTGCATACTGATCCTCTAAGGGGATGTGAGGGTTGTGGAAAGTTAAAAGAGTTGAGGTATGAGGCACCACGAGAGAAAAGAAATGGAGAGGGAAAAATGGGAAACATACGGAAGAGCGGGTTATGTGAATTCTTTGAGACTTACTGCCTTTTCGAGTTGTTTTCAAAAAAGGTAGAAGACACGCAATAAGCTCTGGGGTGAAAAACCGAACCTCTTATATCATCTTCACTGTTCATCAAAAAAGGGAGGCTTTTGAAATTGAAAGTCAAACCTTTCGAGAATGTGAAGAATCAGCTCGGTTTTTGTGGAATATGGTGTGGTAGTTGTGTAGTAGGTAATGGAGCTTTGAAGGAGCTAACAAAAAGGTACGAGGAGATTGTGAAGAAGTATGGTTTGGAAGAGTGGGCTCCTAAAGAGTTTGATTTTGAAGAGTTTATGAAGGGTCTCGCATCATTGCAGGCCATGCCTTTATGTGAAGGGTGTTTGAAGGGAGATGGTAGGCCAAACTGTGAAATAAGAGCCTGTGCCTCGACGAAGAATATAGCCGACTGTAGCGAATGTGACCAGCCTATGACATGCAAGAACCTTGAGACACTACAGAAAATGCGCACAGGTGCGCGACGGGCAGGTCTTCTGGTGAAAACTGAGAAAGGTGATCGACAAGAGCTAGTGAAAAAGTGGACTATTGAGTTGAAAAGCAAATGGCCCAGTTGTATATTATTTTGTGACACGTACTAACTTCCGACCAAGTTCTATGACTCGCGGAAGAATCTTTAATTGCAAATATGTATGTATACCTTTAATGTCAGGAAAAGAAGCAATCAAGAATTTATGTGTTTAAGCTCGAAAGCCATGAACTCGTGCGCGCAAAAATGACAAAAAAAGAGGAGCCGCTTGTTAGAAGATTGTTCCTGTTTTTGGTTCTGTTTGTTGTACCTGTATAGTTTTTGTCCATTCTTTCTGTAGTGTGAATTGCATGGACTCTCCACCGACACCGTAGTTATAGTTCACACCTAGACCTAGCGATAGCCTGATTTGCAGCGTGTTACCTGCTTTTGCGGCCAGAGGTTTGAATTCAAAGGTAAATTGTCTGTCACAGCCATCTGTAATATCTAAGGTTTTGTTGCACAGCACGTAGCCTGTTGCGTTAGTTATTTGAAACCTTAGCCTTAACGAAACATTTAGGTTGTGAAATTCCGTGTTTCTGAATCTGTTTTCAGACATTATCTTTTCTCTATGAACATATCCTTTCCCATCAAATGGAGAATTGCCGAAAATCCGTGCACTGTAAGCTTTCGCCTCCCAAGAATAGTTTACACCAGATAAGGGTGATGCTATTATTGGATTAGCTTCGTAGGTCAATGAAAGTACGGTTGTCTCATATCTGTAAAAGTACCAGACCAACAAAGATGATACCAAAGCTATCGACACTATTGAAATTCCCACTACGATCTTCTTCTTCAAAGCTTACACCTCACATACGGGCGGGCTAGTCATCAGCAGTGCTCCTGAAACAATCGCACAAATCATTTTTCTCTTTTTTTTCACGCCTTTTCACCAAAAATAACTTGGAAAAAGCCAGTATTAAGCAAATCGTTTCCAGAAAACTCGAATATTAGCTCACAACAGTTCGAGAAATCTCGAACTTTACAGCAAATGTCCAAGAAGCATTAACAGAACAATGTTCAAGCAAGGTATACCGCGACATGGCTTACAGAACTTATTTGTTTCGCGCGCTCTAAGATTGTTTGTGTTTTCCAGGGCAAGCAATTTTGTCGCCGCAACTGGGACAAAACTTCCAGTCACTTCTTATCTCAAACTCACATTTTCTACATACCACCACACATGCCACCCTCGGCATTATTCTAATCTCACCCCCCACCAAACTATAGCCAACAAGAATTTTTAGGTTTACCCACCCACACAAGCGCGCGCAAAAAAGTCCCGAAGAATTTAGCAGAATCGCATAGCGAAATCTATTTCTATAATTCTATCCCTCGTAACAAGCTATGAAAACCCTAACAGACAAGGTAGATGAACTGTTCGCTGAATGGGACAAGCCAGACTCGCCAGGATGCGCCCTAGGAATCATCAAGAACGGCAAACTCGTATACAAACGTGGCTACGGCATGGCCAACCTGGAACACAACATTCCAATTTCTTCCACCACAGTCTTCCGCATCGCCTCCACATCCAAACAATTCACAACGATGAGCATTCTCCTGTTGGCGGAACAAGGAAAAATATCCTTGGACGACGACATCCGCAAGTACGTGTCGAAGATGCCAGAATATGAAGATCCTATCACCATCCGCCACCTCATTCACCACACCAGCGGCATACGGGACTACCTCGAACTAATGGAACTGGCCGGCATGAGTGACCACGACTATTACACAGATGACGAGGCAGTTGAGATGCTGGCACGCCAGAAGGAACTAAACTTCAAAACGGGAGACGAGTACCTATACAGCAACTCAGGATACTTCCTGTTGTCAGCGATTGTCAAAAGAGCCAGCGGCAAATCCTTGCGTGAGTTCGCAGAAGAAAACATTTTCAAACCCTTAGGCATGAAGAACACCCATTTCCACGATGATCACACGATGATCGTGAAGAATCGGGCTACCGGCTATTCTCCTCGAGAAGACAGCGGATACCGCATTAACATGACCACCTTAGACATGGTCGGCGACGGCGGTCTTCTCACCACAGTGGAAGACCTGTTTCTCTGGGATCAGAATTTCTACCATAACAAACTGGGTGGAAAGGACCTAATTAACCAACTTCTTACGCCGGGAAGACTCAACAACGGTGAAAAACTGAACTACGCTTTTGGACTGGGAGTAGGTGATTACAGAGGTTTGAAAATGGTCAGCCACGCAGGAAGCTTTGTGGGCTTCAGAGCGCAAATGATCCGTTTTCCCGAGCAAAGATTCTCTGTCATCTGTCTCGCTAATCTCAGCACCTTCAACCCCACGAAATTGTGCAAACAGGTTGCCGACCTCTACCTCGCTGAAGAGTTTAAGCAGGAGAAACCCAAATTCATTCAACTCCATGAACAAGAGTTTAAGGACAAAACTGGCACTTTTCGAGACTCCAAGACTGGTGCCATCTGTGAACTATCCGTCAAAGACGGCAAACTAATGGTAAATCTGTCTGATACAAGCTTTCAAATTGCTGCTCTAAGCAAAATGCGATTTCGTTCAGTGGGTGAGCTATTTGACACAGACATACAATTTGAAAAGCAGGACCAGAATAGGCCTCTGCTAATGCACGTGAAGGTAGAAGGTGAAAAGCCAGTTATTTTTGAAGCCATCCGAGTAGTGTCTCCGACCCCTGCCCAGCTGGCAGAGTATGCTGGAGACTATTACAGCGACGAGCTGCAATTCACTCATAAACTAGTGTTAGAAGACGGCAAGCTGTTCTTTAGACACAGGAATGCCCCCAAGAAACCTTTATCCCCTACGCTCAGGGACATGTTCAAAGTTAGCTACGTCACGATCCATTTCATTCGCGACGAGCAAAACAAAATTTCTGGTTTTACTTTGAGTTCGGAAGGGGCGAGAAAAATTCGTTCCGTAAGAAAAACAGTTGAATAGGCCTACGGAGAATCTGCGCGCGTGCTCACAAACCCTTTTTGATTTAGTACAATCTTTTCAGAAGCCCAGTTCTTCTGCTACGAGTATCACCGTTACATTGGTTCTGCTGGGTTTTTTCTCTATTATTGTTATTACGCGGCATACCCGATCGGGTGCCTCACAGTCTGTGCACACTCCTGTAGTGGCGCAGGGAGTTTTGTCCCCTCTTCGGCGAGCGTTCATGGGAGCCGCAACGTTTTTGGCTCGTGAGATTCCTTCCTCTAAGTTCTTTACGATCTTGTTGACACCGATGACCAATATGACTTCTTGTGGTCCAAACGTCATTGCTGCAACCCTATTGCCAGCCTTGTCTATGTTGACAAGTTTTCCATCTTCCGTGGCAGCGTTACTGCTGGCCAAGAAAACATCTGAGTTCAGTTGCTTCATCATTATGGTCCGTACGTTTTCTTCTGGTTGCGACCAGTGTTGGAACACCGTGTTTCCTCGTGCAGTCAAGGCGTTTATCAAATCAATTTCGCGAAGTGTGACGGACCCCCCGATACCCACATTGGCGTGCGCAGGGATCAACGACAACACCTTATCAAGAGCCTCTGCTCTTGTTGACACGAAGAAAGTTTGAAACCCGTTCCTCTCAAGTGCAGTTAAAGTCCTCTGGACCTTTTGATCTACATACCATTTCTTAACATTACGCATAATCAAAACCCAGATAGTTTTTTCTCTCCCACCCCTTAACTAGATTTCGCAAACAAAATTGCTTAACGGCACGCCTCAATCGGAGACTGCCAAGTGTTACTTTAAAGGACCTAGGTGTTGTGTGCATGTTTGGAAAGTTGGTATATCACCAGTGATGCATTTGAGAGACAACTGAAAGTTTATATTGGTTTAACCACAGAGTATCTATACGCTAAGTAGAGAGCGTGAAAATTAGTAAGACCGCTTGATTTGGAGTGAGAGGGTTTAATGGCAATCGTTGGGTGGCTCGAACTCATCCTTTTCCTCGCCGTCTTCGCATTTCTCGCAATCATATATCAGGTGTATTGGGTGAGAAAAAGAAAAATAGCAGCTGGAATTACTATTCTCATCTTAGCAAGTGCTTTGTGTCTTCTAACTGCATTTGGTTCTTTTGCGGCTCTATGGTCATCCGTTCAGATAATTGAGATGCCTTTGGAAAGTTCTCAATACGTGCAAATGGCAGCGGGCGTAGCTTTTGGTGTATTTTTCGGAGGTCTTGGAACTTATGGTATGTTTATTTCCATTAAGGCTTTACGAGTGATGGGTACGCGGGTTTTAAATTACAAAGTTCCAAAATCTTAAGGCTACTTGGTTTTGAGCGGCTGCAGTGTCCTTTTAAACTCTGAAAAGATGAACTCTATAAGCGCCCATAACCCCGCTATAGTTGCTGCTGCTGTTGCCTTTTGTTCTTGTGGAAGATGTACAACAATTTCGTTTATGAAAGTTGTAGCGGTTAGGACGACCCCTTCAAACTTTGTGATTGTCTCCAGCATCCAAGTAATACTGTATTGAATTTCTTGGTCATGCCTTTTAGCCCATAGAAAAGCTCTACCGTAGCCGAAGAAATGTCTCGCGTACCCAACTGCGATGGCGATTGGAGTAACTGTGAAAAACACTTTTGCGAAACCCACGATATGCCTTACAATCTCCGGCTGAACTGAAACATCTATTGTGCTCACAGTCCCAGCTAGTGCGCTGAAGACGCCGAGAAGACAAAGAAATGTTAAGACGCCGACCCAGAACATAGATGGTCTTCCAAAAGACACGTTGCATTCACCTCCTTCACGTTTCTGTTACAGTTGCAGCTGCTTGCTTTTCCTCCCAGAGTTCAAACCCAAACTTGACGAGGTTTTTACGCACCTCTTCAGCGCGCACGTACGGAACGCTGTACTCGGCGCTAATTTCTGCCAGTCGAATCCAGTCCTCAAGCTTAATCTCAGGTTTCTCTTCCATTCCCCAATTCAAACGACAATTCGCCAGTTTAGGGTTCAACCCTGCTTGCTGAATAACGGGTACAAAGATTTCTCGTTCCACAATTCGCTTGATGAAGCGTTGAAGAGCCATCACTTTACGCTCAGCAATTTTCAGTGCCGCCCTTGCCGAAGCCTCAGTGAAGCCTGGAGTAGTGAAGAGTTTAGGCAGAGGCGTTTGTCCACCCAGATAGACCTGGTTGAGAATGTGTTCGACGTAAGCCTCATAACGGGCTCTAGGGTCCACAGCCACTGTCTTTATGTCAGCGTCTGCCCGGTCGTACACGAACCGTGCGCCAGTCTTGGGCTTCGACTTAATGAGACGCTGATACTCTGCTAGTTTGTCGGCGGAGACTCCGGGGAAGAGCCAGAGTTCGTCTGGTCCCGCGTACTTCTCGAAGATTTCTGGCATGGCCTTTTCGATGCGGGCTTTCATCTCTAAGAAGGACATGCGGGTTTCGCCGTTGAAGGAAAGGGTTTCGCAGAGAGATTGTAGCACGCCGGTTCCGAAGGCCTCTCCGTTTACAGGGGTCCATTTGAAGTGGATCATCCTTTCGGGTGCGAGGGTTTTGCCCCCGTAATTAGCTGTTTGCCTGTAGCCTTGCACGTTGCCGTACTTGTCGCGCACAATTTTCTCGACGCTGGTTAAGGGCAGTATTCTCAGTTGTTCCAAGCGGTTGGGCTCGATTTTCTCCCAGAAGCTGTTGCCGCAAGCCACAACCTCTCGAGCGCCGATTTGCAGCAAGCCGTCAAGGTTAACGGCTTCATTGAACTCGTCCACCACCCGCTTGGCCTCCTCGGCCCCCGCATATTCCAGACTTAGCGTGGTGTAAAATCCCATTCCCACTGCTTGATCTGCCAAGAAATCCACGAAGGCTTTGCACGCTGGATCGCGCAGGTAAGCCGAAATTAGGTCGTTGAAACTTATGGTGGGGGTTTCGCCGTAGACTTCGCGCCAAGCCGGTAGCAGAACTCCTTGATCTTTCTCAGGGTTGCGCTCATGTTCATCGTCAGGTTGAAGATAACGCTGACGAAATGATTTAAGGTGAGATTAGCGTAGAAGCCAGACATGGTTTATTAGTCAATGCCTAGTTTGTTTGCATTGAATTCCCCCAGAAAAATACAAATATGGCTTATCACAAAAGATGTAACTGGAAGGAGAATGGAATTTGGGTAGGAAAACAATATCGGTAATAACGCTTATTCTCTTTCTAACGCTCATGTCCTGCACAGGCGTCAATGAATGTCAGAGCTTTGTTGAGGAATGGGTTCCTCATGTACCGGGTTCCGCTGAATTGAAATTCTGGATGTCAAATGGGACATCGTACATGAATGTTTCTATGACGTTTCCTGATGGTGGCTACAAAGTGTCAGACTGGGGAACAGTTGTGAGGGATGGAGGTCAAATTTGGGTTGATTCGAAGGTTTGGGACTGGACAGGGTATAGCGTTCTTTGGATTATAACACTGTCCCACACCTATGATCTCGGGCATTTAGAGGGATACTACACCTTCACGTTCAAAGCTTGGGGCATCGACGTTGAAAGCTTATCTTTCAAAGTCACTACTGCTCAGCTACTACTGGAAACGGATAAAGACACTTACTCTTTAGGCGAAAATGTTACGGTAACACTGACAAACATCGGTGCCGAGACTGTGGAGATTGGGGGATATCCAGCTTGGGGAATATATTCTTACCCAGAAGAAACTCTTGTTTTTCCCATGTACTATCAATTTTTGCTTTGGTCATTAGAGCCTGGAGAGAATGACACAATTACGTGGGACCAATACAATGCGTTCACTCAGAGTCCTGTGGATCCTGGAATGTATGTTGTGAGGGATACGAAGGGATGGGGGTTGTCTGCATATCTTACAATTACAGCCTATGCCACTGCAACTGTAGACGTAGACCCTAACACGTTGAATTTGAAGAGTCGAGGTGAGTGGATTACCTGCTATATCGAACTTCCTGAAGGCTACGACGTAGGTGGCATTCATGTTCCTTCAGTCAAACTTAACAATACTATTTCAGTGGACCTTGCTTCTACTTCGATTGGGGACTACGACAACGATGAAGTTCCAGACTTGACGGTGAAGTTCAGCAGAACCGAACTGACAGCATACATCTACCATGTTCTGGGAATAAAACACGGCAATGTCACCTTGACCATATCGGGAAGACTCTGATGGAAAACAGTTCGAAGGCAGACACATCATTAGGGTGATATTTGGAGGCGACGCAGACTTGGATGGAGACATTGATGCCTCTGACTTTTTTGACTTGAGCAAAGCCTATGGTTCGGACTCTTCTCAAAGCCAAATTGGAACCCAAACTGCGATTTCAACGGCGACGGCACAGTCGATACTTCAGATCTTTCCGATCTGAACAAGAACTACGGAGCAACTGTTCCATAACAACAAGCAACCAAACATACACCCAAAATTCTGTCAGTTCTTCTATGGCGCATGCAAGTCCTTGAAAAGTTCAGTTAGAGAACGCCCTTTCTCGGTGAGACAGTAATACTTGGCTGGAAGGAAACCCTTCTCTGCAACGTGGTCGATTTCGATAAGGTTGACGGCTAAGCAGTATCTTAAGTATCGATAAACCTTCTTAAGGTCAAAACGTAGACTGCTGTGGTAGATTTGGTAAACGTTTCTTGCTTTCCTTCGAAACAGATAGAGGAACCTGAGGAGTTCCAGGAAATCGCAGCGTCTAGAACGCTTCGCACGCTCTCTATGCAACACCAACACCTTTGCCGAGGCCCTAGTCCAACCAAATCATTTTGCTAGCCATTTCATCCCGGAAAGAAAAACAAGCGACGATGCTATCAAGTTTTTCAACGACTTCATGAAACCTATGCTCTATGCCACAAATCTTTACTCAGCAAGAACTGTTACTAGGCGAAAAAAATTTCTTCGTACAGATATATAAACCCAAAACGCATTTTCACGTCAAAACTGCCGTTACTTCCCAGCATTTCAAGGAGGTTTTGCTGAACAAAAATCGGCGTTTTTCTTGTTCAAGAAAAGTTTTCTTCGCGGGGATTTTCAGGTTTTGGAGCCAATGTGATTATCAGTTTGCTTTGTTGGCGTTTGACGTCTATGGCTAAGTCTTTATCAAGAAATGTTGTTAGAAGCTCATGAAACTTCTTTGGAATGTTAAGGGAGTAGACGGCGTACTGATAAAGCGCTTTGCTGTAGTACCTCTTTTTCACGAGCCTCTTCTGTATCCGAACCACTGCTACTTGACGCCCGACTCCCAGTCTTGAAAGAGCACTTTAAAAAGCCTGCGAAGACCGAAACTCCTGAGTCCTACCGTGTGTTGAGTGAAACTGAAACTTCTAATTAGGTCTAGAAGGCCTGAAAGGAAAGGCAAGGTTGCAAACAAGCTGTCTTCACATTTTGAAAAATACGTTTGGTGCATATGCAAAGAAGGTTTGCCAAGATGACGCACGAGAAAAGTTGAAATCTGACTTGTACGTATTCTGATAACGGGCATTCTTCATGGCTAAGGTGTAAAAATGAACTGGTTATGTCGGCTTGGGTTGCATAATTGAAGATACTATGGCGAGTCAGTTGTGCTTACGTGGAAAGAACCAGTGTACGGCGCAGGGTGGGCTCCTCGTCGTCGTTGGCCTAAACGTGTCCGTGGTGAAAAAGTGCTTACCAAGAGGATTTGCTTGAGATGTGGAATTGATATGGCTAGAATATTGGTTAAGAATGCAGATGGGACCATATCGTCAGGCGGTTGGGAACTTATATCACAATCAAGATACGAAAGAGGCAAAAATAAAGAGTCTCGACCTAAGAGGAAAAAACCCAGAATGGTGAGATAGCGCACGCAGTTGAGGATTCAGCAGAGAAATTCAACAAACTCATACACCACTTCCAGAAGACCTGAAAAGTATTGAAGGAAATAACGAATCTAAAGCTGGTTTTGAAGCAAAGCATAGTTTTCATGACAATTTCTTCTTTTTAGGAGCCACCCTCCTAGTCTTCTTTCGGTGAGACTTTCAATTGCCTTTTGGAAAGTGGGCCAGTTTCGAGGACTGCGTCCAAGACATGATGAAGACGCAGAATTACGACGAGGAAACGGCTAAGAAAGTTTGTGGGAAGCTACAGGCTCAAATTGAAAATGAAAGCTTCAGTTGGGTCGGCTACATCAAACCCTTTGGCAGCTTAATTCGCGGAAAGGCTCTTCATCCTCTGAAGACGGTGCACCCCGATGAGTGGCCTAGCGTTCGTGTATATCTTGAGGAGGAACTACAGAAAAGTGCTCACACACTCGCTGCAAAACCTCTACTCATTGACCACGCCCGTCCGTTAAGTGGCGAGGTTTTAGGTGCAGAATATGATGAGGGAGCCATTGAATACGTTGCCAAACTGGACGATCAGAACGTACTCAAAAAGATTCGAGACGGCAAAATTCGCCACTGCAGCGTGGAATTCGAGTGGAAGAGCCTCGAAAACGTGAACGGCGTAGCGCCGAGAGGCATCAGTTTTACAGCTCTCAGTCTCCTAGAAAATTTTCCGCCCGGTGACCCCCTCAGTAGCGTCGAGGTTTGGGAAGGAATTATCAAACAGCTGAAAGAGACCAAGAATATATGTCACGACGTCCACGTCAGGGAGCAAGTTGAACCTCAAGAGTTCATTCTTTACCAAATTCGCGATCCAGCCGCTTTTCTTGTGGGTAAGCCTAAAGCTGTTGTTTTATGCTTCTTGTCGCGCGTGGAAAATTTAAATTGGCAATTTTTCTCTATGTATACCCGAATGTTATACCTCCATGTTTTGAGATGCGCAAGCAATTCTATTCGGAGGAGGGGAATGGATAAAAGTAGTTTAGGGGGCTGAGCTTATGGCATTGAAAACTTTCATAATTAGAAGATTAATGTTCTTTATACTCGCTTTCTTTTTCAGTTCCGTACTCATATTTTCGTTGGTTCATATGGCTCAGGGACTACCGGATCATTATATCTGGTCTAGTGACCTGCCTCGTGGAGGGAGGTTGATCGAGCATATAGGACAGGAACAGGGTTGGGATCAGCCACTTCCTGTACAATATTTAATGTGGATTGGAAGATTGCTACATGGCGATCTCGGGTTCTCCTACGTCACCAATAGACCGGTTTGGGAAATAATCGCTCCGCGGATCGTGCCAACAGTGGAACTCGTGCTCTTAGCTGAAATCGTGGCGGTGGCGATTGCGATTGTTCTGGGAGTGGTTGCAGCTGTCAAAAAGCATTCGATGATTGGTTCGCTGGCTTCACACTTGGCACTAGTGGGCTATTCAGCGCCCAACTTTTGGATAGCATTGATTGTAATGGCGATTTCTATTCGGTGGTTACCCTGGCTTCTTCCGTTGGAGCCTTACATACATCCGCCGGATTTAGACGCCTCTCGTCTCGTGCTTCCAACCATTGTCCTAGCCTTTGGGTGGGCGTCTTACCTTTCCCGAATGGTGAGGTCAAGCGTGGGGGAAGTGTTGAACCAAGATTACATCAACACTGCCAGAGCGAAAGGACTGAGGGAAACGGCTGTAATCTACAAACACGCCTTGAGTAACGCTTTACCTCCAGTAGTGAAGTATTTGGGCTATTCCGTTGGATTCATGATCGGCGGCGCAGTGGTCATAGAATGGATATTTGCTTGGCCAGGCCTAGGCAGTTTGCTCGTTACATTGGCATACCATAGAGATTATTCTGCACTTCTGGGTCTCAGCATGATAATAGTGATAATCGTTCTCTTCGTCAACTTTTGTGCAGATATAGCCCACGTGGTACTCGACCCTCGAATGAGACGCGACTAGTATAATAAAGAGTGCTGTCAACAACGTCCGCGAAATTATCGCCTACTATAGCTTTGACAAAACTACGCCAGAACTCGCCAAGTGGGAGCCAACCCTCAAGCACTACAACGAATTCACCCAAGTTATGAACGGTTTGGTCAAGATGCTCGGTCACTGCCCAAGCTGCCTCCAAGGCGGCGGAAACCCGGACTGCAAAATCTAGTTTGTTTTTGCATACACGGATGCGATCATGCAGAAGCGGTAACACCAACTCATGAGTATCTTTCTTCTTTCCACGGGTCAGCCTTATCGCTGTAGCCTCTCTTCTCCCAGTACCCCAGTTCCTGCTCTTCAGTAAACCTCAGTTTCCTCACCCACTTCGCACTCTTGTAAGCATACTTCTTAGGCACCACCAAACGTAAAGGGCCACCGTGCTTAGGCTCCAAAGGCTTATCACCCAGTCTATACGCCAGCAGCACCCTATCGTCCAACAAGTCTCCAAGCGGCAAACTCGTAGTATAATTCCCTTCAGCCACAACCGTCACATACTTGGCGTCCCTCAAAGGCCTGACCAAATCACAAACGGTTTTAAACAAAACTCCTTCCCACCTGTTGTCCAACCTACTCCACCCAGTAACACAGTGAAAATCACTCACACTCACCACCTTCGGAAGCTTCAAAAACTCCTCATAAGACAGGCTAACAGGATTCTCCACTAAGCCCTCAACCGCAAAATCCCAAGTTTCAGGATCAAACCCAGGCACAGGACCAACATGCAAAACCGGAAACTTCGAAACAACCCTCTGACCCGGAGGAACCCTCCGCTCCTCCCCACCCATAAACATCTACCTCTCAAGAAACTCTTTCACTATCTTACAATTATTCCTTTTCAAATTCTCTGCGCTGTACGCGCGCAATACTTGATTGTTTGTCCAGGTGAAAAATCCAAAGTTACAAATTTCTAGAGAGGAAATCAGTAAAAAAAGAGGATGTTAGCTGAGCACTTTTAGCCCAGCTTACGCCTATAGGGACCGGATTAGAACCTGGACTTACCGAAAGCTAAAACCGCCCTTCTTCTTTCCCTCAGCGGCCCTTTCGGCAGTTCTTTCAACTCTTTCGTGGAGCAGTTCCCAAAGCCAATCAGTAAATTCGCGTAGATTCTTGGTTTGGATGTATACTTCCCCTGGACCTTTGATATCGGTGACTAAGCCTTCTCCTCCTAGTATGGTGGATTTCAGTCCGCCGAACTTCTTGACATCGTATTTACAAGTGTCGTCGAAGGCTACCAAGTGATAGTTATCTACGATTAAGGATTCGCCGACCTTGAGGCTGTGATGATCGATAGCTCCGAAGGCGTTGACGAATAGTTTGCCCTCTCCAGAAACTTTGAGCATAAACAGGCTCTGCCCGAAGAGGCCTTTCTTGAATCCTTGCCATTCTGTGTCCAAGTGAACATCTCTTGTAGAAGCTACGTAGGCAGACTTTTGAAGAATCATGCCCTTCCCAGTTTTTACCTCAAAAGGTTTTATGTCCCCCACAGGCGCTGGAACGAAGCCAACCTTGCCTGGGCCTTTCTCTGCAATGTATTCGTTGACGAAAAAGGATTCTGCACCCAGAACGGCACCCTTAAG
>Ga0209636_10004971_pt1 | contig 13570 bp, 16 predicted proteins | sample DeeMarSWOR152_54_FD_187464 | JGI IMG/M metagenome (GOLD analysis project Ga0209636, IMG submission 187464) | Marine sediment microbial communities from White Oak River estuary, North Carolina - WOR-1-52-54 (SPAdes) (version 2) | ecosystem: Environmental > Aquatic > Marine > Intertidal zone >...
ACCATAAACCTGTTTATCCCACCAATCAGCCCATTCCCTTTCCTTTTCAATAATCTCTTCTGCAATAACTTCCAAATCAACCCAATAACCATGTTCTAAATAAGCATTGCCCATTTTTTCAGCTATATATTTCAATTCGACTTCGGTTAACAAATCTATATCTTCTTGGGAAAAATGTTCTCTAAGATCCTCACGACTCAAATAAGCAACACAATAAGGATTGTGATCTTTATCAATCTCAACTTTATATGCAGGAGGCAAATCTAGGCCGCTAATTACCTTTTTGTACATTGCACCCCCATCTTCGATTATCTCTTCAATACCTTCCCGGAGTCTTTTATCAATTTTAACTCGATCGGTTTCTGGTATCCAAACTCCAGCTCTCCAAACCATATAGCCATCAGCATCGATCTTACCCATTCCTATACCGCCCATTGCAGATTTGATCGATACATACCTTTCCGCTTTAAGTTTCTTCTCACCAAATTCAGGCGATATTATGTAAAAATTATCTTTAAATACAGTTTTTGGGATCCAGGTTAAATGATTGCCATCATTATCTAATAATTGAACTCTATGCGGCTCAATTGAACCTATAACTCCTGTTGTACCCTTAAATAAATCTCTACCTGTAACCCTTAACCCTGATTCTAATGTTAAAATTTGTGGACCAGGTGTTATTCTTTTTTCCGGTGTCATTTTACCACTACCAAAATCTATTATTTTCAAGATATGTTCAGAATAAATATTGGAACATGCGCAACCAATTTCACAATCTCCAATAGGAAATGTTGACGATATATTATATATGTTATCGGCTAATACATCATCAATTGCCCATACATTATCAGGACCCAAATCATTAATTGTTATTCTTTGTCTTGATCCGGCAATTTCCAACTGTTCATTTATGAAATCAACCAATTCGGGATCTTGCTTTAGTACAATCTGATCTCCTTTTTTTAGTATTGCAGTTATTAAACACTCTTTAATTGCATGGCGCTTTTCAGCATAGCGCTTTGATTCCAAACTTTTTTTCAATGCTGCACCCTCTTCTGTTAACATACCCCATTTAATTTTTTTACCAGGTTCTAATTCTAAAAGTTTATTGTATAATCCATCGGCAACCCCTCGCCTTCGGTATTGTTCAAAGACCTTGATCATATCGATATACACTTCGCCCTGGAAAATAGAATAGTCCAAATATCCGTATGTATCATAGGTATCAGGATTGTATGCTGATATTGTTATGTTGACCTGGCCGGAATATGCATTTGTAACTTCATCCGAGTACTTTATTTTCAATTCGCCAGTAGTACTCATTTTATTGGTATTGGTTTTGAAACTAATAAACTTTATTATGTAGTTATTACATTTATGAAAATATGGTTGTCGCTAATCCATGTGAATATTGTAAATATAAGTCGCCCGATCATTGCGCAGATTGTGAAGAGTCAGGTTATGTATTCGTCCAATTTTTTAGTAAACAAGATACTCTCTTTTCGGACATTTGAAAATACTTCTTCGGTTGTCATACCTCGCCAAATACCCGGACGATCGCCTCTTTTGTGTAGCGCTCTAAACTTTTTGGATTTGATAGATTCTAGGCCAAGTTTAAAATTCTCAATATTCATCATTAAAAAGGGTTCTACTCCGATCTCTCTTAAAATTTTCCATCTTTTCATTGCATCCGGGATATGCTTTTCATCATGAAGATATACATAAAATGATAATCTTAATTTTGAGATTCCTTGATCGTGTAATAATTGCACACCTTTTCTTACAGATCTCTCATAAGATTTTGTTAAGATATCGAATGAAAAATGTAGCCGGTCTTTGTGTTTTAATTCAAGTAATTGTTTAGCTACTTTTTCATTAATTAATCTAATATCTAAGGCATCGAAATCAACAATAACACCATTATCTTTTAGCCAATTATAAGTTTCATTCCAGGCCTTTTTATGCTGAAAGATGTTATCATCTAATATTCTACAATATTTAGATCCTTCCCGGTAAAAATCCCAAACCGGTTGAACGTACCTTATTTTACCCATTTGTGGTACCTTACAAAAATAACAGTTATTTTTGCAGCCGATTGTAACCCTGCCAAGACTATTTTTAAATTTTGGATAGATTGAATAGTCAGGTTTACAAATTTCAACTTCTTTAGGCAGCCTAATCTTTGGATCGTAGCCGGGACCACCAACCAAAATTTTAGATTTCGGATACCTGAATTTCCAGCTGTTGTATTTCCATTTATCTTTATTAAACAAAATCGATCCTACTACAATATCTGGATTATTATGATTATTCCAGCTGACGTTATAACCTCTATCTTTAAAATAAGTTGTGTACTTCATTAACGCTAAATTAGGGATTATACCGCCATCGATCAACAATACATCTTTTGGCAGATTTCATCACCTAGTTTATTTTCTTGTCATATACGAGCCGCAATTTTGGCATCTAATTTTCATGCAGGGTTGATCTCTTGTATGTGCTACGCTCATTCCGCAGTTTGGACAAACACACATACCGCCTGGACCTTGCCCGGATCCGCCTTCGGGTTCGTACCTTCCTCTATAGTTATCCATTATATAGCTCTCCTAAAGTTTATGGCTGTTATAGCCTTTAATCAATAAGACTTCAATTGGCAATCGCCATCACCAGTTATGAACTGTAAGATATCTATTTCTGTTACAGTTTCATGGGTTGATTCTGATGGTTCTCTAAACTGCAGATGTATTTCATGTCGTCCTTTTTTAATTTTTATTACTTCCATGGGAACGTTTAAAAAATTTACTTTCATACCTTTATAAAGGGGTCTTGGCAATATTTTATACTGTAAATGTATTTGCTTTTTAGCTTGTTTAATTTTTATTATTTCCGCTCGAACTCCTGAAAAATTTACTTGCATACCTTTATAAAATGGTTTCGACCATTCGCCTAATTTATTTTTCGGTACCTCTTTTTCTATAGCCATGATCGGCCTGATTTCTCCGGTTTTAGTATTCATATTTAAACCTCCAATTCCTTTTTTAATGATATGATATCAACAGTTACAAATTTACCAGAACCTACTTCGGTTTCAATTTCGACCCCAACTATATTCTCCGGAGGTATTACTTTTTTTGAATAAATACCTCGATGAGCTTTAGATGTTATGGGTCGTTTAATATCAATTCTTTTATCAAGATCTCCATATAACTCTAAATTTGTAATATCAATTTTAAGTAGTGCGCCTCTCTTTGTAAATTCATCAGTTGCCCATTCCATCCAATCTATAGGAAATTCACATAGATAGACTCCTTTTGGTAAACCCTTTACAGTTGGCTTTCTGACACTAGGATCATGAGGTTTAATTCCTTCTTTAAATATATTTTTTAGATTGTCGTATGTGGTACAATGATATAATGTATTTTCATTCCTCATGTATGATAACACCTGGTTTAATCCGGTTGGTTTTACATTCTTTACAGCGATCATGGATAGCTTTATTAAATGTACCACAGGCAGCACAAAACCAACTATCAGGATTCATATTTTCAATAAATGGAATAATTTTTAATTTATCAGATCTCAACCAATCAATGAAGTTTTTAGCTAACTTTTCATCTTGAAATTTAATTGTTATTCGATCTGATTCCCTATGTGTAAATGTTATGCCCAACCGGCCACTATTATCCATTTTAATCAACTCATTTAGGAAGGTTCCCAATGATCGCCTACTTCCAATGGCTCTAAATCCGGATTTCTTGTACAAGTTGCACACTCAATAGAACTTGATGGCTCTCTTGTAACACTTGAATTTCTACAAGTTTTACATGATTTCTCTTCTTTTACCATATATATATCCTCCAATTTTAAGTAAAATAACCCTGCAATGTCGCCCGGATTATACTACCAATATAATCTTTGCGGAAGGTCTAAACATGACTTCCTCGGGAGGAGGCAAATATGTTCAAAACCATGCGGCCATTTCTTTAAAATCCGTCTAGCGCTGCAGGGTTATTTGGTTTTTAGGTTTTTTAATATCGGTTTTGGCTTTACTACTAATTTCTAATTTTCTGGTGATCTTCGGTTGATCTTTTTGTGCCGCTTTAACTTCCAATACAGCTTTACATTTCTTACAAACTATATTCCTGCCTACGGTTTCAGGTATATGGTTACAGCGCATAACCCGGTGTTTTGATTCAGGTTCTTTTATTGGAACTTTTCTTTTGTTCTCCGGGATCTTTCCTTTCGGTTTATTCGACCAACCACAAACCGGACAATACCGCCAACCGCCACCTATGCCGGTTTTACCATTACCACAATTAGGACATTGTGTAGTCTTTCTATGGGACATGATGATCACCACGATTAAGTTTTGATACCGGGTGCGGGATTTGAACCACGCATAATAGGATTTCTCACAGATTAGAGGCGCTTGTATATGGCAAAAAAAGAAGGCGGCATAAGAAGATCACTTCGGTTCCAGTAGAAGGATTTTCAGAATATACGAGCCTGACCTGCCTTTTTATATTTATGATACAAGCGAAATTATCTGTCATGAGTCCTATCGGATGCCAAGTTACCTCAACCCGGTATGAATGTATTATAATATTGTGCCTTCCGCAAAGCATTGTAAATATCGTAATTGATCCTTTATTGTTACATACATATATACTTACTTATTTATTAAGATATAGGCGCTGCAGGAGATACCATTTTTACACAAAAAGATGGGAGTTGTGCGACAATATTATCTCCCCACCCCATATTACCATCATCGGAATGTGATATAACATGAAGTTTATTGCGTATCAAAATCTCCTGCAGCATTACGATCCGTTTTTACAAATGATTCTAATGGTGGCCGCCCTATATCTGTAGCAACCTTTACATATAATTTTGGAAATGTCTTGATCATAACCTTTTCCCAACCAATAAATCCGGTGCAGCAAATACAGCCGGTTCTTTCAATATTGTATTTTGTATATACTGGATTCCGGGGTATGTTATTAATATCATGGTATTTCCAAACATCTTTCCGGGTCCACCAAATTATAGGTATACATTTCATAACATTATCGCCTACATGATAATAAACTGCATCGCCTTTAGTTAAATATGCTATCCTTCTTTGCCTACCTTCATCACCACATAAGCCAACAAACACAACCCCAGGTTTGTATTCTTTCATAAATTTTTTCATAGGATCGTATTTCAATAATTTACAACATTTAGGTTCTCTTGAATCTCCGGTTTTTGAGTTTCGGGATTGTTTTGGATATCCGTATTTTTCAACTATTTTCCAAAAATTAGTTTCTGGTTTTAATTCATAAATCTTTAAATGCCATAACTCTTCAAGTTCTTTCATGTATTTTATAGTTTCCCGAAAATTAACTCCGGTGTTATTGAATACAAGTGGTACCTTATTATTAATTGTATGGACCATGTGGATCAATACAACACTATCCTTACCAAATGATGAGGCAATAACTGGCCGATCATACTTTAATGCTCTCTTGATTGTTTTCAAAGTTAACTTCAATTTTTCCTCAAATGAAGTTCGATAAATAAGTTTATTTAATTCTTTACCCCGAGCTGATAGTATCGCTTTTCTTTCCTGCGCATTTTCATAACAACTTCCCATAGCCAATTCTCCAATATAAATTTATATTAAGGTTTTTTTCGATGAATACCATAAGTAAAAGTTATCTACTTTACGCCTTTTAACTTTTCCCTGTTTCAATAAATAATTTAATCTTTGTCTACACCATTCCTTTGAAATTCCAATATAACTTGCTAATTGACTTGTAATAGCGCCAAAATGTAAATAATCTTTTTGATTTAGAATTAATAATATATAATTATCAATTTCTTCTTTTGGCGGTGCATCTAAATCCGTTCGCCTTCGCCTGTACTCGGATTTTGTAGTGTTGTCGTTTCCATCACCATTAATGTTCCTTTTTAGGTTAGCAGTAACGACAACACTACTGGACATTATTATTACCCTTTGTTTTAAGTTAGTGCCATGTGGCACACAATAATAATTACATATTTTTTGGGATAGGGGTTTAATAAATCGAATCACCCCCATCTATAACCCCTATCCCGGTCAGTTTCCTTCTTTTCTTAGTTATCAATCCGTTTTCCACAAAACGGACAATATGATACAATCATATTAAAATGGAATTGGCCCGGATCGTATTTTTCATTTGTAATAACATTGCCAACCTTAGCGCCATCTGGAAGTCTACCCTGGATTTGTAACTCCCCTTCAATCACAATTAAATGACCTGATTTTAGCGCCATTTCAAAGCTATCTCTTACTCCACACTCATCAATATGTGGATGATCATGCTCTACCTTTAATTGATGGTTGGCCTCTTCCTCTAGTTCTTTACGCTTTTCATCGACCTGCATCTTTAGTTCCTCCTGTTTATCATGTTCCTTTAAACTAATCATTCGTAATTTGAATAATTCTTGACGACTTAACAGTTTGTTATATCTTTCCATAATTAAACAACTCGAAATTCATTTTTATTTGATGTTGGATGATACAGATATCCATGTGTTACCATTTTTTCAAGTGCTGTAATAATCCGGGTCCGATCATAATAGGCCCGGGATTCTGTTTCATCTAGTATATCTGATAATTTTGCTATTTTTTTACCGCTGCCATCTTGTAATGCCTGGATTATAGTCATTAAATCGAATATCATATCCCGCTGCGAATGAGAGGTTCCGGCCGCAATCATATCAATATCAAAAGTTCCTTCCTCATCAACAAAGCCTTTCATAAATTGGTGTATGATTTCGATGGATCGTTTCGCATCCTCAACTTCTACAATTTCCGATAGTCTTATTCGTGCGGAGGCAAATGCTAATCTTACCAATCCGTCCAGTTGTCTAGCGGTGGCAGTAACAACACCCTGTTCAAGCGCTCTAGCATCATTCCTAGTTTGAAGATAGAAATTTTTAAGTGTCTTAAATGCATCTCCATTTTCCTCTAGTTTTGGATTTAATGATTTTGCATAAGCAATATATTTTTGAAGGAATTTCTTATCAAAGTAAGGTTTGCATTGGATACATTCATCAAGTGCTGATCCGGAGAAGGTACCTAAGATGTGCTGCGCAATTGCATCATCCCTAGCCATTTCAGGTTTATCTTTAATAACAAATATTATATCAAATCTTGATAGTAATGGCGGTGAAATATTAATCTGATCGGCAATTGGTGAAAAATCACTCCATCTACCACCTTTAGGATTGGCATCTGCTAATACGCTACATCTTGATTTTAATTCAGCTGTTATTCCCGCTTTAGCAATACTTATAACTTGTTGCTCTAAAGCGTCATGCATTGCAGTTCTATCATTCTCATTCATGTTTTGAAAATCTGATATGCAAAGGGTACCTTTATCCGCTAGTACCATTGCACCCGCCTCTAATGACCATCTGCCCTCACCAAATTCATCCCTTACACATGCAGCGGTAAGTCCTGCAGCGGTTACCTGCTTACCCTGGACATACATGCCTCTTGGCGATAACTCGGCAACAGCCTTTAAAATCTGCGTTTTAGCAACTCCTGGATCTCCTACCATAAGTAGATGTATGTCGCCTCTTTTTTTGGTACCATCAGGTAATAACCTTTCGGATCCTCCAAATAATACATGAGATATTGCTAATTTAGGGAAATATTGACCGTAAACTGATGGTGCAATAGATGATACAAGATGATTAAACACTTCTGGATTTTGTGCTTCGGTTTTGATACGAAGTATATCTGTATCCGTAATTTCTATTTGCTCATATGCTCGATCCAAAACTTCAAGTGATATCCCCTGCAGTAACAATTTAAATTCTGTTGTTTGGTTTCCACCCCGGAATTGTGGTTTCGCTCTAACAATTCCATTTAATACAATTCTATCCCCGGGTTGTAGTTTGCCAGTTATATCGTCAAATAAGTATCCGATCTTTCGCTCAATCTTTGCACCTAATACACCTTCAGGTATATCCTGGATCTCCACTTTTTCAGTATCTACATATATTGAGTCCTCTTTTAATAATTTAAATGTTGTGGATGATTCCATACGTCCACAACCGCCCTGTTCCTTACTACATTCAAGTGGGGTTAGCATCTTTGTAGTACCCATTTCCAATTCCTGATGTATTTTTATAATTGAACCGCAGCGCATACATTTGAATACTGCATCTTTTAATGTTAAATATATCTCGGTGATCTTTCTAAGTATTCCTTCAACACATATCAGTTTACCCAAATGCTTTTCGGATATCTGCGGAAGTTTTGTTTTTTCCGGCAATGAAAGTATGCGTAAATGAATTTTCATATCATCATGCAACTCTAAAATATCAGGAGGAACTAAATTTATGATCGCCTTTTCTCCGGTTGTTAAAGCAAAATTGGGTTTTTCCAAAATAAAACATGATAGGTCCACATCAAATTTATCAATATCGAACCAACTAACGCAAAGTGATTTTTCTTCCGGATAAAATTCTATAATCGTATCTAATCCATGATATTTATGATTGTTAATTTCTACACCTAGTTTGGTGTATTTTTCACCTTCATTAGAGCTAAAGAAGGATTCCCATAATTGAACAAGTTGTTCAAAAGTGTATTCCGGTATGGTCAGGCCTCCAATTACTTAACCTTATCTAACTCCATTAGTTCAAACAATTTATCTGCATCCATTTCTCTACCAAAAATCCTTTTTACCTCCTGTTTTAATCTGGTTTCAATTAAATCAAGTATTTGATTTTTGGCAACTTCCGGGACTTCTCTATTTAATCTAGTTTTAAGCATTTGTTTATATTCAATGGCATTGTTGGCTATAAATTCTATAAGTTGATCCTGGGTTTTTAAAGCCTCGGCCTTCTGCCTGGATTTTATTAATTCGGCCTCTCTTTGTTTAGCTATGTGTTCAGTTAAAATCATTTTTGAATTTTCGAGATCTTTTGACATTCGATTAATTAATCTTAGTTTTTCTTCTGCGCTTTCAGTACCATAGCCATTATTTACTAGATCCTGGGCTAATAAAAATCTAGCTCGTTTACTTAATTTCAGTTTTAGTTCCGGTATCGTGTTATATGCTTCCATAATTTCTTTGGTTAATACAATTGTAACATGGATTTTTGTTCCATCCGTAAAATGATTTATGTCTTTACCCATCACTTTTTGATAATCTTCAATTAAAATTGATGGTAGAATATTATTATCCTTGTAATTAACATGTTTTTTGCTATTAACATCATCAGCCATCAATACGCCTCACTTAATTAAGTGGAGGGGGTTGTTTAAGATTGTTGTTTATCAATAATAATTTCTACTTCTATTGATTCGCCTAATTTAAATTGATAAAACTTCACAATTTCCGGGGGGATTCTAATTCTAAAACCAGATGTTACTTGCCTAGGAAAGTGGTTGGATTCCTTTGTTCCATTTTTTATTCTTACTTGGACCATTGTACCTACTGTCAATTCAAGATCGTATTCATTTTTAAAATAATCTCTTGTTTCTATTGGGATTGTAATTAGTCTTTCGGAATTTATGTTTGCTGGAAATACTGTAACAAGTGTATCCCCTCTATCGTCTACTAAATTCATTAAAACCCCTTATTACGGTAATACCTTTTCAGTATTTAAATGTTTGTTTTAGTACTTTATACTATCTTGGGTTTATGGTGAGGTATGTACCTTTCCAAAAAGTATGTACAATAGGTATGTACCTTTTCAAAAGGTATGTACAATAGGTATGTACCCTTTCAAAAGGTATGTACAATAGGTATGTACCTTTCCGAAAGGTATGTACATACATAAGTCGATTTGTATGTACAAAGATATGTACCTTTTATCAAGTGTATGTATAGATTAATGTTACTGAAAATTTAAAATTCAACCTCATAATTCACGTTATTCTAAATTTTGTTCAGTTGATCGGTGTAAAATTTATATAAGAAGAAATGTATGTACATACACATACATACCTTTTAAAAAAAAAGAAATAGGTATGAATATACATAGGTAAAAACCACATCGAGCGCACCAAACAACCAATCCCAAAAAAAGTTCATATCGGATCGAAAAATAGCAATCGTTTATTTTTGGAATTTCATAGCGGTTTACCCAGGGATACCCCACCCCCCCAGGCACATAAAAAAACTCATATATTTTACAGAAAATTATATTATCTAACAAGTTTATAATGTATGTGTGAGTTATATGCCGACATGGATTTGTAATAAATGTAAAAATACTTTTGAAAGACCAATTGGTGATGATCCTAAGCAATGTCCAGATAAGAATTGTCAATCTAAAAATATTGTTATGGTTCACGATCCCCGTCAAGATCTGTTAGATATAATGCATCCTTATGGTATTAAAGGCGCTGAAAATGTTGTTGACCTTATTATGCAAAAACCTGATGATATTGAACACGCTTGGAAATGCCTATCGGAACATGGCGTAAATCAAGCTCATAGAAGGACGATTTTAAAATTATATTATAAAAAAACTGCAGAAGAGTTAGGTTTAGATACACTTGAAAAGGGTGGTAGTTTGAATAAAAACAATAACCGATCATCATTTGAGGATGAGCAAGAGGCCGAATTAGAAAGGAAACGTCGTAGGTTACGAGAATTACAACAGCAATCTGAAAATGCACAGCTGGATCGTCAAATAGAACTTGAAATGAGAAAACAAGAGGCTATGTTAGGTTTTGGCGGTAATGGACGACAACCATATAATCAGCCACAAATGCAACCTCACCAAAACGTACCAACTATGACGATTAGAAGGCAGGATGGATGGTTAGATCAAGATAAGAAAAAGCCAAATATGGTTACTATTGAATTGCCAATGATAAATCCTTATGGAATGATGCCATTTTCAATACCCGGGTTACAACAACAACCTCAACAAAGTGCTACCGAAATAGCAAAGGAATCAATGGATTTAATAGACAAATCTATAGAAATAAGTAAAAAAGCAACACCTCCACCGGCAACACCTGTTACACCAAAAGAAAGCCAAGAAGTAAAAGAATTGAAAGATGAACTTAAGGGCTTGAAAGAACAACTATCCGCTAAAGAAATGAAGGATATGGAGGATCGAATTACAACCACATTTAATACAGAACTAGCTAAAGTTAAAGATGATTTAAGCGATAAAAGTGTAGAGCAGATCCAGGCCGAAGCTACCAAAAAAACAATTGAAACCATAAGCACCGGGTTACTTGAAGAGCTAAAATCATTTAATAAAAAATCCGAGGCACGATGGGACGCAGGAATGGATCTGTTGAAAAAACTTGTAACTAAAAAACTAGGCGGTCCAGATGAAATAGTTTCAAAGGATGAATTAGAAGATGAACCGGAACCCGAGCCGTTACCCGATCCGGAACCAGAAATTATTGATGAAGAAATTGATGATGATCGAGTACCACCACCAAGAAGGAAATAATTATGCAGAAAAAGATCTGTCCGATTTGCGGCAGCCAACTAGATAATAAAGGCTGCTGCAAAAAATGCAATGCATGTTATATTGTTCCGAGGTAATAATATGGCTGAACCAACAATTTTAGATACCGAAGATGGATGGTATTGGGATCGATTACCCGATATCGAGGTTACAAGAGAACGAGCGCATTTAGATCATCCTGATATTGTAATTCAATTCACAGAAATAGATGATACCGAAACAATTAAAGGCGTGTTGTATCCAAAACGCTATTCCATAGATGAAGTTAAAGAATTTATTGCCAAACACGAATCTGAAATAGATGCAGGTGAATGTGAGGCCTGTAATGAAAATCGAAACAAAGTAGTTTATAATGATTTATTCCCTCTTATTGAAAGGCCCTCAGTTATTAATTTTGTCCGGGGTTCTATTAGAGATCGATTGGGTCAGGGATTCCAGGGATTCATAAGACGTCCTAAACTCCCCCTATAGTGGAATTGATTATAGTTCTTTTATTCCGGGGGAATTGTGATCGATTCCACTAATTTTTTTTGGTAAATAACAAAAAATTTATACTTTAAAAACAATATAGGATTTAATGGCGACTCCTGTAGAAAAATTTATTAGCTATGATTTTTCAGATGTGCAGCTATTAGGAATCAGGGAAATGATTGTTGCCAAATTACAAACATTGATTGTCCCGGAATTAGATGATATTAAAGCATTGATGGCGCAAATTGAAAATGTACCTGCTGATATTATAATTTTGAAAGAAGATATTTTAGCAATCCGGGAAGGTAAAGATAGCAGCATACCGATCATAGGCAAACTATTAGATGCAATCGAAGATACCAAGCTCAACAAGAACGACATATTAGATATCTTTGATGAATTGAAGGGTGTACTAGTCGATCTAAAAGATGCATGGACAAATATTGGAGATAAAAATTGCTTCGAGAAAGGATATTTTTCTGATCTAGTTAGTGCTGTATTACCTGCCAAAGAAGTTGTTGTTGGTTATGTAACCGGGGGTAGTTTGGGTAGTAAAAGTTTGCAGGTTCCGGGTGTTGAATTTAGACCCGGAGGCGATATTGAAGTACCCGGAATAAAACCCGGACAAAAAATTTTAGGAACAGTAACTCCATACAAATTTTCAACTCATGAATTGATGTTCCCGGGACAAGATACCTTATGGTGCAAATTGGGTTTTCTATCAAAAAGGATCGATGATCTAGGAATTAAATTAGGTGCGCTCGAAGAGGGTATTTTACCTGATGATGTTGTGGCAAGTATCCAATCAAGATGGGCCGAAGTGCTGATCTTGATCAATGAAATTAAAAATAGTGGATATGCACCTGGTGATTTTGTTGATTGGGCAGATCAAGTTATAGGTCTAAAAGGTGAATGGCTTGATAAATTAAAAGCGTTAATTCAAGAGGAAGTCCCGGACATGATACCTGATAGTGAAAGGTTTACTTTAGACAATTTCCGGAGTCGAGTGAACGCCATCACTTTCTTAAATCTAGCAAGTAGTTCAGGATCTTTATTAAATTTCGGTAATGTACTAACGCAATTTATAGAGAATAAATTTCCCGCCATCTTAGACAAGAAATTACCAGATGTACTTAATTTTATATCTCCGGACGACATGGATATGACAAAAACACCCCAGGGTATCTATGCCGGGTTTGGTAGAAATATTGAAGATTATCTTATCGGCAGCGATAGATTTATATCTTTATTGAAAGGCGAACTTGATATAACCGATTTGAATTTGGGATCATACAAAACTACAGTTTGTAATGAAAATACAGTTTGGGGTGCAATAGCCTGTATTAAAAAAAAAATCTATGACTTCGTAACTGCTGAAAAGGCAATGCTAACTAATTTTAAGGATAGAATCAATCTTTCAGGTTCAGGTTTAATAGGATTGAGAGATTTTTTAACATCAACAGTTCCAACTAATTTATTTGATGTATTATTCAACAATGAATATTCTATTATTTTGATAGTTGTAGATCCGGGCGGGGATAAAGAAGATGAAAAGACATTTACCGCAACTGGCGCACTCAACATAATGAGCTTGTTCAAAGATATGGTAGAATGG
>Ga0209636_10004972_pt1 | contig 13568 bp, 11 predicted proteins | sample DeeMarSWOR152_54_FD_187464 | JGI IMG/M metagenome (GOLD analysis project Ga0209636, IMG submission 187464) | Marine sediment microbial communities from White Oak River estuary, North Carolina - WOR-1-52-54 (SPAdes) (version 2) | ecosystem: Environmental > Aquatic > Marine > Intertidal zone >...
ATTGTAAGCCATGTAACCCAATGCCAACCCGGCTATGACAGCGATCGCCACGAAAGCCATGAACGCATACTCAGCTACCTCTTCCATCGTCACCATTTCATTCACCTACACCAAAAGAGAAGCCATCATCCTCCGAAAAACATGGTATTTCTAAAAACAATTTATAATACTTTCGTCTTCGCCAAATGTAAAGGTTGATATGTTCACGATTATGCATGGTGAAGACGCTGAAGACCAACCCGATGCTAAGGATCAAGCCTGTTCAGATAGCCTAGATCTCTTTTGATGAAGCCAGTTAAATTTATCATTGGTATTCCGAGAGTTATGTAGTGCGGGCCACATAGATGAGAAAGATCAAAGAAAAAGTGGTTTCTGCGACTTCTTTGTGCAAAGAATATCAGATTGGTGACCTTACAATCTCTGCGTTAACAAGCTTAAACCTTGAAGTATCGAAGGGCGATTTCGTCTCGATATATGGTCCCTCAGGAGCTGGCAAGACAACACTTTTGAACCTCATTGGTAGTCTTGATCAACCGACCAGCGGAGAAATAATTGTTTTTGGTCATGACTTGAACACTTATGATGAAGATTTTCTTGCAACCTTTCGTTCCACTTATGTGGGATTCGTTTTTCAATCTTACAATCTCGTCTCCACACTTACGGCTCTTGAAAACGTGGCGTTTCCGATGGAATTAGCTGGATGGTCAGAGGAGCATTTTGAGAAACGGTCAGAAAATCTGTTAAGATTAGTTGGTCTCTCCCATCGAGCCAGCCACTTTCCTGCCCAGCTCAGCGGGGGCGAGCAGCAGCGCGTTGCCTTTGCTAGGGCCCTAGCTAACGATCCTCCGCTTATCCTTGTTGATGAGCCGACTGGAAATCTGGACTTAGAAACAGGTCTTGAAATTGTTTTGATATTGGAGAAACTGAAGGCAGAGGAGAAAACCGTCATTGTTGCAACACACGATGACAGAATAACGGGATTGGCTGACAGAATACTGCATTTGAAAGATGGCAGGATCGTTGCCGCGGATGAGTGAACTAGGTTTTCCCGTGAAGGACTTAATGCGCAGAAAGTTTCAAACAGGTTTAACCATGGTTGGGCTAACCATTTGCGTCGCTACGACAGTTTTCCTAGTTCTTTTCGGAGAAAACGTTGGCTTCGAGTTTGTTCTTGTCACAGGGGGCAAACTCACTCTGGGACTCTCAAATGTGTTTTCGCGTTTCATTTTCATGGTCACTCTCCTCAATGTCTTGGTTGGAGCACTGGTGACCTCGTTCCTCGTCTATCTATCCATGTTCCAGCGGGTGCGAGACGTTGGGATAATGAAGGCGACGGGTTGTTTGGGTAACATAGCTTTCGGCTATTTCCTCACCGAACTTTCCATCGTTGTCTTCGTAGGTTGTGCTGTTGGGCTTATTGTCGGAGTGTTAACATACTTTGCTTGCATCAATTTGCTGAACGCTCTAGGCTTTTCTATCCTGCAAAGGCCCCTAGACTTGTGGTTAATCATTCTGATCTTTTTCATATTTGTCGTTGCCTCTCACATTCTGGGAATTCAGCCCATAATCAAAGCGATACGGGTGAAGGCTGCTGAAGCGTTGTCTCCTTTGTATTCCTTTGGAACAACTCCAAGAGAGCTTGGAAAACCTGCGTTTTCAAAACTAAGTCTTTCTTTCAGGTTGGCGTATCGTGCTATAACTCGAAGAAAATCCGCAACTCGCCGCGCGATAATGTGTCTCACCGCTGTCTTGACCTTGACAACCGTAACAATTGCGGGTGGGATGATTGCCCGCCAGACTACCCAGGGTTATGTGGAGCGGGCGGTTGGTAGAGACATCATCATTGTAGGTCACCCAGACCTCGCCAGACATTATGTAGACCTTCTTTCACGGTTTTTTGAAACTAAGCACATGGAGCCAATCAACTACTTTGATCATAGCTACAGTATCCCTGAATCGTTGGTTTCCAAACTCAGCAATATCTCTGGAATTGTGAGGGTGGATCCACGTTTAGTTTTTGAAGAAGTCGTGTACGAGGTTCAGGGAGTTATTATTGATCCTGAAGAGCCGAGTCAGTACGTTCTCGTGGGTGATAATCGCTCTGGCTCAGCTCTTGTTCTAGGTGTTCAGCCTGGGCGTATCATTAATGACTGGTTGGTTTCTGGGAGAGTCCTGAACGAAACTGACGCTTATTCTGCGGTCATTGGCGACACTCTGGCGTTTGAAATGTTTGCTGACCCTCAGAAGCAAGGTTTGCGAGTGCGCGAGAAAAACTTTCAGGTAGCCGGCGTGTGTTTAGATCCTCTCAATAACGGAAATGTGGTGTATGTTCCTTTAAACGCCTTGTTCACACTATTGCATGATCAACCCAACCATAATCTTCTCTTTCTGAAGATTGATCCGTCTAGGCGCTTGGAAGTTATCGCTGAGATAGACAAACAGATCTCAGGATCGATGCTGGAACACCTTGAACTCAATGAGATTCTGGCGAAACATATGGATTTTCTTGGCTACACGTGGTCCATTATCATGTTTCTGCCTCTCTTCTCTCTGGCAACGGTCACTCTCTGTCTTCTCAGTTACATGATGCTTTCCATTGCAGGTCAACAGAAAGAGTTCGGAATCATGAGAGCCTTGGGGGCCAAGCCAAAGGTGATTATGAAAATAGTTCTCTCAGAAGCCCTCGTTATTACGTTGATTAGCGGGACAATAGGGATTTTTGTTGGGCTCTTTTTCACCTTTGTTTTCCTGATCCCTGAGCCGATCATTTCTTATTTCACTCTCGTTTCCGTTGCTGGAGGGCTACTTTTGGCTCTGTGCTTGCTTTGCTTGTCCAGTTTGTATCCGGCCAGGAAAGTCTTGAAGAAATCTATCGTTGGCGTGCTGTCTCAGCCTTAGCGTCGTAGCGTCTGCTGCACTCATTTAGGGAACAGATAAATTGAATTGCTTGTTCAATTACTCTAGTTTGAGGGAGATGACTTGTCGCAGATACTTAAATGTCTCATTCTATGCTACCGAACTGGTCCAAAAACCCAGAGCCCAAAAGAATACATCCTCCAGTTCCCCAACGTTGAATCCTGTGGCGAAGCAGCTCGGCTCATAGGTCGAAAGGTTGCTTGGTCCGTGGGAGAGCGCAAGATTAAGGGAAAAATCGTGGCTTTGCACGGAAGAAAAGGGCTGGTCAGAGCGCGGTTCAGAAGAGGCTTGCCAGGACAGGCTATAGGAACCCAAGCAGAAATAGTCGGATGACAAGCCAACAATCTCTCGTTGTCAGCCGGTTTCCATTAGAATGTCCCATTAAAGCGCCAAAAGAGGGCTTATCGAATATTGATAGAAATCATCAAGGTTTAGTATTATAGGTGAACCAGATATTAAGGGATCTAGTTGGGTTTCAATCTAAATTGGAGGGTTCTGGTGATGATACCCACATTGAACGAGGAGTCAGGCATAAAACAAGTTCTAGAAGACATGCCCAAAGGCTTGGTGACCTTGGTTGTCGACGGGGGAAGTACCGATGAGACCATCAACGTAGCCAAACAACATCGAGCTACAGTGATCAACCAGAGGTTCGGAAAAGGCAAGGGTTGTGGCGCAAGGACAGGAATGGAGTATTTCCTAGGTACTGAATGCAACATTTTATGCATGATTGATGGAGACGGAAGCAATGATCCCGGAGAGCTGTCAACGATGATTGAAGCCCTTGAGAACAAACACGCGGAAGTTGTACTTGGTTCAAGAATAAGAGGAAAAAGAGAAAAAGGTGCAATGGGGCCGTTTACAATCTTCTCCAACTTGATTGTGTCACTACTTCTTGGATTGCGGTTCCTAAGAATTTTCACTGACGTGCAAACAGGATATTGGGTACTTAACAGGAAAGCAGTTGAAACTCTTTACCCAGACCTCAAAGCCAAGGGATTCGAGATAGAAATGGAAATTTTTGTGTTGACATTTGAGGCTGGGCTGAAATGCATTGAGGTGCCTGTGAGATACAAGAAACGACTGGGTAAAACGAAGTTTCGCCTCTTTTTACGTTTCAGAAACTTTGGCTACATGATTTACTACATACTGCGCTCTTTCTTGCGCGCGCTCTACTTAGTACCGATGCACACGTACATATGATATTTTTTCCGTTGGTGCTAGTGGAAGAGACGTGATGAAGACGCAAGCACCTATTGTTTAATTTTGTGTTTTTTTCCCTCCTCTGCACATATTTTTTTAACAGGATTTATACGAAAAAGATGTCTACCGGATACTGTGAGAATCAATAATGCAAACACATGGCAAAATGACAGCACATATTATTGTAATTGTTATCACAAGTAAAGTTTAATAATATCTTAAGATACTATTGCATAGAAGTGTGAGCGCTTTATAAAGAAGTTGAGGGACTAGGAGCTATCCGAACTTGGATGCTCAAACTTGGTTGGGGCATACGCTCTTTAACATTGGATTCTGGACTTTTTTCTGGGGAGCCTTTGAGCAAGCATACCAGTCTCCAAGTCACCCCATATGGTCTGCTACTTTTGGGGCTCCTATCCTGCATCACTATATCACCGGCGCCATCCTAACCTACATCGGCTATATGCTGATAACATTCAGAAAAGAAATTAGGAAAATAATCAAGGCGCGGTTGCGCGCGCGTATGTGATCAGTCCAAGAGCGTTAGTAGCATCCTGTGGCAAAATCCCTCACTGTGACGCGTACGCAAAGACTTTGGAACAATCCTAAGATTTTCGATTACTTCTCTTATACCAATGATTAGCGCGTTGGCGATGCAGTTTTTATGAGGAGATGACCAGCGCAAGCAAGATTCTTTTTCTGCATGCACACATTAAAAGGCGTGTGCGAGAAGAATTCGTAACTATTCAGAAGTGTGATTTGGCAAATTATTTTTGGAGGTTAGCGTCTAGGCTAGCATGACCATCAGATAGGTTAAGCTCATCGCAGCTGTCAAGATTGCATCGCATACAAACATTTCTCTCAACCCTCTCGGATACAGATTAAGATCAACCTCCTTGTTCGAGAAAGGATATAGAGGTCGGGAAGGTCTTGTAAGAAAATCCACGACGAAATGACCTATTCCACCGCTAAAGGCCAGTAGAAACAGGGGAGAATAGACTACCTTTACGACCAGGGATCCTGTTACGACAAGAACAAAGCCTACAAGTTCATGAAGCGGTGAACGCGATTCCACCCCAAACCTTCCAGTCCTAAGTGCCCTTTTTAAATATGGAATATGATCAAAATCCGGGAAAACAGAAAACAAAACGCCAGTCACAATACCCGGTATGGAACTAATTCCAAACAGCTTGGCAAGCAACAGACCTAACAAGATGTGAAAGATTGCGTTCATGGTCAACTGTAACGCGAAATGTTGATTTCAGCTTTTATACTCTTCGATTGCGGCGACTTTAGGCAGCTCCATTAGGCAAGAAGAATGTCTAGAACGTCTGTGGTACGAAGCGGCTGATCAGGCTTCATTTCATAGCTGGAATTAGCGACCAGAAGTGGAACTTTCATTTCTCCTGCATGGAGACCTCCATGTGATCCTCTGTGTGGGGGCACCTCTCGCATAAGGTCCCAACCCATCCGAGAGTTGATTATTAAGTCTCCTGAGCGTGGACTTTCGAAGATTTGTGAAATCTGAACCGGTGCGTCCGGAAATTCGGCTTCGCATGTTGCTGAGAGCCACTCCTGATCGTCTAGCCATTCTCTATATGCAATCTTTCCATCTTCGACAATAGTGGCGTATTCAAGAGGGTCCTTTCCTTCGGCAACATCGTAGGAGTATTCGTTTCGGCCCCTTTTCTTTATGATTCCATGTCCATCGCGAGAGTACGCATGGAAAGTATTCTTGTTTTCAGCAACGAAAACATGTTGCACTGGTAACAAGTGGCGCATTAGGTCTATAATGTTCATACGCCCCTTTCGAATCTTGTAGTTTTCAAGATCTTCCAGCGTTGGTTTGCGCCGCCAATCATGCTTGATGTACTGAAGCGGAAAGGCTTTCTCTTCCGCGCCTTCTGCAGCCAAGTAGACGTGGGCCATTCCATTGCCGCTCACGGCGACCGTGGCATCAAACTCGCCGAGACCTTGGAAGAACGTTACTGGAAAGCTTCGAACGTCTAAACCGACCGTACTTAGAAATTTTCCGAGATCAAAGTGAAGGCTAGTGGGGCGAAGCCCGTGATCTGAACTGATTACAATCGATGTTTCGTCATAGAGTTTCAAGTCAATGAGCGTTTTAGCTATGTGGCCGACCTGTTTGTCTACGTTTTGAAGGGCGTGATGTGTATTTTTGGAGAGAGGGCCGTGCTCGTGGCTGGCTTCGTCGACGCCTGGCATGTATACTACTGAGAAGGCTGGGGGCTCAGATGGTAGTTTCATCCATTTTACTAAGGCAGAGCATCTGTAGACCATTTCGAATGTACGTGCTGCAAGGGTGTCTACATGTTCCCATGTGAAAAGTCTAAGGGGGCCGAAGACTTTGGCCATGACGTTGGCTAGAGGAGGGTAAATAAATTTTGCTCCACGTGTGATCGGCTCAAAGATCGCAGCTGTGGTGAAACCTTTCAGTCTTTCAAAGATGGTCTTGATCTTGCCGCTCATATCTGTGTTCATGGCAAAGGCTCCTGGACCCACGTAGTCACGTTCGAATTGGAGCCAAGCCAAAGGTCCGTAGTTTTGGTAGCTGTTCTTTCTTCTGTCAAACCATCGAATGCCAGGCATGTTGAGAGGTCCGGGAAATGCTCCGGTCAGAAAAGGAGCGTGAGCCGGTCCGGTTGTAGATGGAAAAACTGTTACAGCGTTTTTTACCATTAGGCCTCTTTGGGTCACGTGCTTCTCTATGTTTGGTAAAAGTCCTTGACCTACCATTTCGTAGAAAACGTCTGCTCTAGCGCCATCAACAAGGATAAACACGGATCGCAATTATCCTCACATTGTCAGGCTATATTTATGCATTCGCACAACAAATATTTTATGAGAGGAAAACATACATAACATTTTTGGCATAATTGATAATTCGGCTTTTTTTCGGTTCAGGGTTCTTGCTGTGCCGACCTAATCAATCTTTGATTGAATCATTGTTTTCTTTCGTGCTTTCACTCTTATTTTAGCTTTCAAGGGTTGTCAGATTACCTTGGTGGGCAGACTGCATGGTATCGATCAAAAGACGTTAAGAAAAATGGGTCAAATCGCTTAAGTTAGCTGACAGCTCGTTCAGGAAGTTTGGAAGTTGTAAAACCGGAACTATCGGCACTTTGTTGTAGAATTTAAAAGGACTTGGAACCAAAGACAAAACCACAGGAACAAGCACCGCTTCCTTCCAGTTGACCAAACCAACTTTTTCACGTAAAGAAAGAAGACCCTCTGCTAACGCTCGAGTCCTCTTCACCTGAGCCTCAACAACTCTCATTATCGCCGATGTTCGCCAGCCACGACGCCAGTGTTTACAGTCCACGCAAGCGACAAGAGGCTGCTTACAACCGAGAACATCTATCTCCGATCTTCTTCCCATCCACTTGAAACGAAATCGCTTCTTCACCACGTAATCGTTTGCTTCAAAAGCCTTGGCCGCTATTTCTTCAAACTCATTCCATTCAAGAACCCCACAAGCCCTCTCAAAGTCGGCTCCCAGTTCAACGGCGCGAACGGCTATCTTGACTCGCTGACTCGATGAAACCTTGACCAGCCCGCTTCCATAACTGATAAGCCCTATGTTAGGGAGCTTCTTCAAAATCTCGTCGGCAACCTGAACGGGGACACGAGAGTCTCTACTTACTAATTCCCTTTGAACATGTCCAGTTTTTGTCAATTTCAGAATGGAAATCAAAAGGTTTCTTTCAAGAGTCATTTCACTCAAACCATGCTTAATGCGAATGCGACCTTCAAGACGCGTCATCTGAATAATTCACTTGTATGGCGCGCGCATCGGTGTCCTTATCCCCATCGATCTTGGGTTATTTCATTTTTTAGCGAAGAGGTTACGTTTGTGTGTGGTGAAAACAGTTCTTATTCGCTTGTTCTCGACGCTAGCGTCACGATCGCTTTTTTTCTAGTTTTTTGTGATATTTCCTCGGGTGTCTTGAGGGATAACGCCTCTGTCGGGCAGTATGCGAGGCATTTGGGATCTCCGTCGCATAGATCGCAAAGGATGATGGTTTTCTTGGTGGGATGTAAAGCTATCGCGCCGAATTCACATGTTTCAATGCACCATGCGCAGCCATTGCATTTTTCCTCATTTAAGATGATTGTGCCTTTTTCTTCATCTCTGGAAAGAGCTTTTTTTGGGCAGGATTTGACGCATGTCGGATCTTCGCATAGGCGGCAGGCCATGGAAATGCTAAAAGCTGGTTCGATTCGCAATGTTCGGATTCGGGATAGCAAAGGATTGAATCCTCCTTCTTTCACCGCTGAACAAATGTACTCGCAGATCTGACACCCATTGCATTTTTCGGAATCTGATACAACAAACTTTCGCTGCATTTTAGACGACTACTTCCTTTGCCATGTCATTTAATCCCAACTCTTTGAGTTTCTTCTTAGTCGGCATGCCATCCTTTGTCCAGCCACGTGCGAAGTAGTAGTCGTCTAGCATAAAGTCAAGTTCCTCTTTTGTCAAGTGTGATCCTTTAGCATCACCGTCTGGGATAGGATCGTTGAACATTCTGGGTGGAAGCCAGTCGTCTTTTCTGGTCCATCCTTCTCTTATGTTGTAGACTTTTTCCATATTCCAGACGCGTTCTCCGGCTGCTCTCAGTTCTTCAATGGCCAAAGGTATTCCGGTGACCAAAGTATACAAGTGGGCTAGGTCACTATAAGCATGCGTCCATAGGTCTCCTGAAAATCTGCAAATCATTAATAGATCGTAAAGAGTCAGATTGTTCTCCTTCTCCGCGACAAATCCACCCTGACCCTTTTCAAACTTGAACCTGTTGATCCTTCCTCGAATTTCAGGTCCGAAAACAGCGGCACTTATGTGATCGGCACCTCTTGTGGAAACAGCAAAAGACAACGCTGTCGCTTTCAATCCTCTGACATCAAATCCGGGAAATTCGAGACCTTTGGAATGCATGGCAAACTTTTCAGAGTCCTTGCCAATTTTCTCTGATGCTCTTTTCACGCCTTCTGCCAAAATATCTCCTAGGCCTTCTCTTTGAGCTATTTGCGGGATGATCTCTATTAGTGCCTCATGTTTTCCAAAGGATAAATCTATTCCCCCCGTGTCCTTCAGTGTAAGTATCCCCCTTTCAAAGCATTCCATAGCCCAAGCAATGGTGACGCCGGTGCTTATCACATCTATTCCTGAACTGTCACAAAGCTGTCCTGCTTTTACTATTGCCGGCAAATACCAGATTCCACAGTTTGCTCCGAGTGCATACATCCCTTGATATTCCATCTTGTAAGCTTCACCTTTGTAAGGACCAACTCTTATGAAGTCAACGTGATCGCATCCTATGGGGCAACCGGCACATGCGATACTTTTATGAACGTATCGTTTTCGCATCCAATCAGTTGATATCTTCCTGATATCTTCACTCATGAGTGTAGACTCTTTGAAAGCGTCTGTGCTTTGAAAATTTCTTATTGGTGTGGCATAATTCGATAGGTATTCCATACCTGTGCCAATGGTTCCCAAATCTTTCATAATGGTCGAAGTCAAGCCTTTGATGACCTTCTTGTAGTATTCCCTGCACAAATCTAGAAGCTCGTCAAGCTTAGCAACTTCTACAGTTTTAGACCCCCTGACTGCCACGGCTTTAAGCTGTTTTGAACCCATAATTGCACCCATACCTGTTCTGCCATCATCCTCATGGTGATGATCGCTCATGATTGATGCATAGCGAACGAGGTTTTCTCCTGCAGGTCCTATGGTTGCTACTCGAACGTTGTCATCACCGATTTTATCTCTGATTATTCTATCTGCTTCCCAGCAATCTTTACCCCACAATTCCTTTGCGTCGCGAAACTCGACTATGTCATCGTCGATAAATAGATACGTCGGTTTCTTCGCTCTTCCCTTTATCAAGAGACAATCGTAACCGGCTCTTCTGAATGCATGGCTCCAAAAGCTAGAGCCAATAGATTTTCCTAGAAAGCCAGTTAGGGGAGACTTGGCTTGAACTACATATTTTGCGCTAGTTGGAATCACGGTGCCAGAAAAAGGGCCTACCGCAAAAACTAACACATTGTCAGGGCTTAACGGATCTATTCCCGGTTTCTGATACTCATACAGGAGATTTATGCTGAATCCGCTTCCACCAATAAACCTTCTACGAAAAATCTCGGAAAATGCTTCAATCTTTGTTTTATGAGAGGTTAAATCTGCAATCAAAATTCTCCCGGAGTAACCGTACATTATCTTTCATCTCCAGCTACGCCAAAAACACATCATTTTTCAAGGGTTCTCCTTGAATTCTATTTATAACTCTTACGCACACACGAAAGAAAGCAATAAAAAGAATCAGATACTTATAGTGAGAAATCATCAGAATGTCGGTGCCCAGAAATGAATGGTTGGACTGGTAAGTTCTTAAGAGTGAACCTAACAAAGAGAAAGGCGGTTATTCAAGAGTACGATCCCAACTTGGCTCTAACTTTCCTCGGCGGAAGGGGGTTTGCAGTCAAGATTCTCTGGGACGAGGTGGAGCCAGGCATAGATGCTCTCTCTCCTAAGAACAAGCTTATATTTGCAGCCGGACCCTTGACCGCATTCCCCTTACCTAGCAGTGGCAAGCTTGTCGTCGCAGCTAAGAGCCCCTTAACAGGCGGGTACGGCGATGGGAATATTGGCACACTGGCATCGGTGCAGTTGAGAAGAGCTGGTTATGACGCAGTAGTTTTGGAGGGCAAGGCCAAGAAACCGACCGTTCTTTGGATCGACAATGACGAGACGGAGTTACTCGATGGCAGAGACTTGTGGGGGCTCGGGTCCTTTGAAACTGAGAAGAAGATAAAGGAAGAACGCGGTGGGACTGTAGGCGTTGTCGAGATAGGGCCCGCGGGAGAAAATTTAGTGAAGATCTCCTTGTTGGTCTCGCAAGAAGGCCGGGCTGGCGGCAGGCCTGGGATGGGGGCTGTTATGGGATCCAAAAATCTGAAAGCTGTGGCCATCAAGGGATCTCGAACAATCCCAGCAGCTAATCTTGACGGATTGAAAGCCTTAGGCACCAATGCGTATGAAAATATTGTGAAAAGAAACAACTATGATTTCTGGAGGCGCCAGGGAACGATGGTTGCTGTGCAGTGGTGCCAAGAGAACAGTGTTCTACCAACACACAATTTCAGGGAGGGCGTCTTTGATAAAGCGGAGGCAATAGACGGATTTACCATGGAGAAACTGAAGGTCAGTCAAAGAGATTGCGGGAATACGACCTGCGCTAACGTTTGCTACAACTGCTATGACACTTGCCCCGCATTTACCTGCAATACTATCTGTGGTAACGTAATAGAGGATGCAGAGAATAAACTCTCAGAGCTTGACTACGAGAATGTGGCGCTACTTGGGTCTAATATAGGTCTAGGCGACCTCAAAAAAGTCGCTGTTCTCAATAGATTAGCTGACGACTTTGGCCTAGACACAATATCCCTTGGAAGCGTGATAGGCTTTGCCATGGAAGCATCCGAAAAGAAGCTAATCGACCGCAAGATCGAGTGGGGCGACTTCGATGAGGCCAGAGCCCTCGTCGAAGAAGTAGCTTACAGACGGGGAATAGGAGATCTTCTCGCGGAGGGTGTACGATCAGCGGCCGAAAAACTGGGCGACAACTCCTCGAAGTGGGCAATGCACGTAAAGGGCTTAGAGATTTCTGGTTATGACTGCCACACAACTCCTGGGATGGCTTTGGCTTTTGGGACCTCAAGTATAGGCGCCCATCACAAGGATGCCTGGGTCATTTCATGGGAGGTAACGGTTGGACGTGAAACCTACAGCGAAGCCAAAGTTGACAAGATAATTGAGTTCCAAAGGATCAGGGGAGGAATGTTCGAAAGTCTAGTAACCTGCAGGCTCCCATGGATAGAGCTGGGCTTTGAGCCAGATTGGTACTTACGCTTCCTCAAGGCAGCGACCGGTGTAGACATGACGCTCGACGATATCTTCACCATTGCCGACAGAATGTACGCCCTAATCAGGGCTTTCTGGGTCAGGGAATATAATACCGGGTGGAGTAGCACCCAAGACTGGCCACCGGCGAGATGGTTCAGTGAACCGCTTACTAAAGGCCCCTATAGTGGAGCCACCCTAGACAGAAGCAAATACGAGACAATGCTTCAGTGGTATTATCAACACAGAGGCTGGGATCGTCGAGGCATACCTAGAGAGGCCACACTTAAGAGGCTTGGTCTAGAGGATGTAGCCCACGAGCTTAAACAACACGTGAAACTTGTATCGTGAATCAATTGCATGCATGCATAAATCTTTATGGCGTTCCAGAGCAATGCGCACGGGTGTGAAAAGAGGGAGTAAATCGCCTTCTTTCTTTCTTAATTAGACAAACAAAAACCACGATAGAATGCGCGATTCCACTACAAACTGTTCTCTGGACAATCTAATGGAAATTGCGCACGAACTGACAGAACTTTATATTTTCGCTTCTTTGGATTTTTTGCCACTCATGTAATCTATGTCAATTCTACCAATCACGGTGTTCTTAAACTCTTCAGAGTCCAAGAACTTCGCCATGAGAGCCTCTGGATTTCTATCAAGCTGTCTCATCATGCACTCAAGGCCAGACGCCTCTCTTCAAGTTTGTCTATGAAGGCCACCCTGCCTGAGAAATGAACAGTAGCGTAAAGGTGATCGCATTCACCATCAGAGTAACCGTAGCGCGCGCTGCGGTCAAATCACCTTTGATTCTGCTTTACTTAGCTCAAGTCTTGCTTTTACAAGTTTTTCATAGAGGCTTGCGACTTTTGGAGCGTTCTTGCTGACAACAGCTTTAAGTAGGTCACCCTCGATTTCAGCTACTTCTAAACGTTGGTAGTAGTCTAGTGATTCCTTGAAGTGTGCCAACACGATTTTTGCCGTTAATATGGGATGGTTGTTGGTGACGTTTGCCTCAGGAAAGCGAATCCCGTGTTCAAGCTCGACTTCAAGTCCCCGCTGAAAGTCCTCGAGTGCAATTTTCATTTCTGCAGTTTCAAGTTCGGCTAATATCGCTTTAGCTTCTTTGGGTAATATTTCCGCCGTTTTCAGTAGGGTCCAATCTCTAATTTTGAGTTTTCCACAAACTCTCTTTACCTCTTTTATGGAGACATAGTCCGGTAGATTCATACAAATTCACTGGAAATAGTTAATTCTAGCCAAGTATATAGTTGCCGTTGGGCGCACGTGTATCCAGAGCTATAAAAATAGATCTTTTTCCTTTGGTCTTGCCAGTTCAGTTGCCTTTGCCTCCTTTGATTTTGGATACGAATATCCTCGGATTATTGCAACTGGAACTCCTTCATTTGCTTGTCCGATAACGAGTTCGGCTGCCGAACACAACTCATCGGCGATTGCTGTTTGTTTCACTTTTAAAACATATCCAAACAAGTCTTTCTCTCCTCTCCGGTCTCGAATGGGA
>Ga0209636_10004973_pt1 | contig 13561 bp, 10 predicted proteins | sample DeeMarSWOR152_54_FD_187464 | JGI IMG/M metagenome (GOLD analysis project Ga0209636, IMG submission 187464) | Marine sediment microbial communities from White Oak River estuary, North Carolina - WOR-1-52-54 (SPAdes) (version 2) | ecosystem: Environmental > Aquatic > Marine > Intertidal zone >...
AATTCGGAAGTATCCTCCGATAATTGGAATGGAGGTGTACAGCCACAAGATGATGATGTAAATATCAAAGAATTGAAACTTGAAAATCCATGGCCATCAATGCTAATAAATCAACAAACTGCTCTTGAGGCTTATAATTCTGTTCTTGAAAATGCTGGTGCAACCTTGCCCCATAGGGATGCTGTTGACATCCGTATTATAGAAGAAACCCGTTTGGGCATTGCCACTTATAAAGGGATTGGATACAAACAGAAAAGAAAGGTTGCTGATCCATCAAAAAAGTGCGGTATTATTGACACACAAAAAGATGTCGGTGGTTGGCCGTTACTTAAGAGCGTCCCTGCCCCAGTCGATAATGACCATGATGGCATGCCCGATGATTGGGAAACAGCGAATGGTTTGAATTTATCTGATCCTGATGACAGAAATGGCGATCTGGATGGCGATGGTTATACCAATCTGGAAGAGTATCTGAACAGTCTTTGCATTCGGCAGGATTATATTCTGGCACCAGCTGGTTTAGGAGCTGCTACCGTATCGCCTTCGCAGATTGATCTTTTCTGGCAAGAAAATACAGAGAATGAAATAAGTTTTTCGATTGAACGAAGCGAAAACGATACCAGCTCATTTGTCGAAATTGCTACCGTGAATGCTAATGATTCTGTTGATTTAGTACAACGTCATTAAATATTAGTCAATAGTTAAAAAACTTGGAATCAGTCTAATGAAAATTATAAAATGTATATTTCTGGTCTTAACAACCATGATCCATGCACCTGCTTTTTCCCAGCCCTGGATACCAGATTTGGGCGATGGAACATATAAAAATCCGATCATTTACGCTGATTATTCAGATCCCGATGTCATTCGGGTTGGGGGCGATTTTTACATGACCGCTTCCAGTTTTAACTGTTTTCCTGCATTGCCCATTTTACACTCAAAAGATCTGGTAAATTGGGAAATTATTAATCATGCAATTGATACATTTCCGGATGACGATTTCGATATTCCTCAACATGGCAACGGTGTATGGGCACCAGCGCTTCGATGTCACCAGGGTGAATTCTGGATTTATTACGGTGATCCGGACAGGGGCATTTTTATGGTGAAAACCAAAGATCCGTACGGCAAATGGGAGCCACCAGTTTTGGTGAAAAAAGCGTACGGTAATATTGATCCCTGTCCGCTCTGGGACGATGACGGCAATGTGTATATGGTTCATGCTTTTGCCCACAGCCGGGCAGGTGTGAAAAGCATCCTGCAGGTTAATCAATTGACTGCAGACGGTACCAAAATTGTTGACAAAGGGACTATCGTTTTCGACGGTCATGAGGATTATCCCACCATTGAGGGTCCCAAGTTCTACAAGATAAACGGATACTATTACATTTTTGCCCCCGCAGGTGGCGTCGATTCTGGCTGGCAGACTATCCTGCGATCAAAATATGTCTATGGCCCGTATAAGGATAAAATTGTGCTGGCGCAAGGGAATACAAACATTAATGGTCCTCACCAGGGTGGTTACATCGAGCTTGAGAATGGAGAAGGCTGGTTTATCCATTTTCAGGATAAAGACGCCTATGGCAGAATTGTGCATCTTCAACCCGTCGTGTGGAAAGATGATTGGCCAGTGATGGGAAATGATGAAGACGGCGATGGCACTGGCGAACCAGTGTTGCTGTTCAAAAAACCGAATGTCGGTAAGACATACCCAATTCAGGTGCCACAAACATCTGATGATTTTTCCACTCCTAAACTGGGATTGCAATGGCAATGGCATGCCAATTATAAAAAATTCTGGTATTCCCTGACAGATAAAAAGGGAGTGATTCGCCTGTATTCACAAAAGATACCGGGTGATTCCCTCAATTTATGGAGCATGCCGAATTTACTGCTGCAAAAATTCCCGGCTCCAGAGTTTACCGTGACAACAAAAATTTATTTTCAGGGCAAGGATTCAAATGAAAAATCGGGACTAATCATCATGGGGCATGATTATGCCTACCTGGCAATAACAGGGGAAAACAGCAATCTCCTGTTAGAACAAGTGATTTGCCTGAAAGCAGAAACTGGCGGTAATAAGGAAATAGCAGAACAGGTTTCCATCGAACAACCTTCTTTATATTTGAGGGTGAAGGTTGAAGTGGACGCTGTATGCACATTTTCTTATAGCATTGACGGAACAAATTTCAAGCAAATTGGCAGACCTTTCCAGACTAAACCGGGAAAATGGATTGGCGCCAAAGTTGGACTGTTTGCCAGCAGATCTGCTTCCTCTCAAAAAGGTGGCTATGCTGATTTTGATTTTTTCCGATTTGAGTAAATTTATAGAAATTGCTTTCGATTTTGTACTTCAAGAGTATTATATGAAAAAAAATATTATTACCATTGGATGCTCTTTATTGATATTATTGATAATTTTTAATACCGCTAAGGCTGATGAATATGCAGATTTTATCGTTGATTGCTTCGGGAACGGTGATTATAAAACTATCAATGAAGCCATTGATGCCCTACCAATGTATCCTTACCAGCGAACAATTATTTTTATCAGAAATGGAATCTATGAAGAAAAATTACGCATCGAACAGCATTACATCACCCTTTGCGGCGAAAGTCGAGACAGCACAATCATTCGTTACAACCAGTTGCGGGAAGATTGGGACAAAGATAAAGATTACATTGGTCCGGCAGTAATTAATATCTACGGTGATGATATTGTACTTGATAACCTTACCATTGAAAATTCTCAGCCTCAAATCGGTCCCCATGCCTTTGCCGTTTACGGCAATAGTACCCGCACCATCATCATTAACTGTAATGTGATCAGCAAAGGGGGCGATACCGTTTCTCTGTGGAATTATAAGCACGGGATGTATTATCACGCCAATTGTAATTTTGAAGGAGCAGTCGATTTTGTCTGCCCCCGTGGTTGGTGCTTCGTACGTGATTCAAAATTTTATGAAATCAAAGAAACTGCTGCCCTGTGGCATGCAGGAAATTACAGTCAGGATCAAAAATTTGTCATCCGAAATTCATATTTTTATGGTGTGGCTGGATTTAACCTGGGGAGAAATCATTACGAAGCCCAGTTTTATCTATTGGATTGTCGATTTTCTGCCAACATGGCAGATAAACCAATTTTCAAAGTGATGAACATGGATTCTTCAAAAAATAATCCATATTACGGGGGGGACAGAAAGTATTATTATAATTGCCACAAAGAAGGAACCCCGTATGACTGGTACAAAGATAATCTGAATGAAGCAGCCGGCAGTCCGAAACCAGAAGATGTCACACCTGCCTGGACTTTTAATGGTAAATGGGACCCTGAATCAAAAAGCCCGCCATTGATCACGGGTTATAAAATTGAAGGCAAGTCACTGATTATAACTTTTAATGAAATCATAACGGTTCGCGGAAAACCTGAATTCAAAAACAGATCGGGAAAACTGTTCAGAATTGTCATGCAACGATTTAATGACATCAATAAGCTGATGTTTGTCTCGGATGAACATTTCAGTGAACGAGACCTGTCTGGAGAATTTAAATTACTAAGTGGAGATATCATTGCATCGGTCGCTTCAGTTCATGAACGATCGATTGGTTCAACGTTTCAATTCCCGTCTCCAAAATAGAATGGTTACGTAAAATAGAAATAAAAACAAATTGCTAAAATTGGAGAAATTAAAATGATTGGATAAAAAGTAGTTTCTCATAAAAACGGAACGATCGACCTGAACCAGATTTGTCAAAGTGCCGGACTCGGTTACGGACGCGACGGTTCTTATGAATATTATGTCTACCAGGAGAAAAAAGTGAGTAACGATGGTAAGGGAGTGGGACCATTCATCACCGCAAGTCAGGAAATGGAAATGATGGAGAAACATTAGCAGAAGGTAAAGATAACTGACAGGATTAATTCTATGCGAAACTCGAATGAGAGGGACTCATAAATGAAATCAAAATCTAATAAAATCAAACTATGTTTTTTTATATTATGCTTATTGTGCGTATTGTTCATGAATTTATATGCAGAAGACAATACGAACAGAAGCGCTGAAAGTCAACCATGGTCAGTACGTATGGCGGAGTCTATCATAATCCGGCATCCGAACGGGTATGGCAATTGGGACTATGTCACCGGGACGGTGCTACGCGGATTTGAAGAATTATGGCGTTATACCGGCGACAGCCGTTATTTTGAATATATCAAAAAGACGGTGAATAATGTCGTCAGTAGCAACGGCGTCATTTCAGATTATCGATTGAGCGATTACAATATCGATGAAATAAATGAAGGCCGTATGCTGCTACTGTTGTATAAGGAAACCGGTGATTCACGATATCAAACAGCCGCTGCGCAACTTCGTTTGCAATTATCACAGCATCCGCGTACGTCCGAGGGAGGCTTCTGGCACAAACAGCGTTATCCCCACCAAATGTGGCTCGATGGACTTTATATGGGCAGTCCGTTTTACGCTGAATATTGCCGTCTCTTTAACGAACCGGGTAATCTTGCTGATGTCGTAAAACAACTTACGCTGATGGAAAAACACGCGCGTGATTCCACCAGTGGTTTGCTTTATCATGGATGGGATGAGAGTAAAGAGCAATCGTGGGCTAATCCGATAACAGGTTGTTCGCCAAGTTTTTGGGGACGCGCGCTCGGTTGGTACGCGATGGCAACGGTGGAAGTGCTGGACTTTCTGCCGTTGGATCATCCTGGCCGCGATAGTGTTGTGGCCATCGTTCAACGTCTGGCTGTGGCAGTTGTCAATGTACAGGATGAAGCGACAGGCGCCTGGTGGCAGGTGTTGGATCAGGGCGGACGTGAAGGCAATTACATCGAATCATCGGCAACATGCATGTTTGTTTATTTTCTCGCCAAAAGCATTCGGCTTGGTTATATTGACGCTTCATATTGGCCCATAGTAATGAAGGGCTACCAGGGAATTCTGGATGAGTTTATCTCAGAAAATGCAAACGGAACAATCAATCTGGATCAGACCTGCGTAACGGCAGGGCTGGGCTATGGTCGTGATGGCACTTATAATTATTATGTAAATGAAACGCATATCACCAGCAATGATGGTAAAGCATTAAGTCCCTTTATCACCGCCAGCATAGAAATTGAACGGTATAAAAAGCAGACCGATGTTAAAATCCCGATCATTACCAGCGCCGAGATTGAATTTGGAAACTATCCCAATCCGTTTAACGCAGGAACAATTATCCGCTATTCACTTCCAGCGGCTGGACATGTATCGCTAAGCATATATGATATATTAGGCCGACAAATCACCGTATTAGTGGATGAAAAACAATTCGCCGGAACGCATACAATTACTTTACAGTTGGGGGATAATTCCCGATCTGAATTAGCCAGCGGCGTTTACTATGCGGTATTACAGACCGGATCATACCGAAAAAATATCAAATTAATTTATCTTAAATAAGTGATTACGCACTCTAACTTCAGGAATTTACTCTGATGACTGTTCGCATTTTGCTCAGCCTTGCTCAATTGCTAATAGTGATGACACTGTTCTGTTGTGCACAATCCCAAAGTGAAATCTGGTTGATTGATAACACAGATAAAATTGCCAATTATTCAACCCAAAAATTAGGCGATCCCAAAACTATCGAAACTCCCCGGGGCTTGGCGGTCGAATTTGATGGCATTGATGACGCCCTGATTGTGGACGCTAATCCACTCGCTGGAATGGATGAGTTTACAGTTGAGGTGATCTTTAAGCCAGGTAACGCGCCGCTGCCTCAAAACGCTGAACAACGGTTCATCCATATACAAGAATCGGATAACAGACGTATTTTGATAGAGCTTCGTGTTACGAATGACAATCATTGGTTTTTAGATACGTTCATTAAAAATAACACATCTTCAAAAGTGCTGTATGCCGAAGCTTTCCCGCACCCGATTGGCGAGTGGTATCATGCAGCGCTGGTCTATACGAATGGAACAATGTCGCATTATGTCAATGGCGTGCAGGAAATGACTGGTAACGTTCAGTATGAAGCAATGCACAGCGGCCAGACCTCAATCGGTGTGCGATTGAACCGGGTTTCCTGGTATAACGGCGCAATCCACAAATTAAAAGTCACCAATCGTGCATTGACCAAAAGCGAATTTATGTCGCTTTTTACCGGTGTTGATTCACACGAACATGTCCCGCAGGATTGGAAGTTGTGTCAGAACAATCCTAATCCATTCAATGCCGAAACCACGATTTCATATCGTATTATCCAACCGTCATTGGTCAAATTAAGCGTGTTTAATTTATCAGGACAAATGGTCGCCCAATTGGTAAACGAATATCAAACCGCGGATGATTATCATTCCAATTTTAATGGATTAAACCTGGTAAGCGGCGTGTATTTATACAGCCTTCAGGTCGGAGCGTCATCAATCAGTAAAAAAATGTTATTACTCAAGTAGTTTTGGCTATTATGGTTGAATTTTATTTTCGCTTTCTCGATGTATTTCAATATACATATACCGGCCGAATTATCGCTGCAATGATTGAATTGATACTGCTTGTTGGACCATATTTTGTGGTAAGCGTATTCATTAATGCTGCGCTTAAAACGTATGTAACAGGCACAAAATGGCTAAAATTTTCTAGCAATGAAACCCTGGCTGTTTTATCTGGCGCAACCCTGGGCATGCTTTCACCGTTACCGACATATTTAGCCGTACCAATGGCAATGTCGCTGATTCCTACGGGAATACCGGTCAGCGCTCTGGCTGCATTTACAGTTTCATCCCCCCTGATCAATCCGGGGATTTTTATTCTGACCTGGTCGCAATTAGGTGCAAAAATCGCAGTTGCCAGAGTGATTTCGGCGTTTGTGTTGGCAATCGCTGCCGGATTGTTAGCAAAATTACTGTGGGACAAGAAAGATTGGCCAACTAATGCCCACACCAAAACATCTACAGCCAAACAGCCGCTTGTATTTGAATTGAAGCGAAGCTTCATCTACCTGGGGCGTTATTTTTTAATTTCAATTGTACTGGCAGCGCTTATTAAGGCGCTGGTGCCGGCAGAACTGATTGCCCGCATGCTTGGCGGACAAGCGCAGATGGGGCTTGTTATGGCAATTGCGCTTGGTGTGCCATTTTATAGTTGTGGCGGCGCTGCTATCCCCCTGGTGCGTACGTTAGCTGAAATGGGGATGAGTAACGGAAGTGTGCTGGCTTTCTTTATTGCCGGACCGGCGACAAAGCTGGAAACCATGTACGTGTATAAATCGGTGCTCGGGATCAGAATTTTCCTTGTCTATCTGCTGTTGATGCTGATCGCTGCGTTTGTCAGTGGTCTCGTTGTGATGCAGTTGTTGTGATTTGCACGTTGAACATTCCAAAAAATATAATCGAAGGATAAAACATCATGTTAAAAAAACGTTTAATAAAAATCGTTAGTATCTTCAATAAAACAGGGACAATAATTTTAAACAATTTGATTTTCAAATGTAAGGAATGGTCTCAAACCGTTCCCTAAAAGGCTACCATAATTTATTGAGCAGATACAATTATTCATTGTTTTTTAATTTAAAATAAATTAATTTTTATGTTAAATTGTTGTATATCTTTACAGATTGCATAATATCCAGAAACTGGATATTATGAGCAAGAAAATGTAATGAATAAATTTCTAGCTAAATATAAAAACATATTGATTCAAAAAGAAAAATATAAGCTATTGTTTTTCTCCCACCAATTTGGTAAAAGAAGAACAGTGAATATAACTAAGCGTTGTAATGCATAATGACGATATAAAATTAATAAATCAATCAAAAGATAAGAAGGAGAAAGAAATGATGTCAAAAAAAACAATGATAAAAGTTTTTCTATTCATCACGATATTATCGACTTGGCTTTATTGGGATATTACTCAAGCAGAGAAAAGTAAATGGTCCCTGTTTAAAGCGTTTAAACCTCTCAGGGTATTTGATTCGGTAACCGAAGCCACCACTAAAGTTGCGATTGTTCGTTCGGATGATCCTGAACTATCAAATCCAACTCCGATTAGTGATGCTTCCATGAATTATAATCAAATTGAAGATATGATCAGAAAAGCGATTGAACTAGCGGGTGGGTTTGATTGGCTTATCAAGCCCGGAGATATGGTTCTATTAAAGCCCAATATTGTGGATCCTGAACCTCCAGGCTGCGGTGAAATTACTGATGTTCGGGTTATTAAAGCGCTCATCAAAATTATTGATGAAATTGATCCCGGCAATATGCAAATTGTTGTAGGCGAAGGCTCACCCAGACCGATGGATTATGAAATGGAATACCAGTCAAAATATTCTTCTCCATGCTGGGAAAAATTATGGGACGTTTCGGGTTATCAGGATTTATTAATTGATCCGTACCTTGAGGGAATCAACTTTCGGTTGTCCAATTTAAACGGGTCGCCGCCGGAAAATCCGTGGCAGGACCTGGTTGAGGTCGAAGTTCCGGATGGCGGACAAGCCACGCCACAAGGTGGAAAATATTTTATTCACAAGGATGTTCTGGATGCAGATGTATATATCACAGTGCCGGTAATGAAAATTCACAATCCGGGAATCACAGTAGCGCTTAAGAACCAGATTGGATTGGCAGCCTCTACCAAGTACGGATTTTCCAAGAGCGCCGGAGTTCCACAAGATGGTTATAAGCACAGACTCCATACAGGTGGTACACATGTGTATTGGACAGATAAAGAAATAGTTGATCTGTCCCATCTGGCGCAAATCAAATATGTTGTTGTGGACGCGATTGCCTGCCTGGAAAGGGAAAAAGGCGCCAGACGATCAGGCGGCGTTATTACAAATCTAGTGCGTATGAACTCGATTGTCGCGGGCGCTGATGTTGTGGCCGTGGACCATGTTTGCACCAGGCTAATGGGTTTGAATCCTGACGATATCGGACATGTCACTCTTGCTGAGAAGGTTGGTTTGGGAACGAATAATCCTGATAACATTCATATTGTCGGGGCAAATCTTGAAGAAACAAAAAAACGATTTATAAAAAGTCCGGATCCTGCTGCAGAATATGGAGAAAGCAACAGAGTCTGGCTGCTGAATGGACCGTATCCTATTGAAGGAATTACGGACCCCATGAAACATCCATTTATCGCAAATGAAATGAACGTCACCCCAATCGCAGAGCAGGATGGATGGAGTGAACCTATTTATTTCACGGAAGACTGGATTGATCTGCTTGGTTATTTCAATCTCTCAACAGCTGATGATGTAGTAGGTTACGCGTTTTCATATTTTGACGCGCCCAAGGATCAGGAAGCCGAATTGTGGATTGGTTCCGATGAAGCGTTATCGATCTATATAAATGGTAATGAAGTATACTCATATAATGGCACGCGCTCATTCAGTGGTTATTACAGTACTAAAGTCAAAACGCCGGTCAAAGCTGGCGAGAATACATTGCTTGTCAAATCGCTCCAAAAATTAGGAAGATACGAGTTTAGCCTAAATATCTGTGAACCTGAATCTAATTCGAATTTTGATGGCAACCGAATTTGGGGACTTAAATTTAAAACGGCGTCGGGGATGACCGGTATCAATCAACCGGACGCTGACATAGGGAAACCATATTCTTTCAGAGTGGATAATGCTTATCCCAATCCATTCAATCAAACAGTACGCATTTCGTTTTATATGGAGCAGCCCGGACAGATGGAGGTTGTGGTGTTCAATATAAAGGGTGAATGCGTTAAAAAATTGTTCAACCAACATGCGGCTGCACAGCCTTGCCATTTGACCTGGGATGGCACGAATGAATCGGGGCAGGTAGTTACTTCGGGTAATTATTTGATCCGGTTTATAAATGAGAATTCACACGTCATCAATAAGAAAATTGTGTTTTTGAAATAACGGCTCGTCTCTGGTAAAAATAGATTAACGACCAGAAAATAGCCGAACTATGTTTTTATTTATTTTAAATATACCGATTACGGTTTAAAATTGGATAGTTAAATTTCAGGGGCGGAATAAAATAAGTTGCAAGAGGTCAAATTTGATAAGTTACCTATAGAAAGTATTGTAATCATATTGTTAAGAGTAACTAGTGTCATGTCAATTTAATATTATTGGGTAAATATATTGACTTTTAATCAATTTATTTGTATATTCCTTGTGATAATTACCGCAAGCTGGATTAATCACGAGGATAATTATGAAAAAATACCTTATAAAATTATCACGAGAGGAACGGGATACACTAAAAAAAATAATCACATCAGGTCGTGGACCAGCGAGGATGTTTACCCGTGCTCGTATCCTTCTTAAAGCAGATCAAGGGGGGCATGGCCCAAACTGGTCAGATGAACAAATTAGTGATGCTTTGGATGTCACAGTTCAGACCATCGAACGTGTCCGCAAACAATTTGTTGAAGAAGGATTTGATGCTGTTTTATCGCGGCGACAATATACTCAAAAAGTTTCTCGAAAAAAGATCGATGGTAACGTCGAAGCTCATTTAATTGCCTTGTCATGCAGTGAACCACCGAAAGGATATGTTCGATGGACATTGCGGTTATTAGCCGACAAAATTGTTGAGTTGGGCTATGTCGAAACCATTTCTCATGAAGCAATTCGACAGACTTTAAAAAAAACGAACTTAAGCCGTGGTTAAAACAACAATGGTGCATTCAGGCGCAAGCCAGCGCGGCGTTTGTTTGTGCGATGGAAGATATTCTGGAGCTCTACCAGCGACCGTATGATCCCAACAAACCATTAATTTGTATGGATGAAACATCGAAACAACTGGTTAAAGAAACACGCCTGCCGATCGCTGCCACAGTTGGACAACCAGCTCGATATGACTATGAATATGAACGCAATGGTGTTTGTAATATTTTTATGTTTTATGAGCCTTTTGGTGGAAAACGTTATGTAGCGATTACTGATCGTAGGACAAAAAGGGATTGGGCCATTCAGATAAAAGAGCTGTTGGATGTTCGTTTTCCAACAGAAGAAAAAATCGTTCTGGTGGTGGATAATCTAAATACTCATAACGGTTCTTCTTTATATGAAACATTTTCGCCCGAGGAAGCAAGGCGATTATTGAATCGATTAGAAATTCACTATACACCGAAGCATGGCAGTTGGCTCAACATTGCGGAAATTGAATTAAGAGTGCTATCCGGTCAATGCCTTAATCGAAGAATCCCAGATCGACAGGCATTACAAAATGAGGTGGCTGCGTGGCAGGATCAACGTAATTTTAAGCAAGCTAAAGTTGACTGGTGATTCTCAAATGATGATGCAAGGATTAAATTAAAAAGATTGTATCCAACCTTATTAACTTGACATAACACTAGGCAAACGCTGCTGTTTTATAATTTTATTGTCTTATGGATACTATTCTTGTAAATTTGGATTTAAATGAGCACAATATCCGCAAGTATTTAAGATGTTGTACGAAAAATGGTAGAAAAAGAAAGAAGTTAGCGCACTCAAAATTGAAATGCCCATTACATACTGACAATACACTTTTTAAGGATTAATTCATCGAGTCAACGCTTTAGGTGGTTATTTAATTTTTTAAAATTATATTTAATTTTCATTTTCATGTTTCTCCTTCGATGGAAATAGTTACTAAATCTTTAGGAATATATTTCTATCTATGAAAATATTAAATACTCTAAGATTTAAACTTTAAAACGTGTCAATTTTTGCTACCAAAAGTAGCGAAATGGATGGTAAAATAGAGTAATATAGGGTAAAAAAAGAAAGGCTGCAATCCCTTCTAACCTACGGAATTGCAGCCGTTTGGATCGTGGAGCTAAGGAGGATCGAACTCCTGACCTCTTGACTGCCAGTCAAGCGCTCTCCCAGCTGAGCTATAGCCCCCTAATTTTTCCTAGTTGGGTAATATAGTTCCAAAATGAAAATTAAAGCTATATTAGACCCATAAAATCAAACAATTATATTATAAAATATCAGATCGTTAACTATCTAAAAGATTTTTATTAACTTATCTATTCAAAAAAATTCACTTGGAACGTAATTACCCATTTATGTAATTTTTAAGTAGTGTAAAAATAAGAATATTTTTATAAAAAGTCAAGTGATTTTTTTATTGATATCATAAGCTCATTTGGTTATATTAATGTTGGGGATTTTAGATCTTGAGTGTCAATAAAAATACTTCCAGGGATCAATTTTATCTCATAAAAAATTATTCGTTCTAACAATTGTTTGTTCGTTAAATCAATATGAAGGAGGATTAAATATGGCACAATATGCTGGTAAAAAAGTTGGCGTTGTTCTCTCTGGTTGTGGTGTATATGATGGCGCTGAAATTCATGAGTCGGTGATTACATTATTAGCGCTGGATAAAGCGGGGGCAAAAATCATTTGTATGGCACCAGATGTGCCACATATGCATGTGATTAATCATGTCAAAGGTGAGCCGGCTGCTGAAGAAAATCGAAATGTTTTAATCGAATCGGCTCGGATTGCACGGGGAGAGATCAAGAACATGAAAGATGTAAAAGCAGCAGATTTAGATGCACTAATTTTTCCTGGTGGCTATGGCGCAGCGAAAAATTTGTGTACTTTTGCTGTGGATGGTGTGGATTGTAAAGTGAATCCCGAAGTGGAGCGATTGGTGAAAGAAATGCATGGGGCGAAAAAACCAATCGGGTTTATCTGTATTGCGCCGGCCATGGCGGCTAAAATATTAAGCTCGCATCAGCCAAAATTGACCATTGGCAGCGATCCTGGTACTGCTCAGGCAATCGAAAAGATGGGAGGAAAGCATGTCGTGTGCAAAGTTGATGAAGCTGCCGTTGATGAAATGAATAAAATCGTATCCACACCGGCGTACATGTTGGGACCGAGCATCGCTCATGTGGCGAAGGGGATTGAAAAGTGTGTGGAAGAAGTTTTGAAGATGACGAAGTAACGGGCATGGGGCATGGCGCAGTAAAGTGCAAGTGACTAAAGTTTAAAGTGACTAAGGTGATCTAAAATTGTTAGTTAAAAAATGAATACTCTAATAGTAATAAATTTTGCAGCTTAAATTTCTTAACAAATTGACAAAGTCGCATCTTTAATTTTTGGCAAATTTTCTAAATTATAATTTGTACACTTTTCAAGAAAACTTTAGCTCATTTTATAAGTACTTTTAATTTTAGCCACTGCGCGTCTGCGCGCCATGCTCTTTGCACTATGCGTTATCACTATACAGCAAGTCCATTAATCCCCGAGACACGTTCCCACCGAGCGAGCCATGGACAGGTAGGGAGAATCCAGGGAAACAGTTCGGGTTTTGCCTGCCACGTCTTCGATAGGGACGGTTATAATTTCGTTACCTTGCAGTGCAACCATCTGTCCGAAATTTCTTTTTGCCACCTGCTCCGCAGCAGCAACACCGAAACGAGATGCTAATAATCGATCTGCTGGTGAGGGCACCCCGCCACGAAGTAGATGTCCCAGAATGGTCACCCGGGTTTCCACCTGAATCTTATCTTCGATGTCGTCTGCCACTTTATGACCTATACCACCGAGACGGATCGGCTCAGGACTA
>Ga0209636_10004974_pt1 | contig 13560 bp, 14 predicted proteins | sample DeeMarSWOR152_54_FD_187464 | JGI IMG/M metagenome (GOLD analysis project Ga0209636, IMG submission 187464) | Marine sediment microbial communities from White Oak River estuary, North Carolina - WOR-1-52-54 (SPAdes) (version 2) | ecosystem: Environmental > Aquatic > Marine > Intertidal zone >...
AGTCCCCATCCGCTGCTTTTTTCATGCTTGCTGGAATCATGAGATCGTTTGGACAGGCTCTTCTGCAATCGTCACATTGAGTACACTTCTTTGCTAATCGCACTATCTCTTCTACTTCAGGTATAACCTTGAACTTCTTTCTTTTAGGAGCTATCTTGAGAACAGTCTCAACTGCCACTTCTCCAACCTTCTTCGGATCAAGAATCAAAGCACCTGGTTTTTTACCCTCTACGAGGTCTGATATTATTTTTTTGGGATCGTCAGATGTTCTATTTGGTAACCCTAGACAGTTCTTCTCTGAAGCTGCGATCAGAGGGGCTTTAACCTTCTTCGCTTGGATGAGTACATCTGTTCTAATACATTGCTCATCTACCACTATAACATCAGCTATTCCGCTTCTTATTGCCCTTAATTGCCATGAGATAGGACCCACTATCTTGGCTTTTGGGTTGTACCTTGTTACATCTATTGCTGTGCAGCATAAACCGCAGACTTCCACGTCATCGAGACGCTCATGATCTATTAAATAGTCAACTATTTCCGCTGATGGAGGGACATTATGACCTATTACCATAATCACAGGCTTATTCGTATCAACGACGCCAAAACCGATTTCTGTTAGTGGCGCTTCCGGATCAGCCTTAGGAAAACCGTAGCATGCAATCTGAGCCATGTCTGCTACTTCCATTCCCACCTGGTCAAGCATACCTGCATGAAACACTTTGGACTCAAAGTCTATATTATCCCCCTCTTGTCCCGTGTGGGTCGCAGATAATAAGTGTACGATCTGCTCCTCCAAATAATCTAATACTTCTTCAAGATCGCCAAGGGTCTTAGGCTTAATGCCACACACTAGACGCGTTACCGGGGCTTCCACTTCTACACTCATTCCTCCCACATCGATTGGATGATCTAGACCGAACTCCTCTATAAGATGCTCAACTAGATGTCGTGCGTGCCCAGTATGAGTAGCTGCTCCTATACAACAAGCTATGAGCACTATCCGGGCTTGTTGCCCCTTAAGATCCAAACCACATGCGCCACGTTTATCCCCTGTCAAGTCACACTTCCCCATGGTACAGAGGCAGCAAAGATCACAGAAAGGCATGTAGAGTGGCTTGTACCTATTAAGAAGCTTGTGATCCCACTCTCTCAAATCTGTTATAGAAGGAAAGGGTGTTGGCCCCATCTTCTCCTCCCATTCCTCCACAATCCTACCAATTGATATCTCTAAATCCTTTATGAGACCTAGATCAGTTCTCAACTCTTTTATCTTAAGATTAGTACTTTTTTTTGCCAAGACGAACCCTCTTTCTTCAATTTGTAATCAATAAAATATAACAATTGTTATTTATTTGTTATTCAGATGGACTGCACGAGAGCTATATTGTATTATTAAAATAACATAAAAGCCTATTTATAGCAGAATATTTTCCACTCACTGTATAGCGAGCGTTTAGATTATGGTTGAAAAGAAAGGTTTCAGTGAACTTAAAGAAAAAGTAATTAACACTGAGCTTTGCTCTCGATGTGGTGCTTGTGTCCTAGTCTGCCCATACCCAGGTGTTTTAGACTATTATAGTTCAACTCCTCGTTTGATAGGCAAGTGTGTTGACTGCGGGATATGTCTTCGGGTGTGCCCAAGATATAATGATATGGTGAATGAACTTGAAGAATCAGTGTTTGGGCGAACCCGGAGACCTGAAGAGAAATACGGTATATACAAACAGGTCATAGTTGCGAAGAGTCTAGATGATGAAACACTCAAAAAATGCCAGGATGGAGGTGCTGTAACATCATTACTAGTATCAGCACTAGAAATAGGGGATATCGATGGGGCTATTGTCTCGGGTTTAATACCGAGTAAGCCTTGGTTTCCTGTCCCTAGGTTGGTTACGACAAGAGAAGATATCATTTCAAGTGCTGGAACAAGATATGCCTTTTCACCTAACATTCTTGCTTTAAAAGAAGCAGTGGGAATGAGTTTGAAGAATGTTGCTTTCGTGGGAACACCATGTCAAATCCAAGCGATCCGACAGATTCAGCAGGTTCCTCTGAGAAAGTATGGCGACATAGTGAAGTTCACTATTGGACTGTTCTGTACTGAGAGCTTCACATATGAAGGATTGATGCTTAAAGAGATTCAAGGAAACCTTGGAATCGATTTGAATGAAATAAAGAGCATCAACATAAAGGGCAAATTAATAATCACAACAAAAGACGGAAATCAGTATAAACTTTCATTAAAAGAAGTGAAGAAATACACAGAAATGAAATGTAGCAATTGTATGGATTTTTCAGCTGAATTGGCAGACATATCTGTTGGAGGAGTCGGCTTAGATGGCTACACATTAACAGTTTTAAGGACCAATCTAGGTGTCTCAATACTCAAAGACGCTGTAAAAAGAAGTATGATCGAGACTGAGTCAACTGACAATTTCCAGTCCGCTATGAACCTACTAATTAAACTTTCAGAGACTAAGAGAAAAGCTAACTAGGCTATAGACGGATGGTGGGTCCATTTACCTGCTGAATGGGAGTTAAGTTGTTACGCTTGAGTTAATAAACGGAAATCTTTTAAATTGCTTATCAAATATTAGGGGTGAGATAGTTTTAGGGGAGCTGGGTTAACCTGGCTGAGAGGACAGTTGTTTCACTGTCGACCCTTTGAACTTGATCCAGATAATGCTGGCGGATGGAACAAATGAGTGACGGAAAACTTCCTGTTAAAATATTAGCTGAGTTATCTGTTTTTATCGCATTAAGTATAATCTTGAAAGATGTCTTACCACCACTTTATCGTCTACCTCAGGGTGGGTCGATTACAGCAGCAGGCTTAGTTCCTCTATTTTGGTTCATTCTTAGACGTGGGTTCACGTATGGAACTCTTGCGGGTTTCATTTATGGATTGGTCCACATGTCTCTTGGTGGTTATGTGATTAATCCAATACAGGGTTTACTCGACTATCCTATGGCTTATGCTTCGTTAGGAATTGCTGGTCTTTTTAAGAAACATCCATTAATCGGTGTCGGGCTTGGAATAATAGGGCGTTTCTTAATTGCTTTCTTATCCGGAATTATCTTCTTCACAGGAATCTCTGTAGAGGGTGCAATAGCGTCAGCAATATACAATGGAACTTATTTAATCTTTGAGTTTGCAATAACTGTTGCAATAATCTATCTTTTGTTAAAAAGAGATCTTCTCAAGGTATACATGTGAAAAGCCTCTAAGACTCCTTAATACGAAGTAAAGGTTTAGATTACCAAGAGAATAATAAACCAATTTTTCTGCGTGTTCGTGGTTTTTTCTGTTCATTTTTAAGATACTGTGTGTTAGTGAAGATTAGTGTTTAAATTATTTGAGAAATAATATTATTGATTTATTAATCGATAAATTAACTTCTGAAGAGCTTCAGCTAGTTCCCAGATCATATGATATTGTTGGTGATATAGCTGTAATTAGATTTCCTGATGGAATTCAACATAAGAGACACGTTATTGCAGAAGCATTAATGAAAGTTCATAAAAATGTCAAGACTGTTATGGAACAAGTTTCACCGGTCGAGGGTAAACTTCGTCTGAGAAAGCTTGAACACATCTTAGGCGAGAAAAAAACTTGGACGAGATATAGGGAATTTGGTTGTATCTTTGAGGTTGACTTATCTCAAGTGTTTTTCTCTCCTCGTCTCTCTTATGAAAGAATGAGGATCGCAGAATTAGTAAACAATGATGAGGTTTGTGTAAACATGTTTGCAGGCGTTGGCAGTTACTCGGTCATACTCGCTAAGCATAGCGCTGTTAAGCGGTGCTATTCTATTGACGTTAATCCTGAGGCGGTGAGGTTGATGAGTAGGAATATTTGGCTTAATAGGGTTGAGGAGAAGGTTGTTGCTATACTCGGAGATGCGAAAGAGGTTATTAGAAAAGAATTACAGAATGTTGCGGATAGAGTTCTAATGCCTTTACCGGAGAAAGCATTTTACTATCTGGATGTAGCGGTCTCTGCTTTGAAAACATCAGGTGGAATTATTCACTATTACGACTTTACCCACGAAACAAAGAGCAAGGAGTCGTTCCTGGAGATAAAGAATAAAGTATCTTCAAAGCTCAGTGAGTTGAATGTGAATCAAAAGATTATCTGTTCAAGAATCGTAAGGTCGATCGGGCCAAGATGGTACCAAATAGCACTCGATATAAAAATTAAATAATCAACACACTAGCAAATAGCAGAAGATTAATTACAAGCTGTATTAACCTAAGAAGAGCATGGATCTACTAAGCTTCATAACAACGATCATTCTCGTTACAGCTTCAGGAGCACTTGCTCCTGGACCATTATTCTTTGCTACAATAAGCCATGGAGCAAGATCAGGAGCTAAGAGTGGTCTAATATTCTCTGTGGCTCATACAATCGTAGAATTTACACTCGTAATGTTGTTAGCAACAGGCCTACTAACAATCACCAGTCAACCTTTAATAAAAGCCGGAATCGGAGTTGCTGGTGGACTAGTGCTTATCTTCTTTGGTATTATGCAGATACGAGGAGCTTTATCCTCGGAGTTTGGAAAAACCAACTCATCTAACGAGTTCAATAGAAACCAATTCTTAATTGGGTTAGCTTTCACGGGTTTGAACCCGTTCTTCATAATTTGGTGGTTAACAGTAGGAGCAAACCTGATTATTCTAGCGCTGGAATTTGCTTCTTACATAGGCGTAATATTCATGTATGTGTGTCACGTTTGGATTGATTTTGCTTGGTTAATCTTGATCGCTCATCTAGCAAAGATGGGGACAAAAGTAGCAGGATTAAAATGGTACAAAGTTTTAATGATATCATTCAGCATAATTTTGATTTATTATGGTTTTTCTTTTTTGTTAAGTTCTTTAAGCCCATGATGTTACTAAATAATTAACGTAATCCTTGCTTGAAGAAACTCGAAAAACAGTATAATATTAAATTGCCATTAAAAAAACTTGGAATCTGAAAAGTTTTGTTTCATCTGTTTTTCATAACATTCAATCCGCTATGTCACTAAATGTTTTTGCTGTATACAATTCAGAAAAGAGATCGGGTTAATATTAGCATATTTGATTTAGAAAAAAATGTTATATTCATTGATGAATAGATATTAATCTGATAAAAATGAGCATGAATTTGAAGGAAAAATGGATAGATAAGAAATATGAGAAATTATTATGGAAAGAATTAGCTGAAGCACCAGTGACAGCTATTAGCGGTGTAAGCGAGGAAGACGCTGTGGGTCTTAAGAAAGCTTTTGGGATCGACACTATACGTGAATTTGCCCAAAATAAATACCTTAACATAGCGCAAGGTATAAACTGCTTCTCAAAAGTCTCAACAAACATATTGACAAAAAATTTCGAATCTAAAGAGTTTGAGGAGCTACGTGAGAAGCCTGTGCACGCAATCGCTGGAGTTTCAGAAGGAGACGCTGAATTACTGAAGAAAGCCTTTGGAATAGACACCATTCAAGAGCTCGCAGAAAATAAGTATGTGTGCATCGCGCAAACAATCGTCTCTTTAGCGTTCTTAGAGGAATTAGTATCGTAGCACCTTTCCCTTTCCTTTTTTTAAGCAAATAAATGAATTAGATGCAGGATGTGTGATTATTGTCCGATGAATACGTTAAGGTTAATGATCTGAATAGTTTTTCACGAAGAGTAAATCTAAAGGTCAAAGTCATAGAAAAACAAGAGCCAAAAAGCGTCATATCTAGTAAAGACGGATCGACCTATACCGTTGCTGAAGCCTTAATCGCTGATGAGACTGGTTGTGTGCTATTAAACTTGTGGAATGAAGACGTAAAGAAGTTCAATGTTGGAGATGTTCTAGAGATTAAGAACGGTTACGTTAAACCCTTCAGAGGATCGATTCGATTGAACATTGGCAGGTATGGTGAAGCAAACATAATAGAAGAAGATATAGCTGAAGTCAATTCTGAGAATAATGTTTCAGAAAGAACATAAAGTTTTAGAAAATTTTAATCTGTTCATTCTCTCTCAATCTTAATTCCAATTTACCTTACCTTTAGATCTTTTTACTATTTTCACCCATTTTAAGAGACAGTATTCTTTTTTTCCTTTTGTCTTCACAGGTGACAACATCTCATGCTGTCAAATTTTCTTATCCTTCTATTTTTTCATAAAGGTTTTAAGATCAAAGAACTGTTCATTGAAAATGTGAGTATTCAATTATGCCAAAAATTCTAATCCTTTATTATTCCCAGTCAGGTAATACGGCAAAGATGGCTGAGTACATAGCTGAAGGAGTTAAAACGGAGAAAGAAATCGATGTTGAAGTGAAGATAGTCAAAGATGTGAATGTCGATGATCTGTTAAACTTTGATGGTCTAATAATTGGCTCTCCGACTTATTATGGAACCATGGCTGCTGAAATTAAGAGTCTGATCGATGAAAGCGTCAAATTTCATGGGCGTTTAGAAGGAAAGGTTGGTGGTGCCTTCACTTCTTCGGGTGGAAGAGCAGGAGGTAACGAAACGACGATACTCGACATTCTGAAAGCTTTGATGATTCATGGTATGATAGTTCAAGGTTCTTCGAGTGGCGATCATTATGGGCCAGTAGCAGTAAATGAGCCTGATGAAAGGAGTAAAAAGATGTGCATAGAGTATGGTAAAAGAATCGCAAAACTAGTTCTTCGTCTTAAATGAAAAACATGAATTAGAGAAATAGAAGTGTTCCACTTACTCCATAGAATCCTTTGTTCTGGAGTTGCCCTAATTGGTAAAGCAAGGTTCAAAAATTGAGAATAAGGATGATCTGCTCTTAAACACTCTTTTTGATGAAGACGCAAGGGCTAGAGAAATATGTCTAGATCTCTTAGAATATGCTCTGGAAGTGGTTAACCCAATAAAAACTGTTAAATCAACTGTCTCACTTCAAGACACTGTTCTACGCATAAATGATTATTCTTTAGACTTATCTTCGATCAATCGGATCTTTATTGTAGGAGCAGGAAAAGCGAGTGGCGGTATGGCTGAAGCTCTCGAAGCCATCCTCAAAGATAAGATAACAGCGGGTACTGTCAACATACCTGAAAACACTAAACAGAATTACAGAACAGAAAAGATCGAGTTGCGTGAAGCAGGTCACCCATTACCAAATAGCAAAGGTTTGAAGGGCGCTCGGGAGATCTCCGCTCTATTATCCACAGTTCGAGATGGCGATCTTGTCTTTTGTCTTATAAGTGGCGGGGGATCTGCTTTGCTCCCAATGCCTGCTGGAGAAATAAACCTGCAAGAAAAGACGGTGCTGACAAAAAGTCTCCTCCTCTCAGGTGCTACAATAAATGAGATTAATGCTGTAAGAAAACACGTTTCTGACATTAAAGGTGGTCGCCTTGCCAATAGAGCGTATCCTGCAACTGTAATATCTCTCATAATTTCAGATGTTGTTGATGATCATCTGGATATCATAGCGTCAGGACCAACCGTTCCTGATAGTTCAACCTATAGAGATGCGATAGAAGCTCTGCAAACCCATAAACTTTGGAAAGATTGCCCCCAAACGATTAAAGAACATCTAAAAAAGGGAGTTAAAGGTATAATCGATGAAACCCCAAAGCCAAATAACCCTATCTTTTCAAATGTTCATAACTTCCTTATTGCGAATAATCAAAAAGCTTTAGAAGCTATAAACCAGGCAGCAAAAAAGCAACACTTTAACCCTATTCTGCTTTCTTCCTCCATAGAAGGAGAAGCCAGTGAGATAGGAGAGTATCTTGCTGGATATGCGAAAAAAGTTATTAAAAAGGGTGAAACGGTAAAAAAGCCATGCGTAGTGATAGTGGGAGGAGAAACTACAGTCACTGTTACAGGGAAGGGTTTAGGGGGGCGAAATCAGGAAGCTATGCTGAGTGCAGCCAGATATATAGGCGGATTAAAAGGCGTTGCAATCGTATCTATTGGCACTGATGGAATAGATGGGGTAACTGAAGCTGCTGGGGCAATAATCAATGGGCGGACGCTTTCTAAGGCACAGGAAAGAGAGTTACGGATAGAGGACTATTTGAAAAATAATGACTCGTACCATTTTTTCAAGTCGTTGAACGACCTAGTAATAACAGGATCGACTGGAACAAATGTTAACGATGTTATGTTAATTGTTGTGGTCTAAGCACATAGTTAATAACTTATACACCCCTTCTTCGTTTATTAGTGTTTGATCAGGAGGTTTCCACATTCACTGAAAAATTCGTTAAAACGCATGATGTGAGAGAAGTCGAAGCGAATCTTGATGGCCAAAATGTGAGATTATTCGGGTGGGTCTACACTAAAAGAACTCATGGCAACTTGATATTCATTAGTTTACGTGATTCTACTGGACTGATCCAAGTCGCGATTCATAAAGGTCAAGTTACTGATGCTGACTTTAATAGGGCGAACGAATCAACCTTAGAATCTTCAGTTGGGATCGAAGGCACTGTTCGCGCCGACGAGAGAGCACCAAAAGGAGTGGAAATCAGATGCAGAGCATTTCATCTAATCTCACCTTCTTTAGACGAATACCCGATCAAACTCGGAGTTGGTAAAGATCTTCTATTAGATAATCGGCATCTTCACCTGAGAAGTCCGAAGGTTGGTGCAATTCTCTCAGTTAAATCAGCATTCAGCTCTGCAGCTAGAGACTGGTTTCATGACAATGATTTTCAGGAGGTTCACTGTCCAATCCTGATTACTGCAGCTTGCGAGGGAGGAGCAACCCTCTTCCCAGTTGAGTACTTCAAAAGGAAAGCCTACCTCTCCCAAAGTGTGCAGCTATACCAAGAGACAGCAATAATGGCTTTTGAGAAGGTATATTCGATTGAGCCAAGTTTCAGGGCTGAAATTAGTCGCACTCGAAGACATTTAACGGAGTTCTGGCAGATCGAAGCCGAAGTTGCGAATGCAAGCCTAGAAGACATTATGAGGGTCCAAGAGGAACTCTTGGCCTATACCTGCGCTAAAGTTGTGGAGAATTGTGATGCTGAATTTCGATTCTTAAAGAAAAGGTTCAAGCCTCTCAAACCCCCGTTCCCAAAGATAACCTATTCTGAAGCCATCGATAGGCTTCACAAATTGAATATACCGATAGAGTGGGGTGATGGATTGGGAGCAGATGAGGAACGCGCATTAAGTAAGGAGTTCAACACACCTTTCTTCATCATGAACTATCCTCGGAAAAGTAAAGCATTCTACCATAAACCTCATCCAGACGATCCCAAATTAACGCTATCCGCGGACCTCTTAGCACCCAACGGGCAGGGTGAAATTGCTGGTGGTGGACAGAGAATCGACGACTACGATGAACTTATTGAAAGTATGGAGCTGTTTCAGTTAAACCCAAAGGATTACCAGTGGTACATCGACCTGAGAAAATATGGTAGTGTGGTTCACAGCGGATTTGGACTGGGAATCGAGCGAACAGTTCAATGGATTTTAAAGTTGCCTCACATAAGAGATGTTTCACTCTATCCTCGAACACCGACAAGAGTTTATCCCTGACCGTGTAAAAGTTTTTCAGCAACCATGAGTCCTCTTATTAACGGTTGCTGTTTCAAGTTGCCTATAGATCTAATGATCGAGAAGGCTAAGAAGCTATTGAGAGATGGAAGAGTAGAACAGATAGGGAATGGCACGTGGAATATTATTGGTAACCATGGCACCTACACCGTGGTTATGGACTTCACTGGCAGAGTATCATGTAATTGTCCAGGGTTTCGAAATAAAGGAAGATGCTCTCACTCAGCCGCGGTGGTGATTCAAACCAAACTACCAAGGCAATCAGTCTGATTCTTAATTCAGTTATCTTTCGCTTGATTCTTCCTTTTTCTTGATCGCCTTGACAATTTCCTGGAAAAGAGTCATGTCAGAGGCATCAACTATTGGTATCTGTATACCTCTTTCCACCTCGAAGTATTTCTTGTACTCTGGGAATTCAGTGTAGCATACTTGGCTGATTGGGAAGAAATCCTTCTTGATCTCGTAATCAAACGCTTTTTCATAGACCTCTAAGCAGATGAGGTAACCGTCGATCCAGTAGACTCTGTCAAGTCTGAATGTGAAGGCACACCATAAAAGATTGTTCAGAGAGCGTTTATCAAAACCTAAAATCCGAATTTTTCTAGTGGGCGAGATTTCGACGTCCATACCTATGGCAACTCATATGTTTATGTCTGAGTTTATCGAGTGTTTTTACTTTTTTCGAGTTTTTAATAAAAAGAAGGGAGCGAAGGGTTTATTCCTTGTGCCAGAAATGCTTGAAAGTCAGGTCATAGAAGAATCCGCCCAGTAGTGCTCCTACAATCGGTGCTAGAAGATAATTGTATATTTCTATGCTTTTAGCTCCTGGAATAGCCAAGTTGCCATACCCGATCAGATAAGCGAATAGTCGCGGTCCAAAATCTCTCGCAGGGTTCATAATCGTCATAGTTAACGGGTAGAAACAAAGTCCTATCCCGAGTATAAATATGAAGATTACAAACGGGTTGAACTTACCCATGTTGAATGGATTCTCGTCGTCGCTGACCATTTGCCAAACGAAGACAAGTAGAAAAGTGCTCACCGCCTCGATGAGAAACGCGTAAGGAAAATCAAGACTTGAATGAATATTCCCAAAGAAAATGTACGCGGTTGTCGCTGTGTGTGAAGGATCAATCGACATAAAGAGAGAGTAGTTCGCTGTGAAGACTAATGCGGCAGCTAAGAATCCGCCAATCAACTGCGAAACCATGTAGCCAGGAACATGTCTTCCAGGGAACTTTCTGGATAACCATCGGTAAAGCGTAACCGCCCAGTTCAAGTGAGCTCCTGAGACTCCTCCAGCCATGTATAACGCTATGAGATATGCAATAGCCCAACCTACAAGTCTCCACTCGAGGGTTAAAGCCGCTCCTGAGAGGACTGCTGTAGCTTCTATTGAGCAACCAATAAAGACTAATAGAAATGTTCCCATGATCTCTGATAGATACAGGTATGCTGCTTCATAATCACTAGACATAAATTAACACTTCACGCATTTGATATATATTACTTTTAATCTGAACTTTATATATAAAAGCTTAGACACACCTTCGAAAAGGTGTAGAAATTCTGCATATCAATTCTAGAATAAATGGTCGTTAATAAGTGATGGTTTATCGCCTACTGAGCTTGTTATGATTTTCGATAAACCCAATTTTTTCAGTCTCTCTACGACTTCCTTTACGTAATCTCGTGATGTATTAATGAAGACCGATGGTCCAGTGTCCATGGAATACCATGCATTCACTCTTTCTCCCCGCATTTTCATGACCTCTTTTACGATCTTGACAGTTTCAGGTTCCCATAGAATAGTGTGTGATTTTCCTGTCATCGTTATAGCGTGGAGATTTAATGTGTCTTCTTCAGTTAGCCTTCCCAAGGTTTCAACATCTCGTTTTTCTATCGCTTTTTTTATTGATTTAACCATTTTAGCAATTCGTTTTATTCTTGCTTGAAACAATGGAGAGCTAAGAACTTCAAAGTGAGCCTCATCTGTTTTAATAGTTGATGGAATAGGTATTACAATCATGATGAAATCAATAGCTTCAGGTCTGATCAGCTGTTCAGCGTATGATTTTCCATTCTTATCAGCGTACCATATTGCGAAGCTTCCTGCAAGGCTTCTAGTTGCTGATCCAGCGCCCAGCCTAACAGCCTCAGAGAGAGATATGTGATCGAGATCTAGATTTAGAGACTTGCTTGCAGCCAGACCAAGCGCTGCGAAGCCAGAAGCTGAGAAGCCGAGTCCTTTTCCTTCGGTTAAACTGTTTTTTGATACAACCTTAAAGTGTCCAGAATAATCAGCTATCGACTTGATTCTGTTAAGAACATTTTCTATTCTCTCAAGTTCTCTTCCAAAGATTTTTTTCCCATTTAGAGTGAATAAATCTTCATTTAGCGCCTCATCTGTTTCAACCGTTGTGATGGTGTCTAAAGCATCAACACATACAGAGATACTATCGTGAAACGGAATTCTCAGCTTCGGATCTTTCAATCCATGATACTTAATCAAGCCTTGAATGGGATGAGCTAAAGCTGTAACTTTCAATTCTCACAACTCTAACTTCAAAGATAAATATTCACAGCTTAAAAATCGATTAGTAATATTGAATAGTATTCCCCATAATTATCCCTTATTAAATTCTAACCATCATTAAACAATCCGAATTGAAGAAGGAATGAAAATTTTCTCTTGAAAACACTCACTATTATATATCTTGGATGTTGTGAAGGATTTACTATTTAGCCTCAAAAATATAAAAATGTTGGTTTGCTAAGGTTAACCGATGATTTGACAAAAAATGCTAAAATTTTTTGAAAGAAAAATATGGTTAATCACTAAAGATCTCTGTTTGTGATTAAAATGGTTGAAGACCCTCATAAAAAATGGGGTAGGATGATAGGGTCATTATATTTAGAAAAGAATGAAAAACCAGTTCATATTTGGGAAAACGTCGATTATATGCGTAATAATGGTCTTCTAGCTTTAACGAATAAAAAATTGGTTTTTTTCAAAAAACTGGGTGGTTCAAATTTTCAACCATACTTGAGAATAAATTTAGAAGAAATAAAAGATATTGCTTTCAAGACGTTTTTTTCTATAATCCATAAATGCAGTGTCACGGTCACTCTAGAGAATAATGTTTTTGTCTTCTATGGAAGAAACAGAAATACACTGGAAAGTCTAAGAAATATTGTTTTTGAGAATATTAATTTTAGAAAAGAGGAAATTGAAACGCTCCAAAAGAAGAAGAAAAACATTAAGGTTCTCATGGATTTTGCTTTTTTACAAGATTATATGAAGAATGGCGGATTAATATTACCATTTATCAGATGTTCTCAATGTGGAGCGCCAATAGAATTACCTGAATCAGGAAAAAATGCGCTGTGCAAAAACTGTGGGAACTTTGTCAGGGCTCAAGATCTCTTTGAAAAAATTAAAGATTTAATTGGATAAAAAACGGAGCTATAAATTTTCATATGCTTGATGTTTCTTTTAATGTTTTTATACTTCTATTTTTTGGATTATTTTTTTCTTAGCCTTTTCGACATTTGATAGCACTTCTTTGTATAGGTCCTTTCCAGTGGAATCCATAGTTACTGTCAGAGGTCCAAAATCTTTGACCTCGAATATCCAAACAGCTTCAGGAACTCCGAGATCGAGCCACCGTACTTCCCTCACCTTTCTAATGGCTTCAGCACCGATAACAGCTGCTCCTCCCACGAAGCTGCAGTAGGCTGCACCCACTTTGCCTAAAGCTCTAAGTGTTTTTTTTCCCATCCCGCCTTTTCCAATAATGAGGCGAGGATTGAATGATTCTAGGAATTGATCCTCGAATTCCTCCATTCTTCTGCTCGTAGTAGGACCCGCAGCTACCACCCTCCACTCATAATTATGCTTTATTATAAGTGGACCGCAATGAAACAAAGGTATGCCTTCAAGATCAGAAAGGGGATTTTTTTTCTCTCTATATTCTTTTAAGGCTCTTACATGTGCTTGATCCCTCGCTGTGTACAC
>Ga0209636_10004975_pt1 | contig 13560 bp, 16 predicted proteins | sample DeeMarSWOR152_54_FD_187464 | JGI IMG/M metagenome (GOLD analysis project Ga0209636, IMG submission 187464) | Marine sediment microbial communities from White Oak River estuary, North Carolina - WOR-1-52-54 (SPAdes) (version 2) | ecosystem: Environmental > Aquatic > Marine > Intertidal zone >...
GAAGTGAGAGGGTTGGTAGACAGCAGACCGGCTGTGCTACCGACGAATGTCCGTTCGTCAAAAACTAAGGCAGCCATCAAAATAATCCTTCAGAAGCACGGTGAGATGGGTTCTAGGCAGTTGGCGAAAATTATCAAACTGTCGAGAACTAGGTGTAACGAGTATTTGAAGGAGATGGAAAGGGAAGGCGAACTCGTCTCTAGGGTTGAGAGTCGAAAAAAACTGTATAAAATTCGACAGTAGGAGAGCTTAATATTCGACAGTTTTCTAGAGTCCATTTTTCGATTGTTTCTAACAGTTTCAAGCGCTATTAGTTGGACGACCGTCGTCATTTCTTTTCAAATCAAATACCCACCCATAACTTATCGGCGAGTTCCGAATATTACTGACGAGCAAAAGCTCGTCTCATTCGACTCAAAATCTCTAGAAAACCAGAGGTAATGGACTCAAACACGGGGCAATAGATTTATACTACAGTTTCATAATTTAATTTATGGCAGAAAAAATTGACAGGGTGGAAAGTGGTATCCTCGGGCTGGATTCTTTAATAGAGGGCGGTTTTGTTAAGGGCTCTACAAACCTGGTTGCAGGTATGACTGGTACTTGTAAGACGATTTTTTGCTCACAGTTCCTTTGGCATGGTCTGAAAAAAGGGGAGTCCGGAATATACATGTCGCTCGAGCAGAGCACAAACGACATAATAGAAGAGGTCTCGCCCTTTGGCTTCGACTTTGAGCCCTATATCAAAAAGAGGAAATGTGTTTTTGTTGACGAATTGCCCACGAACTTCATAAGATTAGAAAAAAGCGTGTTCACTAAAATAAAGAGCATTAATGCGCAGAGGTTTGTGCTGGATAGTCTGTCTATAATGCAGATGGGATTGGAAGAACCTATAAGAAGCCCTAAGATTAGGAGGGATCTATTCAAATTCTTGAGATCACTAAGAAGCATGGGCGTGACGAGCCTGTTGATTACAGAAATCCCAGAGGACAATCCGAAGAGACTCAGCAGAGCCGGCTTTGAGGAGTTCGTGGCAGACGGTGTCGTAATTCTTAACTACCTTGAATATGCTGCTGGCGGTATGCCCCGCAGCCTCATTATCAGAAAGATGAGAAAGACACACCACGGCGCCGACATATATCCAATCGAGATAACGAAAAAGGGGATAGTAGTCAAAAAGTCCTAATAAGGCTCAATTCCTAAAAATTCAACTCAAATATACAGTACTTTTGCCCTTGTGCTATGCAGCTTGTTTCTACACAATTCGCTTTTTTACCGATAACCTCTTTTGTGTAGCTTTCCAGCATGCCAGAAATAATCAAACATACGGGCTTTTTAGATTTCTTGAATTTCGACAAGTGAATCTTTGCTATTGTACTTGAGTCTGTCTGGAACCGCGCCCCTTTCGAGTCCATCTTTATAACTTCCAGTTTCCCTAATCCGCTGAGACCGAACATGTTGAACCATATACTCTCGAGCCGTTTCCCCTTTAGGCTGAACTTTTTCTTGAAATGGTTCATTATATTGTCTGATATTGTCCTTCCAAACTCAACCATCAGCTGCTCGCCTTCTTTTCCGAACTTCTTTTCAAGCTCTTTCTGCAACTCCACTAAGCTCTCTATAGGCTGCATCGCAAACATCATATCGAATATCGATATGTCCTTGTCTGTGAAAGACGCTTGCCTACTTGTCAATAATTTCGACAGGAAAACAGAAATCATTCTACTAAACCTCTTATTTCCCTAAGCTTAGTCCATTTTGCATAAGTAAGCGGCTCTTCTTTCTCACTCTTTACCTCGATTATATTTTGCAGTATGTTTAGGAGCTTGGCATTCTTCACTGTCTGCTTTAATGTCTTTTTCAAAGCTCTGGCAAACTCGTCGGCTCTTTCTTTGTCCATAAAATGAGCTATTATAGCGACAGGAGCCTGGTACATAATCTCCATGAAACCCGACTTCGGAAATAAGAACCTTTTATAGAACTTCCCAGCTACAAGATCTTCCCCAATAAAGGACATTTCCTCTTTAAAGTTTTTCTCCAACAAAGTGATAAAACTGAATAGCTCTTTTTCTGCGTCCACGGACTTCTGCCCAATTTTTGCCAGTTCGCTCAATTTAGATGACGGTTTAATTTCAAAAGGCAACGCCTCAGGCAGGTCTATAAGGACGACGTAACAATGTTTGGATTTCAAAGGGACACCTACTTAATTATTTCGTTGGCTAAGTATAAGTTTTTCACTTAAAGTAAGACAGAAATGTTAGCTCTCTTGCTAAATATTCACCATCAGAAGGTTCGTAAGCAGTTCTATAATACATCTGCCCCACAGGAACTACTCTATAAATGCCTATTTTTGACAATTCCTTTGCAAAATCTTTAGCAGACCTTTCATCCATAGCGTAACCCACTGTCTGTGCCTTTTCAACGCCCTGATAGCATTTTCTATGTGGTAATTCTTCGATTTTTGTAAGCGAACCGTCTAACTCGGGAACTGCTACTATTTCTAAAAACACAGGTCTCTGATAAATTGAAAAGTGATTAGAGTTATTAGTCACATTGTCTATGTTTGATTGGTCCTTTGATACTACTACTGTCCACCTTGCAGTTCCATCATCTGGCATGAAAACCTTAGATCCCGCTCTTTTCAGACTCCTTCTAATTACTTGTGTATTATAAATTTGTGCCTCTGAAAGTTCCCCAGGTAAACTTTTATCATGTTCGTCAAGCATGTGCGAAAATATCTCGCCAAAACCCTTTGCGTCCTCATAAGAACCAATGAAGTGCGCTTCTGTTGGAGAGTTACATAGTTGCTGTCGGTAAAGTATTGTATCAAAAGCTAAACCTTTTGCTGTTTTTGTTTGATCGTCCTTTGTATAATTACCATCTACGACCGCTACCCCTGTTAGAGGGCCATTAATTATAAGTTTTGGATTGTTTGGATTTTCGGCCATCATTCTTTTTATGACGGATAATGCTGGACCACCACCCCAAAAATTAACAGCTCCAAGATCTGCTTCTTTCAAAAGGTATTCGTAAGCTTTACTATCGTGACTCATGTAAGAAACTACCGAAGCGTTGGACATCTTTCTCAAAATATCTTTGACATCAGAACTTACATTAGAGCTATTTTCAGCATCTTCAAAAGATTTCATTATTTCGTACAACCCCGCGTAATTTGCAAAAGACGGTCTCAAAATAGTAAAGTTATTTGTGAGGAGAGAGATTAACATGCTATATACAGGCGGTACAGTTGAATTACCCGCACCGATTATGAAGACTGGACCACGAGGGTTAGCAATCACATGTTGGCCTTCTGCTACTTCTACATAACCATCTAGAACTTTTCCCCCTCCGTAAAAACACATAGGATTATCTAGATATTCAGCGAGCTCTTTACCTTTCAATATTTCTGGTATAGCCATTAGTTCGAAATCAATCATGTTAGGATGATAACCTGTAGTTTCAGGTAAAATATTTTGTAACTTCATTCGCCTTTCGTTGTTTGAATTTTCCCACAATTTTCCTACAGCTGCTATAGCTTCTAACTTATCGTAAACGCTAGTATCCCTTAATTCCCCTTGCATTTCAAACATTTGTTCTTCGAGCGATTCTAATGTTTCAACACTCGGTTCATAAACTTCAGAAAACGGTTCTCTGGTCGCTCCACGAATCAGATTTTCAAGAGGCAATCCCCTTCCAGAATAGGGTAGAAGTTCCATAAAATCACCTAAGTTTGGGGGCTACTTCTTTTTGTAGGCCTCCTCTAAACCCCCACCACATGCTCTTTCTAAATCCCAACCTTCTTCTTTAGTGAGTCTCCTTTTAAATAAAAATCCACTTCCATAATAATTGTCATCTGGGACTCTTTCCATCATATCGCCGGGATAAAAAGCTTCAAGATAGGTTGTAGTAAATGGATTGAAGATGCCGACGACACCTTTACCATATCCTTCTATTGGTTTAAATGTCTCTTTATCGACTAGAAACACATGGCTTAAAGGATGGGGCATCTTCACTAAGCTATTTGGCTTACTAAATAAAACAGCTAGGTTTTCTGTGTGGCTTAGACAATCTATAAATGGAGCAGGTATAGTTCTATTATTTTCATCTTTAGCTACTATTTTCTCTTTGCTCATTTCCATAATTTTTTCCATGGACGGTATATCAGATCCCTTTATTCCCCCACCTGTAAATATTGCACCACCTTTACCTAGTTTTATTGGTGGCACACGAAGGTAAAGTCCGTATATTATGTATTTTAAAAATGGACTCGCATCTTCGAACTGCTTAATTGTTCTATATATTCCAACCGGAGCTGTCATTAGATATTTTGGTTCTTGTTTTGACTTATAAAACGATGAGATAGTTTTCGTATCAGGTCTTAGTTTTTCCCATATAGTCCTTGCATTTGGGTCCTCTACTACTTTCATACCATATTTTATGTCTATATCTCTTATTGAAAAGGCGTCTTCGACAAATGCAACAAAAGATGTAAAGTCTTTTAACTCTGGTGCAGCAAGGAACATGGCTTCTCCACCATTAAGTTCATGGCCAAGCACAGATTCTGCACCATTTGTGTTCACATCTCTTTGGACAAGGATATCAATCGGACTTCTATAAATTCTAACTGGGTCTTTGCCAGAAGTACCACTGGATTGAAAACTCGGGCCACCGAGAGGAACATCCCCTATTATATATTTTTTCTGTCCGTCTCCACGGAAAAAATCAGATGTTACAGCTATGTCGACGAGGTCTTCAAATTCTACACTTTTTGGATTTATATCTAAATTTTCGAGCATCACAACATACTCTGAATTGTTCCTCGAAAAATAGTCTAAAGAATCTCTGAATAACTGTAATCTCAGTTGCTCTAGGGCAGATGATGATTTCTCATAAAGACTTTTATCCTTAGACAACTCAAGTATTTTCGTTACGTAAGGGTCTTTCATAAGGGGATGATTTTCTACACCTGTAACATCTATTGGCATGCTTAATCACTAAAATTTAATCTTTAAATATGTTACTACTAGGTTATTACACCATAAGTTCATCAGATACTACCAAAACAGTTACAGTTTGATTATGAACACCCATTCTATATCCTAGGGTTCCACCAAACTCACCAAACGAGTAAAATCCAATAAATGGAGTTTTTGGGAAATATTTCTTGAATATTTCAATTTCTTTACCTATTTTTCTTTTGAAAACTTTGTTTCTACAAGAACATGAAAATACAAAAACCAGAGCTGGTTTTTTCTTCTCGATTTGTTTTAATGCCTTTTTCGCAGCTTCGGCATAAGCACCAAATATCTCTTCCTCAGTTCCTTTCATCAGTTGGATGGTTGTGTTCTCCTTGATTTTTGTGGCAAAACATAAATTTCCCATCACAACACCGCCAGGTAATCTAACCCACGGCTCACCAAATGGGTCGACAAGACCTACAGGGTTTTGAGAGCTAACCGCCAAGATATCTTTTTTTACCTTTTCTGCAGAAGTTTCTGCCATTTTAGCGTACGCCTTAATAGGATCTTCGTTATTTAATTTAGAAATACAGTATACACCACCGAGTTTCTTAACGTTATTAACTAGGGCTATTTTTCCGGATGGCTTATATCCATGTGCTAAACCACTTGAGAAGTAGGTATTGCACATTATCGCCACAACTATAATCGCGTCTTTTAAGACTTCTCCATTTTTAAAATGATAATTTCTTTTCATTAACCAGTCATCGAAAGACCCACCGCCAATAATTGGAATCTGATAACCTGCCTCTTCGACGATTCCCTGAAATATTTCTTCTAAATCGTACATTTTTGGTAACTTAGGTATCATACCTTTTTCTGGGCCTTTACCTAGTAGGAGAATGGCGTAAGGAACCATTTTTATTGTTTCTACAGGTTTATGTTTTTTAGTTCTCATATATTGTAGATACGCATCCACATGCACATCCAATTCAAGTGCGTTAAAAGCTTCTTTGGTCGCTTTTTTACCTGCGGCTTTTGGAGTTTTTGAAATATTTTTTCCAACACCAACACCGAACCTTACATATTCGCTACTGATAACCATCGCAACGACAGAATTCATTGTAGACCCATAAGGAGAAATTTCACCACCAGTTGTACATCCAACCCAAGGTGTATCACCAAAAACAGAATGAGCGCCGTCTACAAGTTTTTGTATAGTTCTATCATCCTTACCATATTTTCCCCCAGAGCAAAAAACCAGACCAAATGTAGCTTTATCACTGCCATGTTTTTTCATTTCTTCCATGGCCATTTCTACTGATTCTTTGCCAGCCTTAAAAGAATCAGCAGCTTTACTGATTCCAATTCCAGCAAAAACATTTTTCGCCATTTATGTCGCCTCCTTAAACACCTCTTAATAATTCGTGAATCGTTCTGAGCTTTTCGAGCTCTACGGGCCATGCCACGTATGTGTTGCCTATCTTTTTTAATCTGATTAGTCCTCTCTTGTTCAGTTTCTTGAAATGATAAACGTATTTTGCCGAGAGGCTTTTTGCCTTACCGTCGTCTCCTAGAATTTCCGCAACCTCCAACGGATTTATTGGCCACTTATGATGTATTACTTGAAAAACTTTAGACGTGGATGCAGAAAGTTTTCTAGTTTTTACTTCTTCTAAAAGACCGTCAATGAAGTCTTCCATAATAATAATTTTTCGAATTACCCATATAAATTTAAGCTTTATTTTGGAATATTCCAAAAAATATGGAATAATCGAAAAATGCCTATTCGTTAAAACGAGAAAAACATGGAATAGTTTAAGATGGTTTGGAATTTGTCAAAAATCACAGCAAGAAAAACAATTTAAATAGTGTTATTCAATAAAACTTAGTCAAAAAAAAGATTTGAAAATATTTAATAGGGAACAAAAAGAAATTGTTGATATAATTTGTTCATGTAATAAACAAATGTAATAAACAATGTAGGGCACGCAATAAACAACAATGGGCAACAGTAAAAGATTTAAATTGAAGGGTAGAATGAAATTGTTGTGAAAAACAAAAAAATAGTGTGAACGCATGGTGTAAAATATGCAGATGGCAAGAATAAAATTGTCTGGCAAAAGCCCGGAGAAGTTGAATGAAATTTGCGACGAGATTAAAGACATCGCAAAGAGGTTTGGTGTAGACCACAGAGGGCCGATACCTCTGCCGACAAAGATCCTAAAAGTGACAACGATGAAGACACCGTGCGGCGACGGCACTGGGCATGGCAATGCGACGTTCGACAAATGGGAGATGCGTATTCATAAGCGCGTGTTGGACGTGCAGGCAGACGAGCGCGCGCTAAGGCAAATAATGCGCGTTAACATACCGCAGGGCACCCACATGTCTATACAGTTGAAAGATTAACTTTATCTAATTCTACTATAAGTTTATTTTATGGCTCATGGCGAAAAGAGGAAGCGAAGGAAGAAAACTAAAAAACGCCGCCGCAGGCGAATGAGGAAAAAGAAGAAATAGTTCTGTTTATCATTTACCTCTTCTTCATTTGTCTGTTCTCACTTATCTTTTATTTCTAATTTCTATATAGACACGACCTTTTAGAGGATATAGTTTGGATTTGATCATGTCTGCAGGTTCTTCTTCAAAAGTAGAAAACTTTTCAAGAATCCTTTTCAAGTTAGGTGTTATTTTACCAGCTTCCAGCCACATGCCGAAATGTGTTCTTAAAGTCTCGTCTACCTCATCCCTTAAACTGTATAGATGTACTTTTGCGCTTTTTCGTCTTCTGCTTCTTGCAATCTTACTTACTAAAGACAAGATGCTATAAGCACCAGCAAGACCACTATCAGAGGTCACTTCGTAGGATTTACATTTGGTCTCTCCCTTGTAGTTTTCTATTACATTCAGTTTCTTAACATCTGGGATAAAATCTAGGATAATATCCAGTCTGCCTTCTGCAACCCTTTCCTCGTTTAAAGGGCCGACAACATCTTTAAGAGAGTTTAATTCATCGCGTATGTAATCTATACGGGCCTGTTCACTCCTATCGTGCGCCATATTCAGAAAATAGGAGGTAAAATTTAAAAATGTAAGATAAAGTAGGAAAAAGTGGGCCATGCCGGATTTGAACCGGCGACCTACGGTTTTTACGCCGTAGCACGTCGATGACGTATGAACGCTTAGCGGCCTTATAAGACCGTTGCTTTAGTCGCCCATTCTTTTAATCGAGCGGGCTCTAACCAAACTAAGCTAATGGCCCATGTATTTTGATGATTTCTTATTAATTATTTCTCATTTAAAAACTTTTCAATACCGCCTTGTCCTTTTTGTCCTTTGTCGTCCGGCTTTTCCAAGAACTCGTGAGCTGCCCACAATATCTTTTTCGTGTTTTCGTATGTGAGCGTCTGCATAGCTGTTTCGAAATCTGCCCACACGAATTCCAGATGTTCGCCTGAAATTTTGACTTCTGCGCTGCCGGCTTCGGCCAGGAAATAGACAGCCTCTTTGTATATATTCCTGCCTTTCCATCTGTAGAACCAGTGCGTTACCTTGCGAAAACCATCGACGAGCTTCACTTGGCTGAGACCAGTCTCCTCTTCGATTTCACGTTTTGCTGTGGCTTCTTCGGTCTCGCTACGTTCAATCTTGCCACGAGGAAAGTCCCAATAATCGCCTTTGAAATGATAGTGTAGGATCAAATAATAAATTTTCCCTGTTTGTTCGTCTCTACGAAAAATTACAGCACCAGCGCTTTTTTCTTTTGGCGTAGGCAACCACCAATTGATAAAATAGGTCTATTAAGCCCTGACAACCGTCAAACAACTAAATCGCGACCAATCACGGCCTCACGTCCACCCGGTAAGTATACCCACAAACACATTATTTATATTTTTATTGTTTCCCAATAATTATTAGGTGAAACATGTGAACAGGACAATCTTAATAGACCGTCTTGTAAATAACTTGTTGAAGCATGAATATGAAGTTTTCCTTACGCGCGGATGCTTCGAAATAGCTGCCAAGCGCGAAAAGCTTATGCTGATTAAGTCGTTGACAAACATAGATGGTTTGAATCCACAACAGGCGCAGAGCCTACGTATAGTTTCTTATTTCGTATCTGCGTGCCCGTTTGTCGTATCGATGCGGACGAACAGGCGTTTTTTAACAAACGACATGGTATACAACCGGTTCGGCCTGCCTGTGGTCACGCCTAGGATGTTCGAGAGCATAATAGAAGAAGACGCTTATGGGATAAAGGCAGCCAAAGGCCGGCGTTCGGTGGAAATAGACGCGGATGCTCTGCGCGCGAAGCGCTACGAGATGAAATTTACATTGGAAGAGCTTGCTAGGCTTGTGGGTATATCGAAAAAAGCGCTTTATGAAATCGAAAGCAAGCGTACAAACCCGACAGAAAGAACTGTCAAGCGGCTCGAGCAGATGCTTAACATAAAGCTGAAAAAAATCTACAGCCCGCAAACACCAGCAAAAACAACCATGGAGCCGCACGACCCGTTAGAGGAAAAAGTCAGCAAGGAGCTCGGCCGCATAGGCATCGACAACTCGCCGGTCCACCATGCGCCCTTTGAGATCGTAGGCAAAGAAAGCTTCTCAATAATTACAGGCCTGTCAGCAAACACGACAAAGATAAAACACGCTGCTACATCTGTCAAAAAGCTTTCTGCAATTTTCGACGCAAGTGCATTTTTCGTTTCAAAGCATACAGACGCGCGCAGCGTAGAAGGCATTCCAGTGCTGCGGGAAGACGAACTACCAGAAGTCGATTCGGCCAAGGAGCTAAAGAAACTTATAGAGGAAACTGCAGACTAATTCTTATGGGAAAGTTCAATGAGCGTGTTTGGAATAAGATGAGATATATACCGCGTGGCAAAGTTACAACATACAAACAGCTCGCAAAGGCCCTCAATACACGTGCTTACAGAGCAGTAGGCAACGCTTGCCGTCGCAACCCGTATGCACCTGAAGTGCCTTGTCACCGCGTTGTAAAAACTGAAGGACTAATAGGCGGTTTTGGTGGCAAACTGTCCGGACCAAACATAAGACAGAAGATTGCGATGCTCAAAAAAGAAGGTGTTCAGGTGAAAGATGGTAAAGTTGTGGACTTTGATAAAAAGTTATTTAAGTTCAGATGAAACGTTAATTATTGTGTCGAGTGAGGGATAAGTGGCGAATATGGCAGAAGAAGATTTTGAAGAGTCTAAGGATCCGAACTTGGTCGAACAACGTTTCGGCTTCGCTGTGATAAAGCGGATAGACAAGAAGACGAAGAAGATGCAAGTGCAAGTAAAGACGCGGGGCGAAGGAATCCCGCTTGCCGAAGCAGTAATAATTCTGGAAGGCTGGATAAAGAAAGTAAAAGAGGAGCTGCAGAAGCCGTACACGCAGAATCTGAAATTCGGGAAAAGCTGATAGTTGTTTGACAGCTGATAGTTGTTTGACACTCGTTTGATGGTTGTCGAAGATTGCTATGGTCGTAAAAATAACGTATTTTGTTCACGGCACTACCACTGATAATGAGAACCATCTGGCAACAGGGTGGGCTCCTGGGGAACTGTCAGAATTGGGGGTTCAACAGGCCAAAGAGTTGGGAAAATTAGTTGCTGACAAACTTTTCGATGTCGTTTTTTGTTCTGATTTGAAGAGAGCAGTTGATTCTGCCAAGCTTGCTTTTGGCGACAAGTATGAAATAATCCAAGACAAAAGACTCAGAGAAGCGAATTATGGTGATTTCACGCGAGCGCCGTCGGCCTCGTTCAAAGCAAGAATGACTGAATACATAGACAAACCGTTTCCTAATGGAGAAAGTTACAAAGACGTTGGGAAAAGAATAGCCGATTTCTTGGATTTCCTTAAAAAGAATTACACAGGCAAACATGTGGCTGTCATTGCGCATCAAGCACCGCAACTGGCATTGGACGTTTTGATAAAAAAGAAAACATGGGAACAGGCAATCGTAGAAGACTGGAGACGTACAAAAGCATGGCAACCTGGGTGGGACTACGTTATTGAATGAAAAAGCTTCAAAGGCCGTATAAACAGAACTTGAAGTTCGGAAAGCAATAATTGAACTCAGGTTTTTGAGGTTACCAACGCAAGAACCTGCTCCATTTCTTCTATTTTATTCTCCAATTGATTTATCGCATTTTCATCGATGTAGTAGAGATGTCTGACCTCTGTTGGAGCATAATGTGGCATTTGCTCATCATCTCTATGTATAATCATTTCCCCATAATGATTTCTTACCCAGGCCATCCCATCAGCTACCTCACGGTCGCTATACCCTGTATTATGTTGTATTTTATTCCAACAACTAGGATTTTTTGCCAAATAGGTCAATAAAGCTTTTCCTATAATTTTAGCGTCTTCCTCAGAACCCCAATAGCTAGGTCTTCCCATAACCTCTAATTCAATGCCAAGAAATTTAATTATTAGGGTTTATTTTCCCGTATACCCACATACACATATATTTATAAATTTTTGCAACGTATATGATTAATATCATTTTGATGCTTTGAAGACGTTTTGAATAAATTTGGAGGTGTGGAAATGGTTCAAGCAGCAATTGGACAATTAGGCGGACAGCCGATATTGATTTTGCCTGAAGGCACATTGAGGCAGACAGGTAAAGGCGCGCAAGGCGCAAATATAGCAGCGGCCAAAGCAGTAGCAGACGCTGTTCGTACGACTCTTGGCCCGAAAGGAATGGACAAGATGCTTGTGGATTCCATTGGAGATATTGTTATAACTAACGACGGCGTTACGATACTTGAAGAGATGGAAATAGAGCACCCGGCTGCGAAGATGATGGTCGAGGTGTCGAAAACACAGGCAGAAGAAGTTGGCGACGGTACGACGACTGCGGTGGTTATAGCTGGCGAACTGTTGAAGAAAGCAGGCGAGCTGCTTGAGCAGGAGATACACCCGACTGTTATAACTAAAGGGTTTAAGATAGCGAAGGACGAGGCCTTGAGAATTTTGGACAAGATATCGATTCCTGTTGATTTGGAAGACAGTAAAACACTTAAAAGAATAGCCCTTACAAGCATGTGCGGAAAAAGCATGGAAAAGGCATCGCCTGTACTTGCCAATCTGGTAGTACATGCAATAACAGAAGTTGCTGAGTACGAAGGCAAGAAAGTGGTGGTTGACATAGACAACATAAAGCGAGAAAAGAAAAGCGGGGGCTCGGCTGAAGACACAGAACTCATCAGAGGCCTTGTGCTAGACAAAGAAGTCGTGCATCCTGCAATGCCCAAGCAGATAAAGGAAGCTGCTATTGCGCTTGTGGATGCTGCGCTCGAGATAAAAGAGACAGAGACCGATGCGCAAATAAGAATAACATCGCCTGAGCAGATGCAATCTTTTATAGAACAGGAGCAGCACATGCTAAAGGATATGGTTGACAAAGTTGTGACCAGCGGAGCCAATGTGTTGCTATCGCAAAAGGGCATAGATGACATAGCACAGCACTATCTTGCTAAGAAAGGCATACTGGCAGCAAGGCGGATTAAGAAGTCGGATATGGAAAAACTTGCAAAAGCTACTGGCGGAAGGATTGTTACTAATTTGGACGATCTAAGTTCGAGAGATTTGGGTTATGCAAAAATCGTCGAGGAAAAGAAAATCGGCGGAGACCAAATGACTTTCGTACGTGATTGCAAAAACCCGAAGGCCGTTACAATACTTGTTCGCGGAAGCACCGAGCATGTTGTCGACGAGGTGGATAGGAGCGTAGAAGACGCTATAGGAGCTGTTGCGTCTGCTGTTGAAGTCGGCAAAGTCGTATATGGCGCTGGTTCACCTGAAGCAGAGCTCGCAAGGAGGCTGAAGAAATTTTCTGAAGGGTTTTCTGGCCGTGAACAGCTTGCGATACTATCGTTCGCAGAAGCGATGGAAGTGATACCGCGTGCGCTTGCAGAAAACGCAGGCATGGATCCGATTGACACGCTTGTCAGCTTGCGGGCAGCGCACGAACAAGGCAACACAAGTTATGGCGTGTTGATAGAAGATGGTGGTGTGGGAGATGCTGCCGATGTGGGCGTTGTCGAGCCGCTGAAAGTGAAAACACAGGCGATTAAGTCTGCGTCAGAAGCAGCAGAAATGATATTGAGAATAGACGATGTGATATCTGCAAGCGGCTTATCAAAAGGAGGCGCAGGCGCTGGTATGCCACCGATGCCGCCTGGCGGTATGCCTGAATATTAAGAAAAAATTTAAGAAAAAATTAGACAAAAACAAAACACTCTTTCTATTTTTAAATCGTAATTTAATTAAATCGCAATTTAATCAATGGCAATTAATCAATGGTAGCCTTGGCTTTTTCGTCCAATCAGGGCTGTAATCTACTCTCTTTCTTTTATTTTAGTTCTTTTGAAGAAATTTAATATATAAAAAACAAAAGAATATTATAGACAAATTCGCTTATTTAATGGTGGGAAAATGCCAAATGAAGAAGAAGAATTCGAACTTATTCCTATGTCGCCACTGCGCAGATTGGAAAGAAGGCTTGAAAAGATAGAATCTACAAAAGGCGTCGATGTAAAAGACTTCCTTTCACAATTCATGGAAATAGTGAGAA
>Ga0209636_10004976_pt1 | contig 13560 bp, 10 predicted proteins | sample DeeMarSWOR152_54_FD_187464 | JGI IMG/M metagenome (GOLD analysis project Ga0209636, IMG submission 187464) | Marine sediment microbial communities from White Oak River estuary, North Carolina - WOR-1-52-54 (SPAdes) (version 2) | ecosystem: Environmental > Aquatic > Marine > Intertidal zone >...
GCGGCTTCATAATTGATTCCTTTCCTTATAAGAGCCAAAGCAAGAAGAGGCTTTTCAATTTTTTCTATTAAAGCGTGGGGCACGGCTATTCCTTTCTCTAAGCCTGTACTTCCCAGGCCTTCTCTTTTCAGAAGCTCCTCAACGATGCCTTTTTCCTTAGAAATCAGGCCTCTCCTCTTCAAGGCGGTAACAATTTCCTCAAGGACAGATCTCTTATCTCCTGGCTCTATATCGAGGAAAATGTAATCTTCTTTTAGAAGTCCGTAAATATTCATTCTTCGCCTCTAAAAATTGCTTGAAAATTGAGATCTGGCCCTGACGTTGGACATTTCTACATTTATCACTGTCTTTCGATGCTTTCCTCTCTATTTATGACCATGATTAGATGTTAAAAGTCAAGAACTATCCTTAATTTTTTAAAACAATCTCATATAAAATTGTCATTGCGAGGAGCGTAGCGACGCGGCAATCCTCCGTTGCGAGCGGAGCGCGGCAATCCGACGAAGTCGTTGCGAGGCGCTAAGCGCCGTGGCAATCTCAACCATTTAAAAAGGATTGCTTCGCTTCGCTCGCAATGACACGCCAGGAATCTTCTACGCTCCTAGCAATAACATTTAATATCCCGTAACTTAGGGACAAACTTTTTTATTTAAAAGGCTTTAGGGTTAAAGTTCCTGCTCCTTTTTCTTCGATGTCATCAGGATCGAAGAGCATCGGATGGTACTGGCCCTCCAGCCAGAGCGAGATCTGATCATCGTAAAACCGGTCGAGAAAATGGCCGCTTTCGCCAGAGCTAAGGACACAAACAGAATTTCTAAAATCAGATAAATCAATAATTTGACGATAAGAAACTCCCCAATTTTTTTTAAGCGACGATGATGAAGAGAGTTTTACTGTAAAAGCATCGCCGCCAAGAGGGTAAGGACCTCTGTTAAGGAATTTCAAAAAAGGGACCTCACCCAACGAATGCTGGAAACGAAATGAATTTATCCTCATCCAATCCCACCTGTCTGCAGGGCCGTATCGCGCTTCGAGCCACTTATAAGCCTTCTCCAAGCTAATCTCTATTATTTCCTCTCTTGTCTCTACAATTTGAGTCTCCTTTTTATCGAACCAAACCGAGAGAGGATAGGAAAGGATTCTGAGAAGTCCAGCCCGCTTACGCTTAAAAAGCGAATTAAATCTTTCATAATCTTCGCCGAGATCGTCCTTAAAAACCTCCTCGTGGAAAAAATCTATGAAAATTTTGTAGAGGGCAGCCTCTTTTCCTGAGGACATCCGCAAATCCCAATTCTTCAGGATATCAAGAGCCTGCTTTGACTCTCCTTCTGCAATCTTTATTTCCTCTATATATGGAAGAAAAAGCTCTCCCTTTTTGGAAAATATATCATTCTGGATAACCTTCATCGTCTCCACGCTATGCTTTTCCAGCTGAAGGAGCAATTCTCTTATTCTCTCTTCCCTGAAAGGTGCTTCCCAATCAAAGCCCATGTAATAAGGAAAATTATCAGGAATGATTTTATTGTTAGCAGTGACGATTAATCCGCTCTCAGGATTATAGAGATTAGGTTTTTCTTCTTCTTTCAGATAGCCTTGCCATCTGCCTTCCTCTTTCCAGCCAGGATAAGGAAAAAGAGCAGCCACCTCTTTTCTTATAGGAATTTTCCCGCTTAGATAGTAGCCGATATTCCCTTCCTTATCCGCGTAGACAAAATTCTGTGGAGGAGCGTCAAACAACTTCAAAGCATCAACAAATTCCTGCCAATTTTGAGCTTTGTTGAGAAGATAGAATGATTCCATAGTTTTTCCACCATCATAGATCGTCCAGCTTAAAGAAAGATGCTTCTCGTTGGCGCCGAGAACAGGAGAAACAACAGGTCCCCGTCCTGTCCAGCTTATATCGATTCTTTCGGACTCCTTCTCCCCTCTAATCTTGATTCTTTCTTCTTTTGTAAAAAGAGGCTTCCATTCATCATTATCCCAGTACATATCTCTGGAAGAGTTAAGTCTTTCGACGTAAAGATCCTGAACATCCACTCCAGAGTTAGTTATTCCCCAGGCTATGGATTCATTATGGCCGATGATGACCAACGGAACTCCAGGAAGAGAGACGCCTACAGCATTTAGACCGGGACAAGCAATATGAATTTCGTACCAAATGGGAGGAAGACTGATTTCAAGGTGGGGATCGTTAGCCAAAAGAGGATTTCCGGATTCAGTGCGGCTCCCGGCCAAAACCCAATTGTTACTTCCCTGGAAAGGAAGCGGCATAGACCACTCAGACAAAGGCACATCCTCTATTTCGAGGTAAGGGGCGGCGATTCCTTCTTCCAATATCTGGAGAGCTTTTTGGGCACCAAGCTCTTTTACCAATTTTGCTCTCAAAATTTCGCTTTGATAATCTACGCAGAGAAGCAAAGCCATTATTTCCTTGACGATCAGAGAATCCATTGGACTCCATGGTTGAGGTCTGTAGCCTAAAAGCAAGAATTCAGGGGGCCAGTTTAATTTTCGGGAATTCATCCAGGAATTGACTCCCGCACTGTAAGAGAAGATCAGATTTTTCATTTTGGATGAGAGTTTCTCGAAATCTCTCTGCGCCGCTTCTTTAAGATCCAAGGTCCTTATAAACTTGTCTCTCTCCAGAGCTTTTCGGCCGAATATTTCAGAAAGTTTCCCCACACCTGCTCTCCGGGTAAGTTCCATTTGCCACATTCTGTCTTGGGCATGAACATATCCGCAGGCAAAAAAGAGGTCTTTTTCGTTTTGAGCAAAAATATGAGGAACTCCCCAACTATCTCTGATTATTTTGACATCTGCTTCCAGGCCTGTTAAAGAGACATCCCCCTTCATCTTAGGCACAGAGCGATAAAAATGAACAAAAAAGAAGACAAGACAACCTGAAAGGAAAAAAAGGACAGAGGTTATAGCGATCTTAAAAAGTTTTTTCATCAAAAATCAGAATTATCTTGTGACTTTTCCTCAACGCCGGCAACTTCATCCGCTTTTTTCAAGACCTCGTCGGAAAATTTAATCCCTTGCTTGGCTGCAGCATCCAGGTTTAGGTGCATCCTCACTTTGCTCATGTACTGAATGGGGATCTTAGCAGGGCTCTCACCGCCTTTGACCATAACGGCGATTTCTCCGGCTTTATGACCCATCTCGAAAAAATCCCATCCCAAGGCTGCACAGGCTCCACGATGAGTGGAGAGAAGAAAACCACCAAAAAGAGGAATTGAATTTTCCTCTGCCACCATGCCGATGGTTTCAAAAGAGGCATTTATTGTATTATCTGAGATTTGATAAATAGCATCTATCTTTTTATTTATTAGGAGATGAGCGGAATGAAGGACTTCGTTTTTATTAGCGATCGGAACATCCACTATTTCAAAGCCCAGATCTCTTGCTCTTCTTTTAGCTACCTCTAAATAAAACTCTGAATTGATCTCTGCCGGTGTCCATAGAGTCCCGAGTCTTTTAGCTCCGGGCAAAATTTCTTTGATAAACTCTAGACTCTTTTCTATAGGTCCTCTTGAAGAGACTCCTGAAACATTGTTCCGATGGTCCTGGGCGGACTTGCCAGCGCCAGCCAGGAAAGGATTAGCAACAGAAGAAAATATGATTGGAATTTCATGAGTTGCAATAAGAGCAGCCTGGAGACATGGAGTCGAAAGAGCAACGATCATATTAACGTCCTCATCGACGAAGTCCTGGGCGATCCTCTGGACTTCAGGAAGATTTCCATAGCCGTTTCTTATTTTTAGCCTGATATTCTCATTATTCCTTAAACCATTATCCTCTAAAGCACGAATAAAGCCCTCCCGAACCTCATTAAGTGTTGGAGCATCGTTAAACTGAAAAATACCAATCGTATAAAGACTTTCTTTTTTTTTCTGACAGCAGAGGAAAACGAGCAGGGATAATAAAAAAAGAATTAAGATTTTTCTCATTTATCTGTTCCTTTTTTCTCTAAACATAATAATCAAAAAAAATCTCAGGAGCAATCTTTTTTTCGGGAAAAAAGGGGACAGGCTACTTTTTCTGTTACCTTATGGGAATTTAGGCCTTGCCATTGAGAATAGAAATTTTACCTACCTTGATTATTTAGCTTTCCCCACCATGAAAGCCTAATCCCAGAGCTGTCCCGATTCTTAAGGAAAAAGCGGCCTATCCCCTTTTTTTCAAGGTTACTTTATTTCTTGTGGAAAAAGTAGCCTGTCCCCTTTTTTCACATACTTTTTTCATAAAGAAAAAGTAGCCTATCCCCTTTTTTTTTGGGATAATAAGGCATAAATTAAACGGATACAATATGTGATCCCATGGCAGATTACTTTATAGGCACTGCTGGTTGGAGCTACAATGACTGGGAAGGGATTGTTTATCCTCAAAAGAAAGTTAGAGGTTTTCACGCCCTCATATTCTTAGCCCAGTATATAAATATTATAGAAATAAACAGTACATTTTACAGACCGCCTGTAATCCAAATTTCTCTTTCCTGGGTAAAAAAAGTCGAAGACTATCCTGATTTTCTCTTCGCGGTCAAGCTCCATCAAGTCTTTACGCATAAAAGAAAGGGCTTCACCCAAAAGGATGTGGATAGTTTTAAGTTCGGCATCGAACCCCTCAGGGCAAAAGAGAGGTTGGCCTCTATCTTGATTCAATTTCCCTGGTCTTTTGCGAGCACGTTCTCAAACAACGAATATTTGATTAAGTTATTCAAATCTTTCTCTGACTATCCTCTAGCCTTGGAAGTAAGGCATTCCTCCTGGGATAGCCCCGATTTCTATAAGCTTCTATCTGAATACAATGTCTGCTTCTGCAATATCGACCAGCCTGTATTTCGAAATTCAATCAAGCCCAGCTCTATCAGCACAAATCCCGAATTCTCCTACGTCAGGCTGCACGGACGTAATTACAAGAACTGGTTCAAACAAGATGCAGGCCGGGATGAACGATACAATTATCTCTACACCAAAGAAGAACTCGAAGATTGGATCAACAGAATAAAAGATTTAGGCAATCAAAGCAGCAAAGTCTATATCATCACCAATAACCATTATAGAGGGCAGGCATTAGCTAACGCTCTTCAGATCAAAAATATAATTACAGGTGAAAAACTGGACATCCCCCCTCTTCTTGTCGAGCAATATCCTATCCTTAAAGAATTGACAAGAGAAATACGGGAAGGACAGCTCGGTTTATTCGATAAAAATAGGAGTCAGTAAGAAGAGACCTAAAAGCATGTGGTGGGAGAACAGCTTCGTGAATGTTAAAGGAAGAAAGCTCTATCTTGAGGACAAAGAAGCCACAAATGTGGCCAGAGAACACGGAACTCCGCTTTTTGTCTACAGCAAAGACCAGATTCTATCTAACTTTAAAACACTTCTTAAGGCTTTTACTGGGAAAACGTCGCTTAAGGTTAAATTGTACTATGCGATGAAAGCAAATCCTAATCAAGAAATCTTGAAAATTCTAAAAGATGCCGGGGCCTTTATAGATGCAGTCTCTCCGGGAGAGGTGGCTGAATCTCTTCGCGCGGGATTCTCTGCGGATAGAATATTCTTCACAGGGACAAGTGTCAGTGCAGAAGACCTCAAACTGGCCTTCGATCAGGACGATCTGATGGTCAACATAGATGCTGAAGAACAACTCGAGCTTATGAAAGAAGTCAGGGAGAGATGGTTCAAGCAAAAAAAAATCAAGGTAGCAGTAAGGTGGAATCCCGGGATAGGAAGGGGATTTAACTCGAAAGTCGTTACTGCTGGAGACAAAACATACGAAGGAATGCCTATTAAGTTTGGCGTTGAAGAAAAGAGGGTCATCGAGACTTTCACCAAAGCTTCTCAATATGGCTTTACTCCTGTGGGATTGCATCACCATCTAGGCTCTGGCTGGACCAAGCATGATTTTGAAGCAGTAAGGGATGCGGTTGATAAGATGGTTCAGAAAGCAATCGAAGTGCAAGGCCAAGGATTTACCCTTGAATTTCTTGACTTTGGCGGCGGATTCGGACCTCAATATTCTTTTGATCAGGAAAAGTTTCCAGTTAAGGAATATGTAGAATACATTTGCCAAAGAATAAAAAAATCGGACTTAGAGATAAAAACCATCGCCATGGAGCCAGGAAAATATTTAGCCGCAGACGCTGGTGTGTTGCTGGTCAAGGTTGAGTATATGAAAAAAAGCTACAACAACCTCTTTGCTTGCGTGAATGCGGGAACCTTTAACACTGTGCCAAGACCTGCTATTTATTCGGGAGCATATCATCACATCGTTAATTGTTCCAACGTGAATTATGGGAAAAAGGAAAGGATTACAGTTGCCGGTAACCTTTGTGAAACGGGAGACGTCTTCGGAAAAGAGATTGAAATGCCAGCGCCGAAGAGGGGCGATATCCTGGCTGTGCTCTGTACTGGGGCTTACTGCAAAAGCATGGCCTCAGATTTTAACCTTAGAGAAATACCAAAAGAAATCATCATCTGATCAACACTCCTACCATTTGATCAAGCACTTCCCTAATACTGTAGGGGCTTGATTCATCAAATCCACCTTCTTACGTAGGGGCTTGATTCATCTTGTGAAGGAGTTGGATTCATCAAATCCACCTTCTTATGTAGGGGCTTGATTCATCTCGTGAAGGAGTTGGATTCATCAAATCCACCTTCTTACGTAGGGGCTTGATTCATTTTGTGAAGGAGTTGGATTCATCAAATCCACCTTCTTATGTAGGGGCTTGATTCATCAAGCCTACCTTATTATATAGAAATTAGACTTATTTAAATCACATTAAAATCAGAAAATGAATACAGCCCCCAATATTTACAGATTCTAAAATCAGATTGTTTTCCCTAAAATCACATTAAGCGCAAGCTCTGCCCGAGGATAAAGAAACCGATAGCCCGCCTCCTGAAGTCGTCTGGGAGCAACCCGTTGACCTGATAAAAGCGTATCCTTTGCCATTTCACCAAAAATCAGCCGCAGAACAAAACCTGGAACAGGAAACCAAGAGGGCCTTTTCATGATCTTCCCCAGAATATGAAAAAAATCCTTTTGAACGAGTTGATGTGGCGCTGTCAGGTTGAAAACACCACTTAAATCTTCTCTTTGAATGAGAAAAAGGATTGCCTTAATCTCGTCCTCAAGATTAATCCAGGAAAACCATTGTTTCCCGCTTCCAAGGTGACCGCCTATAAAATAACGAAAAGGTTTCACAAGGCGAAGAAAAACTCCGCCCTCTTTTCCGAGAACAATACTGGAGCGAACAATTACACGTCGAATTTTCTGAGACTCAACTTCTTTAGTGGATTGCTCCCATTTTTTAACCACCTCAGCAAGAAAACCCTCCCCAGGAGAAGATGATTCATCAATAACTTCATCCCCGCGGGAGCCATAATAACCAATGGCCGAGGCCTGAATGATTACATTTGGTTTTTTTTCGACAGACTTTACTGCTTCAACAACAGCTTTTCCTGCATCTAGCCTGCTCTGAATGATGGATTGCTTCTTTTTTGTCGTCCAGCGTCCGGAACCAATGTTTTCTCCTGCCAGGTTCACAATTGCATAAGCACCGTTAGCATAATCCTGCCATGCTTCGGAGCTTTTCCCGTCCCACTCAACAACTGTAACATCAGTCCCGAAGATTTCTTCTCCTCTCTCTTTGCTACGAGAAAGAGCAACGACATCATATTCTTCTTCAAGTAGACGAAAGCAGAGGGCTTTCCCGATAAAACCTGTAGCGCCAGTAACTAGGACACAAGCCATTTTTTAAGGTTTCTCCAAAGTAATTTTTTATCTCTAATTTCCGACCTCAGAAGATGATAATTGCGAATATTTCACCAAAAGGACGATACTCAGGGAAATATCTCCTTCTAATTATTTCTTTAACTTTTGAATCTATTAAAATGAGCAACTTTTTTAAGAGGTAATCTTTCTGGCCTCTTTTTTTCCCACTCTACCTGCTTTTCCGAAAGAATCGGGTTTATCTTCTTAGAATGTTTGCCAACAATTACCAAGGTGATGACTTTATATTCTTCCGGAATACCCAGGATTTCTTTTGTTTTCTTTTGGCTGAATCCAGCAATGGGATGAGCCACCAGGCCTAATTCAGTCGCTCTCAATAGGAGAAAACCTACAGCGAGTCCGCAATCGAATTGATGATACTCTCTATCCTTGATGATACAATCATCCTCTCTTTTACTGAAAACAGCAATGATCATAGAAGCCGAAAAAGCCCATTGGTTTCCTTTTGAGAGTGCAGAATGCATGTTCTTCAAGGCTTTTGAGCCTGAAACAAAAACAAATCGAGCGGGTTGATTATTAAAGCATGAAGGAGCAAGCTGAGCTCTTTGGGCCAAATCTCTGACTAAATCCTTCGTTATCTTTACAGGTTCTAAAGAGCGATAAGCTCTTCGTTCGTTTATAGCACGAATGACATCCAATTGAACCCCCTATTAAATCCATGGATTTCAAAATACCTTTTTCATGTTAATTTTAAATTAATAAAATTCTTTTATTTTTTTAAAAAATTAATAATTTCATCTATATCAGGGAGTTGAGGAATATCATATACCTTAACGAATATGACCTTCTGTTCTTCATCAACGATGATATTCGCTCTTTCTGAAATGCCATTCTCAGCCCTGAATATTCCGTAAAGCTTGGCGACCTCTCCATGGGGCCAAAAATCCGAAAGAAGCCTTGTCTCCTTTATCCCCAGCTCTTTAGCCCAGGCATGCTTTGAAGGCACTGTATCTACACTCAGTCCCAGAGCAACTGTGTTTAATCTATCAAAAACCTCTCTGTTCTTTTCGAGTGACTGCATTTGCCTTGCACAAACCTTTGTCCAGGCAAGGGGATGAAAAGAAAGGAGAACCTTTTTGCCTTTAAATTCGGATAAACGCAATTCCTTGTTATGCTGGTCCTTAAGAGTGAAATCAGGAGCTTTATTCCCGACTTTTATGACTTTTTTTTCATTCACAATATTTAACCTTCCTTCTTATCTTTTCGATTTTATTAAATCCGATAATTTGTTCTTTCTCTCTATTTTTCTTAGGGCTAATGGCTCTTTATTCTGGCGATAAACACCCACATTCTCTTCAAAAGTTGATTTTTTGTCATTCCTGTAAAAGATCCCAAGCGGAAGTTTTTCTCTTTCTATGGCCTTTTGGAATGCATTTCCGCGGTCATGGGGATCGTGAGAGTTATCCAGATAATAGGTATTCTCTTTAAACCATTTGTGAGTGTTCACTTTGTTGAAAGAGACACAGGGTTGAAATATATCCACAAGGGCAAAGCCTCTATGAGAAATAGCCTCTTTGAGTATTTCCTTTGTCTGCTCGATGTCGTCTGAAAAAGCTCTGGCCACAAAAGAAGCATCTAAAGCTACAGCAAGAGCAAGAGGATTAAAAGGCTCTAAGAATACGCCTTTCACCTGAACCGGGGTTTTAAACCCGATTTGGCTCGTGGGCGATGCCTGTCCCTTTGTTAAACCATAAACCATGTTGTTGTGCACGATGTTTGTTATATCGGGATTCCTCCGGATCGCATTGATAAGATGATTTCCTCCCTCCCCATACATATCTCCGTCACCGCTCTCAGCAATGACTGTAAGATCAGGATTCACCACCTTTATAGCCGTCGCAGGAGGTATTGCCCTCCCATGGAGGCCGTTGAAGAAATTGGTCCTAAAATAATGAGGAATCTTCGCAGCCTGCCCTATGCCTGAAACAAGAACAAGCTTCTCTGGTTTAATATCAAGCTCGGAGAGTGCTAGCTTTAATACCTTGAGAATACTGAAATTTCCACATCCAGGACACCAGGCGATATCAATATCACTCATTTCAAAAATCTGGCTTTCCATTATATTTTCTCCTTACCTAATATTTTTTTAATTTCTGCTGCAACTTCTTCTACTGAAAAAGCTAAACCGTTATATTTAAGAATTCTTGCCTCGATATCCATTCCTGTGTAGAGCTTAATCAACTTGCCAAACTGCGAGGTGGCATTGTTCTCGATAATTATATTTCTATGTGCTTTCTGAAGATAATCCCTAGTGCCTTCATAAAGAGGATAAACCTGCTTGAAGTGTAGGAATGAAATATCTTCTCTTCCCAACTCCTGCAGCGCTTCCCTGACAACATTATAGGTAGAACCCCAACCCGTGATTAGAACTTTATAGTTGCTCGCACCTATGAGCTCAGGAGGAACTATCTCTTTTTTTATCGAATCTAGCTTTTTAAGCCTTTTATCCACCATTTTCTTTCTTAGAACAAGATCCTCGGTGATGTGCGCTTCTTCATCGTGTTCGTCGCTGTCCACTCCCACAAGGCCCTCACCGAATCCAGGAATACCCCGAGGAGATATTCCAACTTCGGTCAGCTCATACCTTTTGTATCCTTTATGTGTTCTCACAACATGGCTTTCATATCTCGTATCAGGAATATCGAGAAGAGGAAGATTCATGAGGGAATCTATTAGATATTGATCGGTCAGAACAAATACCGGAATTTGGTACTTATCGGCTAGGTTGAAGGCCTTTTGGGTTAGAGAGAAGGCATCCTTGAGGTTTCCGGGCGCAAATACGATGCGCGGGAATTCTCCGTGGCCTGAATAAAGGGCGAGCTCTAAATCAGCCTGTTCTGTCCTCGTGGGTAAGCCCGTAGCCGGGCCAGGCCTTTGGCCAATGTGAATAACAACAGGGGTCTCGAGCATCCCTGCCAGGCTTACGCCTTCTATCATAAGAGCGAAGCCCCCTCCAGAGGTTGTAACCATGGACCTTGCGCCACCGTAGGAAGCTCCGATGGCCATGTTAATAGCGCTGATTTCATCCTCTGCTTGCTCCACGACTACATCAAAGTCTTGCATCTGCTGAGAGAGAAAGACCATGACGCCAGTTGAAGGAGACATGGGATAGGAAGAGAGGAATTCACAACCTCCGGCCAATGCACCCAAGCCCACTGCTTCCGCTCCATTTAAAAGATTTTCCTCCTTGACTTTCGGGCTGCTGCACATGGCAAATTCAATTTTTCCCGAATTAAGTATCTGAGTTCCAATCTCGTAGCCTTTTTTTATGGCTTCGATATTCTTCTCTATTACATCTTCGCTTTTCTTAGAAAAAAACTCTCTTATAAAATTCGTGAGAAGGCGTTGTTCAACGCCAACTGTTCCTAAGACAACTCCAGCTGCTATAATATTCACATAAATCCTTCCGCCAATATCAGAAGCAATCTTGGAGAAAGGAATATCTATATATTTATTCACTGGCATTCGAGAATCTTTGGGGATGATATCTCTATCACCGAGAACAATTGTATCAGCAGAAATCCTTTTCTCCACATGCTTGAGCGCGCCCTTATGAAAAGGAATCAATAAATCCATCCTATCTAGGAAGGCTGAAACTCTTTTTGAAGAAATGCGTATTTCAGTCGAGTTGCTTCCGCCCCTAACGCGGGACATATATTCTTTGCTCGCAAACACATGAAATCCGGAAAGTTTCAGACACCGGGCAAGAATCTGCTCAACAGTTTGAATTCCTTGGCCGGCCTCTCCGCAAAGCACAACTGAAACCTCATCTTTTTTTTGAGCTTGAGGGGCGTTCATGAAATCCTCCTTTATTTCTAATATTTGCTTTTCCTTAAGGGAGAAACTTTATTATTTCACTTTGAAAAATTGAATTCAAGGATAATTTCTTAGAATTTCTATATTATTAGTGTAAAAAGTGGACAATTCCTATCTTGTTAGTTTGAGTTTGATTTATCTCTTGGAGGGTTTGCTCAATCAAGGTAGTACGTTAATAATTAAAAGGTGGGCTTGATGAATCAAGCCCCTACAGGTAAATCAAGCTATTGCAAGTGAATCAAGCTATTGCAAGTGAATCAAGCTATTGCAAGTGAATCAAGCTCCTACGTTAACGGGATTTGATGAATCGAATCAATACATTAAGCAAAAAAGAAACTTTTCCTAAAAGAAATACGTATTTAATAAATAAATTTTCTTTGGAAATTTTTTTATTTTGTGATAATTATAGATACCAACAAACAGAAGGAGAATAACATGAAAAGAAAAACTTCACTCTTCGCGATGCTTGCCTTTCTTTTGACGTTTTCCTATGTAATAGCTTTCTGTCAAGAGGTCGATCTTAGCGGAACATGGGAAGGGACAACCGAAGTTCCTGACGCCCCGGAACCGGATAAGTTAATCTTAGTCCTGGAAAAGATTGATGGGGAATACAGTGGAACGATTAACGACTCATTGGGATTTGCCGAGGATGCAGAATTAGAAGATATCGAATTTAAGAACAACACCTTAACCTTCACTTTTGCCATCTTTGACGGGTCCGAGTATACAACGGTATATGCAACTCTGACTGTAGAAGGGAACAGGATGAGTGGCAACTGGGAATCAGAAGATGGCAGTTCTGGTCCAGTTGAGTTGGTAAAAAAAGACTAAGAATACTTAAAGATAATTTTCCCTTCAGTTTTTTTTGGTCTCTATCATCAGTCTGACTTCTTCAGACGGCTTCCCAAAAGGTTTAGTTTTAACGTTCTGATTTTCTCCGGGCGAATTTCCTCGCCTTCTGAATTTTCAAAACAAAGGGCATCAAAAGGACATTGAACAATACAAGCTCCGCACTGAATGCACCTTTCTCTGCCAGTCATTGAGGCAGTATGCTCCACTCTATTCACTTCAAAGCAGTTTCGAGGACAAACCTGGTCACAAAAGCCGGCGCCTCGACAGTCGATCTTATCAAGGACAACATCCAATCCTTTCTCCGCGAGTAACCCGCCCCTAAAGATTGGAGTACTGCCAGCCAAATCAAAACTCAAGATGAGAATGACAACAAATGAAATGATGCTCCAGCGCAAAATAATTCCCCACGAATAATCTTTGCCTAAAATGCCAAAAACAAAAAGTACGATTACGATTCCAATCCACAAAAGCAATTGAAACCTCAGATGTCCTATCTTGGAAAAAAGGGAACCAGCCTTTTTCCTTTCTGAACTCATCCAGCGGGAATAAAGAGGGAAGGATAAAAAGATTATGAAAGAAAGCCCCCAAACTAAAAGAACTAAAGTAAAAATAGATTGGGGCCAGAAAAAAATCATGATGACAGAAAGAATCACTGTTAAAGGAAAGGCCCAAGCAACCGCCATCTCCAGACGCTCCATCCAGGTAAAAGTGACTTCCCTCATTACTTTTGTTTTTTTTAACTTATTTTTCAAGAAATGAGGAATATCCTTGGCGTTAACAGGACCCCAGATCACTCTCCATCCAGTTTTTTGTTTGATAACTTTGGCTTCCACCCCTGTTGCTGCAAGCTGGGGAAGGATTATCTTCCGCTGGGCGACAAGATCTTCAATTCCGCTTGTTTTTAGTACAGAAACCACTTCATGATTCGTAAAATGACCACCAGCAGCAGCACACCAAACATTGATTCCATGGCTGTTGGCTATGAGAAGAAAAGCATCCATTCCCTTCAGTGCCTGTTTGACTCTCTGAACAGTGAGATGATAATTGCAGGTCAGAAAAACAAGCGAATCCTTTCCGGGATTTCCTATCTTA
>Ga0209636_10004977_pt1 | contig 13559 bp, 19 predicted proteins | sample DeeMarSWOR152_54_FD_187464 | JGI IMG/M metagenome (GOLD analysis project Ga0209636, IMG submission 187464) | Marine sediment microbial communities from White Oak River estuary, North Carolina - WOR-1-52-54 (SPAdes) (version 2) | ecosystem: Environmental > Aquatic > Marine > Intertidal zone >...
ATTGGATATGGTGTAGTAGTATATCCCGTTATTATCTGCCCAAGCGGTATAGGTTCCGCCCTCATAGAGGATGAAGACGGAGTAGACTGGGGCAGAACCGCTGAATAGCGTATTCGTGATATCCCCGTTGGTATCCGCGGTCCAATCCACTCCATTATCCGAATAATAGTACCGCATCGTCTCGGCCACATCCCATACCCAAAGCTTATACACGGGACCAGCTATAGGATCGCCGAAGCCACCGCTGTCGTAGAGAACGAAGGCGTGGTAACCGGGAATGATGTCTTCGATATTGGATGGTACGATCCAGTTGATCCCATCATCGGAATAGGAGAAGTCGGTATGAACTCCATCCCCTACCCACATCTTATAGTACGGTTTGACCGCATACGTGTCCGAACCGGCACTATCGATGAAATCACCGACATTATTCCCAAAGGCGTCGGAGTCATAGAGCACACAGGGATAGTAGGCCTTGGATCCGGGATCATAGACGGGGTTTGTCTCATACTCCTTAAAGCAAAGGAACCAGCAACCATCTCTGGGACCACACTCGTCTATCGGAGGAGTGGATGAGCCAGAGGATCCTCCTTCCCCGCAGCCTGATCCAAGGAGAAGGGCTAACATTACCACAAAACAGATAACCAAAAGTGGCATTCTTGAGAAGGGTTTGATCTCCACCATGATTGTTTACATCATGATCTACTCGATTCTGTCGATTGCATGATTAGCTTGCTATTATTCTGATAATTTAGCAGAAATTATGCCAAATCTTTGGCGAATACTACTTTTGTTATTATGGATAATTATTTTAGCTTTTTTAAGCCCATACCGTAGCGCGAAAGTGAAGCTCCCCGCCTACAAGGCTGGGCTCGCGGGGCACTTGCCGGTCAATAGGAGGGTAGTCAGACGTGCTGCCGCGATCTCGATAAAGAGCCTTGGATTTACCTTTCTGAAGGCTCTTCCTCCCCAATCCACACTCCAAAGGCAAGTCTTCCGTAAAACCGCGGCTTACCGACCAAACAAACAGGAAAGGCCCAAAAGGAGCGCCAGAATAGAATTTCATTCGCTTCCCTTATAGGCCTTGTGGGATAAGGATTACATTTTACTGGAGAGGAGCAAAACCCAGGAAAAGACGATAAGGATGGGAAACATCATCGATACAAGGAACTCCGTGGCTGTTTCACTCCAATGGGTTGTATCACCCTTATGGGTTGTATCACCCCTATGGGATGTCTCTCCACCATTACTGTCCAGGTTAAGCCTCTTTTTTCTTGGGGCGACGCTTTCTGGGAGTCCTTGCAGCCCTTGGCTGTGCCGGTTTCTCTTCCTGAGCGGTGCCAGAGGGACCCTCTGAAAGCTCGGGCGCAGGCTCCGTTGGTTTCGTCTCAAAGGTGGGTTCAAACTGCTCGGGTTCACCCTTCATCTTCTCTTTTATTTCGTCGTAGCCGCTGTAAGCCGCAAACCCTCCCCCGACCAAGAGAATGATGGGAATCAAGCCCTTTAGGATCGTAATGAAATCCCACCACCAGAAGATCAAAAGAATGATTCCAACGACAAATGCAGCGATACCGCCGAGAAATATCTTCATACCTCCCACCTCCCTAAGTTATTATTTACTTTTAGCCGATCATTATAATCATAAGTATATCTTTACGATACTATTTATAATGGAAAAATGAATATGTCAATGTGTAAGGTGGGAAAATTATTTTCACCCTGTAAAAAACCACTGCTTTGGATTCCAGAAATGGATCATTCGCTGAGTAAATTGAACACTGCCAACCTTGCTGACAAGTTCTCGTAACTCCTGCATGCGTGGGCTAAAATCGCGAATACCGCCTAGGTTGAGGCTTTCCGTATTGCAAGGCCGAAAAGAAAAGAAAGGCCAATATGATAATGGATACGGTCCATCGTGTGCCCCATGAAAAGCTCATGGATTCATCATTTCGGAAATAAACAAAGGAGAATTTGTAATGCTCGAGTTTATCCCCATCTTTGAATTTCTCATAAATGGAATAGGTCACCGGAATCCGGTTATAGCGGACTATCAGTCTTCCTGCTTCCGTTTCCATCGGTTCCTGACTTTTTATGACCAGACGCCTGCCCGTGGGCAAGCCCCATATATGAAAGGTTTTTCTTCCAACCACCACCCCTTCTGCAACGGCAAAAAAACCGGCCTCTCCAAGGGTGACGAGAAGGAATATGACCGCCACAACCCAATAAATGAGTCGAAATCCTGCCTTCATTTGTTACCCCCACAGTTGTTTTCCATTTTTCCCTATTCTATCGAGAATATACTCATACATCAACGATTTTCCTGTCCCTCTTTTATCGCTTTTTCCGAATGACATTTTACTACTTTTCCCCCAAAACCGCCAGCATTCTTTCCCCCTTAGCGAACCCTCACGTTAATGCTTGAAGTACCGTCCGATCAGAATCCATTGATCTATTCGGCAAATAGTCTCGGCGAAAAGGTACGGTAAGCGAAAACTCTTTTCACTCTCCTTCCGCACATTTTAGCATTTTGTATGCCAAATGGGAAACATTCCGTAAGGATGCACTGGTATTACCAAAACAACTCAATACGGAAGCAAGTGGATAAACATCCCCGCCACATTCAGATTGAGCAAGGATGAGATTGTTCACAGATAACTACCACGAATGCAAACTGATTCTTGACGGCTTCTTATTAAGTCCATCTGCCGTTCGACAGGCTCACGGCCCTGAGTAAAGCCGAAGGTCGGTGTTGCATCTAAAGCTTTTTCCCCTGCCGTCTGATGTATAGCCGGCAAGTGTCCCGCAAACCCAGCCTTGTGGGCGGGGAGCTTCACTTTTCATGAAACCATCATTTGAATTGAAAAGAATACGTTCTAACCGTATGAGTCGGGATAAAAAAAAGCACTGGATGACCCCCATCATCCAGTGCTTAGTATAGAGGAGGTCAGGGTTCCGATTGCCAGGATTTATCGTAGATCCCTCAACTAGAGGGAAATAATCTCTTCTGATGGAATTTTCGAGCGAGAAGGCCAAGAAGACCTCTAAAATCCGGAAAAACACGTTCGCTCATTCCAATCAACCTTAACCCATATCGATATCTTCCCCAAAAGTCATGGTGCACAACACTACTCCAGACAACAATGGCATTTGCACCGATGGTTTTGAGTTGGAAATCCTGGGCGAAGACCAACTGTATTCTCAAAGGGGTGCCCACCTTAATCCGGTCATGCAGGCAAATCGAAATTCCCCCCTGGCTAATATTAGCGGCGATACCCACATGGATCTCGCTCTCACTGGTGATGCAGTCAATCGGAAGTTCACATTCAAACCGAGGGTATTTTCGGCGCTCTGCGAAACCCATATTCAGGCGAGGCGATTTCAACTGCGCATATTTGCCTTGTTCCATACGAATTACCTTGGTATTGATCGAATTTAATCGGTATTGATCCCATAGGTGCTTCGATTTATCTGAATTTATAGCATTTTCCATGCCAATCAGTGTTGCCTGGAAAATTTATCAATGATCTCAATAAGTTGTATCAGCTCCCGTTATTCTCCGGTTGAGCCATTTTTTGTCAATTTTATGCATTTTTTTCATAACTACCCCCATTTTACGCCGATTTAGTGGAATTGATCCTATTTTACCGGGATCTCGTTAAGAAAAAGCTGAAAGGCTGGAAATTTCCTGAGCTTATGGGGGAATCCGTTGTCCATGAGTGTAAGATGCTGGAGAAGAAATGAATCCATTGAGGGGAAAAGGGGAGGTAAATTCTCTCCATTAGGATGGGGGAAGGTTACCCAGCACTCGCCCGCCCAGTTTCCTCAGTTTATGGACATCCTCTTCGTGGATATCGGTAAATTGAAGTCCATACTGATAACGGGATCCTCCGGCTGCCACTCCAACGTCCCTCCAAACGACCTTGCAAGTGGCCTTGATCGCCGTCGACTCTGCATCCAAGATGAAGGGAACGAAAATAATCATTTTGGTTCCGACATCCATCCTCTCATTCAGAAAGACCATCAATCCCCCTTCACTGGCGTTGGCGACGCTTCCCACATCTGCCTTCCCATTCTCCATGAGGGTATAATCGATGGGAAAATCGACGGGAAACCGGGGATATCTTCGCCTCTCAAGTATGAACCTCTCCCCCCTGAGAAACCTGTCTAACTCGGACTTGAGGACCTTCCAACCCTTCCCAACCTTTTTTGCCCGAATCTTTCCCTCGTAGACATACTTTAGATAGGTTGGCCTGGAAATCCTCAGGTATTGGCAGGCCTCGCGGGTTGTGAGCACTGTATGGGATTCTGATTCCATTTTTTTCAGTCGTATATCCATCCCGCCCGCTGTGGTATTCCACTAAAAGCATTTTCCATGCCAGGCTATAAGCAAAGGGAAATAATTGATAATGAGATGAAATAAGAGGATATTTTTCCCTCTATCTTCCCCGTAGAAAAGAGGGATGGTGAAATTTTTTCCTAATCTCCAGGGGAAAAGTATGAAATTATTGCAGATCATAAAGAGTCCCGCCAAGGAAACTCCGAATTGCCCCTCAAGCACCTGCTACATTGAGAGATCCCTCCGAGGGAACTCCGTATTACTCTCCTCAAGCACCTGCTGCTACATTGAGATGGTGGCCCTATTTTCCCCCGGGCCCACAAACCTTAATCCGGGTTTTTCCGTTTCGATTCCCCCCATGAGAAAGGATCTCACCCTTCTCAGGATCCCCCTAGAATCAAGGCCGCATTCACCCCGAAGAACTTCTTGGGGACCATGCTCCAAGAATTGATCCGGAATTCCGAGGCGAAGCACCTCAACATTTGAAAGCCCCCTCTCTTGAAGCAGTTCAATCACAGCACTTCCAAACCCCCCTGCTAAAACATGCTCCTCAATGGTAACGACTCTTCCTATTTTTTGGGCTAAACCACACAATAGCTGACTATCCAGAGGCTTGATGAAACGAGGATTGACCACTGTGGCCTGGATACCCTCTTCCCTCAGTTGCCTTGCAGCCTCGCAGACCCGATAAAACGTGGAGCCCAGCGGAAGCATGAGGAGATCATCCCCCTCTGCTAGCACCTCTGCCTTCCCCATTTCTAAAACCCTTAATGTTGCATCCATAGCTAACCCCTCTCCCTTTCCCCGGGGATAACGAATAGCAACAGGTAAGGACAGGTGGATTGCTGTATTGAGCATGTGTTGAAATTCGTTCTCATCCTTAGGAGCCATGAGAATGAGATTGGGGATATGGCGTAAATAGGAGATATCAAAAAGCCCATGATGGGTGGGACCATCTTCTCCGACAATCCCGCTTCGATCCAATGCAAAGACTACCGGGAGCTTTGGTAGACAAACATCGTGGACAATCTGGTCATAAGCCCTTTGCAAAAAGGTTGAATAAATGGCAACAACTGGCTTGAACCCCTCCGAGGCCAACCCCGCTGCAAAGGTGACGGCGTGCTGCTCAGCGATTCCCGTATCGTATATGCGATTCGGAAACTCCCTCGCGAAGACATCGAGGCCAGTACCGTTTTGCATAGCAGCGGTTATAGCGATAATTCCGGGATCAGTGCGCGCCAGCTTCACCATGGTCTTTCCGAATACGCTGCTGTAGCTTATACGGGTGGCCCCTTCGCTCTTTTGCTTTCCTGTTTCAATGTTAAAAGGGGCTACTCCATGGAAGGAGGGCGGATCGAGCTCTGCGGGACCATACCCCTTTCCCTTTTTGGTGATCACATGGATCAATATGGGACGTTGCCATTCTTTTATGTTTCTAAAGGTCTCGATAAGGTGCTCAATGTGATGACCGTCTATAGGGCCAACATATTTAAATCCGAGTTCTTCAAACAATATCCCAGGGGTTAAGAATCCCTTAAATGATTCCTCCGCCTGTTTGATAATTCTCACCATAGAGCTACCGATTCCCGGGATGGTCTGGAGGAGGGACTTCAATTGCTGTCGGAATCGGCTGACTAATTGGCCGGTCATGATCCGGTTCAAATATGCGGAGAGTGCTCCTACATTTGGAGAAATGGACATCTCATTATCGTTGAGTACCACGATGAGGTCCTTTCCCAGATGGCCTGCCTGGTTCAAACCTTCAAAGGCCAATCCTCCGGTCATGGAGCCGTCTCCGATCACGGCGATGACCCTATTGCCATCGCCCTTAAGGGATTTAGCTACGGATATTCCTAGGGCTGCCGAAATGGAGGTACTGCTATGGCCAGTATTGAATGCATCGTGGGGACTCTCCTCCCTTTTGGGGAAACCGCTCAACCCTTTATATTGCCTCAACGTATGAAAGGACTCCCTTCTGCTTGTTAAGAGCTTGTGAGGATAACATTGGTGTCCCACATCCCAAATGATTTTATCCCGTGGGGAATCAAAGACATAATGAAGGGCAATGGTCAGTTCCACAACACCCAGGCCCGAGGCCAGATGCCCTCCAGTGATGGAAACGGTATGAATGATTTCCTCCCTTATTTCCTCGGATAACTGGTATCGTTCGGCTCTGCTCAATCTCCGCAAGTCATGAGGACTATGAATCTTCTCCAGAAGGTTTTGTTTCCCCTTCCCTCCCATCCCTAGCGCCCTCCCCGATTCAGACCATCTGGTCCTCTATATATTTCCTCAGTTTCTTTAATTTCGATATGTCATATTCATCGATCTCGAGAAATTTGAGGCCGTATTGATAACCTGGGATATCCGATACTAATCCCACGTCCTTCCAGATGACCTGGCATCGTGCTTTAATCTCTGTTAGTTGATAGCCAAGGTTGAATAGCACGGAAACAAACAGCTTAGTCCCTGTTTTCATGCTCTCCTCGAAACAGCACATCAGTCCCCCTTCACTGGCATTGATGGCCTTTCCTACAAAGCCCCTGTTTTTGTCCTCGCAATGGTAGTCTACGGGAAAATCGATGGGGAACCTGGGATACCTCCTTCGCTCATAATGTCGAATCTGACCTTCCATACACCCTCCCCGTTACAATCGATTTCGGTTTTGTTGCTTTCGGCCGAGAAACCCGCTAATAATAAGGATTACAGCATCTTCATGGGAAAAAATACGGTGGCGGTTCTTTATGATGTGCTTGCCCCCAATGGCCATTTTTTGCATTTTCTGTGCCAAAACTTGGTGAAGATAACTCATCAATCCCAATCCTTAGGCCAAAAAGATCTACTCTGAATGAGATGGTCTTCCCCTGTATTTTCATTCTAAAAAAATCGTAGATTAGGAAGGATGGGAGGAAATGGAAATGGACCCAAAGATAAGGTCCCTTCGTGAGGTAAATGTAAATGGCTCCTACTTACATGTCTGGGTAATGAAACAAGTCTGGATGCTGAAAAAGGAAAAAGGTGAATATCAATTACCTGGAATGGACTTAGGATTGGATCGCTAAATCTGCTTGGAGTTGCTTTAATTTGCCCAGGTCTTCATCGGCAATTTGTAAAAACTTCAATCCATACTTGTATCGACCCCAACCCTCTTCCCATCCCACATCTTTCCATATTACCTGAGATAAGGCTTTAACTCCAGTAAGCTCAAATCCCATGGAAAAAAGAAGAGCAACATAGAGCTTCGTTCCAATCTTCATTCGTTCTTGTAAAAATACCATCAGCCCTCCTTCACTGGCATTGCCCGCTATGCCAGCCTTGAGCCGCTTCCTTTCTAGCCGGGCATAATCCACTGGTAGATCGACTGCAAACCGATGAAATCTCCTCCTCTCCATGCCCGAAACATCGATCCTTTCTTCCATCATCACCCTCCCTCAGTGGTCTGGAATTCACCTGTAGCGTATAGCAAGACCCCTTAAGAGAATCTTCTCCTCCTTTGCTTCAGGACTGGGAATGTCCAATGGCTGATGCCTGGCTTTCCTTCTCAAGGGTTTCGAAAAAACCTCCGGGATCGCGATTTCGATGACTTCCCTCTTAAAGCCAATGATGGCATCTGCTCCAATTCCTTTGGACACCTCCTTCATCCGATTCACCATCTCCTCATCATGAAGCTCAGGGGAGAAGGTCATCTTCAGTTCACCGATAATAGTATAAGGCTTCTCTACGTCTTGGGAAAATATTTCCACCTTCTGTGTTTGGAGAAAGATTTCTTCCGTATATCTGATAAAGGTAACGGCTTTATTGAGTCCTTCAGAGGCACAACCCACAAAGAGGAGAACCAGGAAAAAGATGAAAAATGTTCTCATTTTATTAAAGAATGGGAAAAAGAGCAACACGCCTGCCTACCAAGGCCGTCGAGGTTTTAACCTACCAAATCTCCTTAGAATTGGGTTCCTCCTTAAGCTTCCTCTTACAGAATGGACAAGGCCGCCCCTCTTGAATCAATATTTCCCTCATCATATGTAATAATTCTTCATCCTCAAGCACCTGGAGCACGATGTTGGGGTGAGGTTTTCGATCATATACCCTATAAGGAAAGCTGCTCTTATCCATAACCTCCTCCTCATGACAATTGAACCCCACCTTACAAAAAATGGATCTATTAGTCAAGCTTTTTTCTCCCGGTTCATTCGGGATTGAACGATTTCCATGAGTACCTTCTGGGCATCCGGGGAAATCTCTTTGTATTGAATCCCCATTCCCGAATGAGTTCCCTCCACGACCCAAACCACCTCGCCCATGATAACGAGAGGGTCGGCGTGATTCGGGAAGGAAAATTCAAGGGGAATTTCGGTCCTGGGAGGCAACACGTCATCCGTTTCGATGAAACATCCTCCTTCGCTGATATTGTCCGTAAACCGATGGAGATAGGCATCCATCTTTTGGTAACTTACCTCTATCTGCAGCTTCACTCTGGGATGTTGTCTCCTCTCTTCTCCCTTATGGGTCTTCATAACACCCTCCCTTAGCCAAGGCATTATTCATGATACGCCAGCTATTTCATATGGTAGATGAAATGGCTCCACCTCTGTCTTTCCCAGCGAGAAAACAAACGCCGTTCAATGAGGCCGATCTTTTTCACCCTCATCCCTCTATTTTTCCGAGAAGTTATCTGTATGTGGGTCTCATAATGAGGAAATGTACCCTTTCCCTCTCTAAAAAAAACCAGCTCTATAAATTAATCATGATTAATCTCGGACCCCAATTCCCCCAGGGTAAACAAAATAGAGCTGGCGATCAATTTCTTTCATTCTAGGCGGAAAGGCTATCGAGCAACCATTTTAGTTTCGAAAAGTCCTCCTTCCCGATGTTGATGAATTTCAATCCATATTTATACTCGCCCCAATCCTCGGGCCCCCTAATATCCGCCCAAACGATTTCTGCCTCAACCCGAATGGGCGTTAGACGAAAACCATGGGAAAAGAAAACCTCGATCTTGAGCTTTGTACCAATGGAGAACTTATCCTGCAAATAGACGAGAAGTCCTCCTTCACTGGCATCATGGGCAATGCCTCCCTGCTTCTTGCGTACTTTCACCTCGGAATATTTCATGGGGAGGTCCACGTTGAACCTGGGAAACCTCCTCTTCTCAATGGAAACAACCCCGGATTTTCCGCTTTGACCTTCCTTACCCTCTTCCTTACTCATAGTTATTCCCCTTAAAGACCACTTATTGGCATTCCTTTAATTTTTTTTCGACCCACTGAATCATCTCATCAAGACACATATCCTCAAACATGCCTTCTCGAATATCTTCGAATATTTTTTCGTTCCAGTCAACCCACTCTTTCCCTTCTTTGGTTTTATTCCGGCTTATTATTTTTTCCATCTTCCTTCCCCCTTCCCCAATATTCACCCCCATCCCTAAACTCGAATGGGTAAGGATGGTAATTGATTCATTAAAATGATGGCGCTGGACAGGCGAAAGCAGATGCCGTAAATACTTCATTGACCCCCCCTTAAGAAACGGTCCAGCTCAGATTTGAGTACTTTCCAACCCTTGCCGGCCTTTATGGCCTTAATTCTTCCTTCCCGAATATATTTGAAATACGTCGGTTTCGTAATACGGAGGTAAAAACAGGATTCCTTTGTGTTCAGCACTTGATCTGTTATGGTGTTATTATTGTTTTTCGCCATATTCACCCTGGATAAAAAAGTGTAACCCATTAATTTGCATTTTTTATGCCAATGGAAGCGAGAAAAGGTATATATCATTCCCATTTAATTATTTGATATTATGAATCAAATTGTATCCCCCTCGTCAAAAAAGGTGCGGGCGGTTTATTGACTTGACTTTTTTTCATACCAGGTAGGGGGAAAGCCTCCGATGGAGAAGATGGATAGTGATTAAGAGTTTAAATGCTCATATAAGGGGAAGTAAAAAAGGTGGGCTGATAGTAAGAGGGTTCGATTTACCTAAGAGGGTTCGATTTCTCTTAAAAGATGAATCCCTTTCGATAAAAACGTATATGGTATTATCTATGGCCGGAGCCATGAGGGATCAGCTCCTGTCATCCTCGCCTCATCCAATAAGACGTGATTCAACATGTGTCTGGCCTCCTCTATTTGAGCCTTATTGTGGTTATCCTCCTTCTCGAGACGTTCAATCTTCCTCCGGTACCTTCTCCTTTTTCCATCATTGCGGGCCTTGTCCAGGATCTGTCTTGCTTCCTCGATCTCCCTGCTAATCCTTTGGCGTTGGGAAGTGGCATTTTCCAGTTGGACCCACCATTTGGACGCCCTGTCCCTCCACCAGGATTCCCTTCGTCCAAAACGATCCGTGGGCTCCCGCTGTGCCCTTTTCCTCAGCAATTCTCCCTCATCAGAAGGTTTTCGGCCTTCTTCCTCGACTGCTTTTTTCTCCTCAACTCGATCCCAATATTGATCAGGTACTTTTGCAGAATCATCAGTAAAATGGACCGTTCCCGAATCGTCTATCCATTTATAAACCTGGGCATAGGAGAAGGAGGCTGCCAAAAGGTAATAAAGCCCGAAGAGGATTTGGAGACATGTAATCTTCATATCGTTATCCGAGCTCGAGGGTAGCCTAACTCATCCGTCGTAGTATGATGTCACGGGTTGAATGGCGAAAAAAATGGGAATATATTCTATTTCTCAATACATCTCTGTATTACCTTCCAAGCTGATGTATTGGCTGATTAGCCATTACCCATCTTTAGGTATCCTTTTTTTCACTTTACCCTATCCATTGCCCCTCGTCAAGGATACAGCACAACGCAGCCCTTCGGCTCTGCTCAGGGCCATAAACATATCGAACGGCCCTTCCGCTCTACTCAGGACCGTGAGTCCTTCGGCCTTGCTCAGGACCGTAAGCTTGTCGAACGGCCCTTCGGCTTTACTCAGGGCTGTGAGCCTGTCGAACGGCAGTTGGACTCTTTACGAAGCCATCAAAGCTGCTCTTTTCATCCGGGGGAAGAAGGGGAATGTGGAATTCCAAAGGGGGAATATGGCTGAGGCCTTAAGAGAGTCAAACGGAGGGAAAAGGAACGGAGGGATCAAGGAGACCGATAGTTATTAAGGTTATTGGGGCGGGGGTTTTTTTTACCTTTCTAACTCGACCTCATCGATCCCTCGTTCCTAACAGAAGTTAATTCATTGAGAGCTTACCCGTATATCCCATTTCCCGGTCCTCATTGCCTTTGCCTACGAGGCAAAATGAGGTTGTCCAAGGATCACATCCCACTGGTGCGCCCGAACCCTCGTCTTTTCCTCCCTTCGATGATGCTCCGATACAACCATTAAGGCAAGGGGAGAACGAAGAAAATCCAGGCCTTACAACCTCCTCTTCCTTCTCTTCCCTCGAGGGGCTCGCCTTCACCCTCTCCTTGAAGCCTTGGGCTGAATCAGAATGTGAGTCAAGAGTCAACTTAAGGCAATACAGCAAAAGCCATACAAGGCACTTAAACATCTTTCCTCCTTCTTCATTACCGGTTTGGGTTCCGGGCTCTTTCACCCAGCATCTCGTGAATCCACTTCAGGGCATGGACTCATGCCCATCGTTCATATACTATTAGCTCGCTGGATTTCCCGTCTCGTGGATAAACCCATCTAATGCAAAGGGATGATTCAAACTTCTGGGGATCCTTTTCGCCCTCCTTCGATGGGTATTTAAATAGGGATCCCCCCTCTCCCTCATCCTACCCTGGAGGTATTCCGTCTTTGTTATTTCCTGGATAAGCTTAATGCCATTCCGATTTCCCTTCTTCTTAACTCGTGGAAAATGGGAAGCGGTAAATAATACCGAAAAGATATCACTCCCCTTGAGATACCTCACCATCTCATAACTCTTCCCTGCACCCACGTGACCGCTCTCTAGGATGAGTTTATAGAACATTGCCTATCCCCGAAAATGGCTATCGGTTTATTAAGCAAGAACCATACCAAGACTGGCTTAATTATGGAGTTATGGGAACCCCAGGCAAAAAGGAAGGGAGATACGGCCTGAATGTAATCTCTAATAATGGATAAACTCAGGCCGTATCTATGGGGGGAGGGAGATTAATGATCCACCTTGAATGTCGAAAAAAGGGTATTGGTGAATAACTTTTTGCCAAACTATGAAAACTTTTCATAAATCTCCATTTATTCATGATAGGGAACAATGCTCGCAATTCCCATCCTGACAATAATCGGCTCCGAGGAGGTAGAGATAATCGAAGGCCAAAGGGTCATCGGATAAATGATCTATGATCTCATTGAAGAGGTGAGGGCGACCCCCCAATAGGGGTAATTCCAACCGCTCACCCCAGTCGCTCTTTCTCCACTCCTCCCTGAGATAATGCGCAATGGGTTCAAACATTTCAGGAGATGTCCTTCCAGTGCCCAATTCCCTCATAGCACGGGCGATACATCGAGCCGAAATGATTGCACCAAATCCATGGATATTCATAATATTCTGTTGCAGGAGAATGATATCGGACTCCTTGGAGGCCAATCTCATTGAGGAAGCTATCCCGCCGACATGGAGCGATAGTTCCTTTAACGTTCTTGCAAATCGGGTCTTTCCACCATCGGTATGGAGCCACAGCCCCCCTTTCAATGCACACTTGCGTAACTTGGATTCGATTTCATCCAATGAGGCCCTTCGAATCTCCCCCGCATGAAACAGCCCCTGGTTCCTCAACAATGCGTTAATAGATCCATTCTCCTCATCCCATACCATTTCCCAGGGTCGAAAGGGCCATCTATCGAAAAGGACCAGGGAAAAGAACCTAAGAAGCGTATCTTCATCGCTGACCAAGGATTTGGCATTGAACCCCAAATGGTTAAAATTTCTCACGTCATGGGGAATTTTTTCCTCGTTATATCCTTTGATGAGAGCTCTGGCGATACTCGATGAGCTTTTTTGGCTGATTTTGGGACATGCAAAATTACTTAGGGGGGATTGTCCATCGAATTCTGTTAGAGGGACTCGGGGTGACTGAGGAAAGTCTGATCCAATCTTCTTATAAACTGCCATCCTGGGAACCTCCCAGCCCGGGGGACACTTCACAAAGGTTCCAGTGTATTGAATTGAGCTCCCTGCTCCTGAGCGTACCACGAGAGGATACTGGTCAGGTATTGCCTTACCGACCCACCGCCAACACCATCATATTTCCTCTCCAGTATGGCCCACTTTGCGGGGGACAATCTCCTCAATACTTCC
>Ga0209636_10004978_pt1 | contig 13558 bp, 10 predicted proteins | sample DeeMarSWOR152_54_FD_187464 | JGI IMG/M metagenome (GOLD analysis project Ga0209636, IMG submission 187464) | Marine sediment microbial communities from White Oak River estuary, North Carolina - WOR-1-52-54 (SPAdes) (version 2) | ecosystem: Environmental > Aquatic > Marine > Intertidal zone >...
CATTGAGATATGCTCAATGTACTGTGACTATCGACTCTCAGTACGTATTGTCTGATCTAATTGTCCGATACCTGTCAACACTTTTGCTACATCTATGCTTTTAAAACAATGCCTCTCATAGCATCCGATCGGTGTATCCGGGTGCCAACACGGGCCGCATGCAAGGTGGGAATGAATTATCTTGTTTTTTTTCAAGTCTTTTGGACCAAACCGATCAAAAAATGTGGGCCCAAATATGGCCACTGTTGGCGTACCCACTGCAAGACCAACGTGCATTGGACCTGAATCATTACATACCAATTGATCACACCTTCTGAAGGCCGCGGCCATCTGGCAAATGGTCATGTCCGGCATAGTAAAGATACCTTCTCCAGGTTTTTTTCCTAATTGAAGAGTTTTTCTTTCGTAAGGTCCGCCGAATATGAGGACGTTTGTAGAACCGTCTTTGGTAAGTTCTTCAGCGAGGGCAACGAATTTCTCAACGTCCCAGCACTTATACCGGGAAGCCCCCCCATAATGAACCGCAATGGTTCGCCGCTTTAAATCGATCCTCTCTTGTTCAAAGATTTGCTCTACCGTAGCCACGTCTTCATCATCAACGTATAGCTCCATATTGCTATCTCCAGAATTAATTCCGAGCGGAGTCAAAAGTTTCAGATTTTTATCAATTTCATGAATTCTTAATTTATAAGGGACAACATCGGTAAGGAGGAATCCTCCTCCCCGGATGGCATAGCTTATTCTCCGTTTGGCGCCCGACAGATAGGTAATCAGGATGTTTCGAAAATCCCCTTTGAAATCAATGGAAAGATCAAAATGCTCCCTTCGTAACGTGCGAACCAAGCGGGATATTCCCGCGACACCCGCGATGTTCGTTTCCTCCCGTTTCGGTATGGTCCAAAAAGGGTTGAAAATAACAATCTTATCGATGTGGGGGTTATTTCTCACAACCTCAAAAGACCATTCTTTGACAACCATGGTAATTCGGGCCTGTGGGAATTGTCGTTTCAGTGACTTGATGGCTGGCGTTGTCAAAAGCACATCCCCGAGGTGATCAAGTCGTATCAGGAGAACCGAATTGATCGTCTGAGGGGAATTCCCATCCCCTTTGAAGGGGAAACATCCTCCCACTTTATCCAGACAGAAAACGAGTCTTCGTTTCAGAGGATTCCTGATCAGGTAGCGCATGTAACTCCATTCATCAATCTTGTGTAGGCCTGATACTGCTTTTCAGCGATGGTTTTCCAGGTAAAATTCTCAAGCACCCTTTTCCGCCCATTTTTTCCCAGTAATGCCCTGAGATTTCGATCTTTTATTAACGTTTCAATTTTTCCCTTGAGGTCTATAACGTTCCCCTCCTTGAAAATGAGGCCAGCTTCCCCAATGGTCGCAGGAATCTGACCCGAACTTGAGCCTATTACGGGCACCTGGCAAGCCATCGCCTCGATTAATACTCTCCCAAACTGCTCCTTCAAACGAGGGGTGGTGATGGAGGGAGAAACCAAAACATCCATGCAGTTCAGATAATCTGGAACTTGTGAATGCACGACGGCATCAACGATGATTGTCCTTTGACGAAGACCTGATGATATCACAAGTTCCTCAACCTTCTCCTTTAAATCACCATTTCCGATGATCAATAGTTGTATATTTTCAGTAATTTGAGAAGCAGCCTCGATCAAAACTAGAATCCCTTTCTGCACGGCAATCTTTCCAATGAATCCAACCACAAAATCTCTGATTCCCAATTTTTTTTTCAACGAAAAAACATCCTCCTTACAGAAAATCTCAGGATCTACCCCTAGTGGTAAAACATCGAATCCCTTACTATACCCCTTCTTCTTTATGACGCGAGCTACCTCATCATTCATTACAAATGCATGAGCGGAATTCTTAAATGTATATTTTTCAAATACGGAAAAAGGGACGGGGTACTTTTTCAGAATATTCTGAGCGGAAAAAAATATGATCCTAGCTTGCGGCACAATCCTTCGTGCCACAAAAATGATGTGGGCACTCACTGCTGAAAAAGGTTCCTCCCAAATTTCAATAATATCCGGTTCAATCTTTGCCAATATTCTTTTCATGTTCGGATAAATATGTGTAACATTTCGCATGCTGTTTTTTCTAAACCCCCAAGTTATTGGTTGTACCGACAGGACCCGATGAGAAGAACCCCTTTGTTCTTCTAAGTTCACCATTTTGTTAAATTGGAGCCAATGTTTTGGCACAAGCAAAGTTAATTCAACACTAGAATACTTCGCGACTTCACTTATCCTCTTTTGGTATTCAGAAACAACACATGAATGAGATACGCTCAGGATCCTCATATTACCTTATATTACCTTTTCGTGCTTATTTTTTCTAAACTTTGAAATGAAATTGACGGGGCTACCTTCTAATCAACTGAAACTACAAATATAACCTTAATCCTTTTCCAACATCCAATTAATTTCTACGTACAGAAAAGGCAAGAATTTGACAATAGCATCAGCCAATGTATCGGATTTCCGAAATATCCATGTCATTATTTTGCTCAGTAGTACATTTAGTAACTTGAACGTGCTCGTTCGACCGATTCTGGTATATCCAATATCTACCTTAGTGGATTTATCTACAATTCTGAAAGAAGATTTTAGATCACTATAATAGTGAAATTCGCTTCTTTTATCGAAATAATTCATTGTTTGATAGGAAAAAAAACACTTATGAGTTGGATCCTGAATAAAGCCAACGCTATGAATATGCGGCACCGATAAATGCAATATTCCGCCATTTCTTAATAACCTATGAATCTCATCTAAAGCTCTCAATCTTGTTGCAGAGTCAAAATGTTCTAAGAGATGGCAACAATGAATTTTCTCAATCGAACTATCTTTGAATGGATACTGTGGAAACGATAAATCACAGATTACATCCACATCGAGAACTTGAGCATTATCGACCCCTATTGAGCCAATATGCTTGGATCTACCACATCCCAAATCTAGGATAAATGCTTTCGTCATTTCGCCCAAACAAAAATCTCCATTAGAGCAATTCCTCATATATCTGTAATATCTTTGACATCATTTTTTCATTTGAAAATTGACCATGAACCCTCTCCCTTGCCTTCCTACCGTATTTAATTCTTAAATCCGCATTTCTCATCAATACCAATAATTTATCTGCCAATTGATTTGGATTCTTTCTCTCATAGATAAATCCATTCTTCGATTCCTCAACTATTTCTCTCAGGCCCCCGGCATTTGAAACAATTACCGGTATGCCCATCCACATAGCTTCTATGACATTTAGACCAAACCCCTCGCTATGACTTGCTGAAACAAATATATCTGACTCCAATAATATTTCGTTCACATTTTCCCGATAACCCAAAAATTTTATTTCAGCACCGAGCCCATTTTTATGCACAATTTCTCCACATTCCCTTAAAAACGACCCTCCTCCAACTATTATCATTTCAAACGACTGATTCCTCCCCCTCAGTATTTTCCCAGCTTCAATTATATCTAATATTCCCTTCTCTTTTTCTATCCTGCTGATTGATGTTATCCTAATTCTTCTATTATTGAAATTCGAACCATGCTTTTTAACTCTTAAGTCAATAATTTCGATACCTGGAGGTATTACCTCAATTTTCTCCTCCGGGATCCCAAAACCCATGATATTGGAGTTTATCGAATTTGAAACAGCTATATTTTTTACTGTAAAAAGAGCTGTCACATTCTCTAAAATGTCAAGAAAAACTCCTTCATATATCTTTCTTTTAAGCCCAATGAGCATATCGCCACTTCCAGTGAGTTTATATATACAATGATACACTGGGACAACGGGTATATTTAACGATTTTCCAATGATTTTACAAATGATATTCTCCTTTGTCCCATGAGAATGGATGATATCGGGCTTTTCCTTTCTAATAATTTGATAAAGCTTTACCCAAGCCTTAGGATCTTTATCAATCTTTACCCATCTCTTGTTGAGCGAAATAACAGTAATGTTTTCCTTTTTCAGCTTGTTTAGATATTCACCACAAGGACCAACAACAATCGCTCGATATCCATGGACTTTATTCAATTCTCTACAAAAATTAATCACATATTTTTGTACTCCATACACCCATCCATTGACATCCACATGGAGGATCTTTATGCTTGAATCTCTACATCTATGCATATTAGGTTCGTCGACATTCATGGAACAAATATTTTATATCTGCTTTGAGATCATTTCAGATTAATATACTTGATTTCAGTTCTTACCTCATTTCAAGTACGGTTGGATACACTTTGAAATTTTCCTTATTCTTTCTTCCCAAGAATTATTTTCCGCAACCTCTATTCTTCTCCTTCTCTGGCTCCCACCATCATTTCCCAGCGCCCTGAACACCTGTCGAACAAATTCCTCCTTTGAAGTCGCAATAAATACTACATCCGAAAATTGTCGCACTTCGGGCAAATCAGTTGAGATGACTGGTTTACCAAGGATCAAATATTCATGCAGTTTTACCGGGTATACCGCAATAGTAACCTTGTTAATTCTATACGGAACTAACGCCACATCGAATCGATTGATAAAGCACGGTATTTCCCTGTACTCCTTTTTACCTACAAACATTACCCTGGGATGATTTGCCAGACTATCCGTTTTCGCCTCAACAGGGCCGACAAAAACTAACATTACATCCTCAACCTTTTCCAACAAGTAATTCACTAAGCCTATATCTATCCTTTCATCAAACGTTCCTACTACGCCCAAGATAGTCCCTCGAAGTTCTCTCATTTCCTCAGGAACTCCATACTGCGCCTGCCTGAACCTTCGGATATCCACTCCGTTAGGTACATAGAAACAATTCGCTGAGTCCTTCCTTCCCTCCTTTAAAAGGGCTTGGGAAGTAAAAAAAGAGAGTGTACTTCCCCTGAGGATCCTCTTTTTTAATTGATCATAAATTCTCTGTTTCCTACCGTTATTCCGAAATACGATCGCGTCAGGACAATCGTAAACTGTAATTTTTGGCCTTAGTAATTTTCTCAGGAGATATTTATATGGATCATTTATCCAAAGAATTAAGGTCCCTTTTGGTTTAACAAAAAACTTTATATAAAAAAATAAAATATATTGATTTAGAAGATTTATCCATTTATTCAACCTTTCAAAGGGGAGGCAGGGAGGTGGAAAGTAACATGTTAGATTTGGATTAACCTCGCTTTTTCCCTTTAAGAATCTTATCCATTTTTTCAGCAAAGCAAGAGGGTTTCTCATTAAGTACGTTATGGCTATCGGAGAATTCATGTAAACAACGCGATTGTTCTTTGAAAAACGCGAGGCCAAATGTTGATAACGTTGCCATGGCGCATCCCAATCAACTAATGGGAAAAAGATGAATAAATGGTCTTTTATCATAGATCGCTACTGATCATTTGTTTCGTTTGTGAGGCTTTGAGCGTGCAGGTAGGAATTGACACTCAGTATACTAACTAGTAGCTGGATCCAATAACCTCTTAACATGATGTTCCCAGGTGAACTTTCTTCTGCACTCTTCTCTACCAGCTTTTCCCATTCTTATCCGGATATCTGGGTTTTCTATGAGATATAGTAATCTTTCTTGAAGTTCTTGCTTATTATAGGGATCCACACAAAAACCCGTCACTCTATCCCGGATAATCTCTTCGGAAGCTACTTCGTATTCCGGCCACACCCTTTTAAAAGCTATACAGGGTAAACCCGCTGCCATTGCCTCTAGAATAACCTGTCCAAAGGGCTCATATTTTGACGGAGAAATGAATATGTCTGCAATAGAATAGAATCTTTCAACGTCCTCTCTGATGCCCAGGAAAAAGACCTTTTCCTCAAGTCCAAGGGCACCGCACATCTTTTCTAATCGTCTTCTTTCTGACCCATCGCCGACAATAAGAAGCTTGACATTGTCTTTCCTAAGTTTCTGTACTTCTTTTAGTAATCGTCCCACATTCTTCTCTGGGGGAAGGCGTCCCACATAAAGAAGAACAATCGTTTCATCTCCAATATTTAATTCTTTCACCAGTCCCCAATCTTTACTTCTAGTAAATCTATTTATTTGCACTCCCGGTGGGATAACAGGAAATTCAAAAATTCCTAATCTATAATAACGGGTCAAGGATTCCGCGTTGTTCTGGCTGAATACAAAAGTTTTCCTCGATTGAAGAATGGACTTCCTTTCCATATCATCCAATGAACGCTTCCAAATAAAGTTAAAAAACTTAATCTTCATAGATTGATTTACTGAAGCTTTATTCAATTGCTTCCAGAAAACAGATGGAGGGATGTAGAATATTGGGATATCTAAATCTAATTCAGTTGTGGCAAAACAATAATGGGGATATCGAGATACGATGAGATCAACGTTAGCAACATGCTTTGATATGAAATGTTTTAACTGTTGAGTAACTATCTTCGGTTTCACGGAAAGCAATAGCTTTGGAACATTGTAATAAGGATGTCTAATAATTTTGATACCATTATACATCTCAATGTCCATCACCTCAGCGTTGGTATTTTCGCAAAGAATTATCGGTTGATGTCCCATTTCCTTAAGTATCTTCGAAACATGGGATAAATAATTCTCAATTCCGCCCAATACTGGGTGGAATGTGTGATTTTGGAGCATTATATTCATGAATGAACTCTTTTTTCGAATTGTTGAAATACGGGAATTAATTTTCTTGCATTAGCCTCATAGCTATATAATTCAATGCATTTTTTTCTCGCTTTTTTTCCCATCATGTAACCAATCTTGGGGTTTTCAAGGAGGTATTGAATATTTTTCGCTAAATCTTCTATATCACCCGGCTCGATGATAATCCCACAATCGCTTAAAATTTCCGGTAAATCTGAAGTTGCCGATGTGATAATGGCTTTGGCCATGGCCATAGCTTCAAATACTTTCGCAGGAATCTGTGCTTTTGATATGGGGCTTTTCTTTTGAGGAAGAACTACCAGATCTGAGAGATGGAGCAACTCAGGCATTACCTCGTGAGGCTGATATCCCACTTCCTTGATTCGACTCCTCATATTATCTAATAGCCTTTCTTGAATCTGCCCATTAAGTTTCCCTCCAACAACGAGCAAGGTGACTTTGTGTTTGGAATCGACAAGAGACAGCGCCCTTAAAAGGTCGTCCAGTCCCTTGTGTGCGCGAGGGGTCCCTGCAAAAATAATCACCTTATCCCGAAAGGGAATCTGCCACTTTTTTCTCAGTTGAATTCTGGGGATACATCGATTAGGATCGAAAAAATCAGTATCAACCCCATGGTATAACTTCATCCCGCCAAATTCTCCCAGTAGGTTGTCTGAAACAACCACGACCTGGGTAGCGAAACATACAAGCCTGTTAGCCAAAACTGTGTATTTGTAATCGTTTGGTGCTTTCCAGCCCCGGAGAACAAATCTCCTGAAAAAGGCAGATCGACCCATGAATTTTTTCATTTCATGGTAGGGGGCTAGTTCACAATCATCAATATCTACTAGAAGGGGTTTTTTCTGAAGCCAACTAGCCAGGAGACCTGGGAAAAATGAGCTCGGTCGGGGCTTAAAGACATAAATAACGTCGCCGTCGATCTTTTTTATGACTTGCCACATCTGGCGAAAGAAACCAGGATAATTGCAACCTTGAATCGTTTTGAATGTAAATTCATCCGCATAAGCAGGGAAAATTCCTTTCCCAAAGACCGGGCCAATGAGCTCCACCGAATAGTTCCTTTCAAGAACTTTAGCGATGGGGTAGACCCTTACGATGGGATTTTCAGAGAGATCACTAACCAGGATTGAAACTTTCATCTTACCAGATACCGGTCCACCAACTCACCTTGAGCTCGCTCTCCATGGTTCAGGGCCTTTTTCATGTTCGAATACCCAATGAGATACAAAATCCCCTTTTTCCTCTCTAACTGGTCCCGACATTAGAAGTTTCCAAGGATTCGCTTATGTTCCCCATTGCTAGAATTGTTGCCGGAACGATATTCATTACGTCAATAAAATCATAACCTTGGAGATCGTCTTTGTAACTATACGGGGATTATTGTGTACTAGAGGGGCGTCGATATGGCAATCACTTCTATACAAGTGCTGGAGAGTGATTGACGAGGTCCCTATACGTTGAAGTATCCAAGAATCGGTATGGAAATACGGCAGGTTTTCCCAGCAATGAGCGCATCTTCTCCTGATTCCTCGTGGTCATGGCATTGATCGAAAAATGATAGAGTCCAAGAACTTGGTCCTTTTACATCCTCAGGGTGAATTAAACAGAAAAGGCAAGAACGCAACCAATTTGTTCCTCAGTGCTCTTTTCATAGCATGAAGAAAATACAACTTGGTTATTATCCGAATATCGGACCCGTTAGATTCTATTTCAGTAGCCCGTTTTTTAACCCAAGCCCATCCGTCGCGAATAACAATATCTTGAAATTCCGGAGATTGGGCCACAAGTAGCGTAACTATTCTCTCAACATGAGGCGTTTTCCTCACATCATCAGGCAGAGCCTTAACATGCTGATCTTGACTCAGTGAAGGGCTATTCTCTAGAGTCCATTTTAGATCATCAAAAAGAATCCATCCTCCGGGTCTCAGCAGTTTTGCGACCAAGAAAAAAGCACAAGCATCGGTCTCCCAAGTATGGGCACCATCAATGAAAACAAAGTCAAACCTTGGAATGCAATGACCAGAAACTGTTGCTTCCTCTATCAAATGCATTAGTTCCCAAGTATATGATGTTTCCGAAAAAACCGGTTGAATATAGTCGGAGAGCTCAGCTTTCTCAATCTGTTCTAGAATGTTTGGCGTTAGACTTCTCACACTACTTCGATCAATTGTCAGCAGTTTTCCCCCCTGTCCCTTCTCATGGAGGGCACCTCCGATGAAGCAGCTTGACTTCCCATGCGCAAATCCCAACTCTAAGCAGTCTTTTATGTTCGATCGTAATATAAAGTCATAGAGCATTCTACATGATCGTGAATCTAAACATGGGGTGTCCCCAACAATCTTATGAATCGCGTCAAATTTCACGTAGATATGCTCTCCATCAGCATTATTTCCGGGGAAGCATTGGCAATTATCTTCATCGAGAACTCTACGAAAATCACCAAAAGCCACTCATCCCGATTATGTGATTATTTCAATAGCTTTTGAACATATTGATCGGAATAACTCTCCCCAATCCTTTTCACTTTAGAGCAGTTTTTATTCTTGTTTTGAAGAATTCAAAATCTCTCCTATTTTTTCAATAACTTGACCAGGTGATATGCTTTCCATACAATAGAGTCGCTGCCTCCGACAAACTGCATTCTGTTTCCACCTATCTGGCGTTGTATCTTCCCGGCAACCTAAGCAATGTTCTGAAGATTGGACGACCTTTACCTTACAATCATATGATAGGATTTTCCCAGGATCGGTGGAACCGAAGAGGACAACTGAGGGAATTTTAAAGGCATTGGCGACATGCATTGGAAAAGAATCCAAGCCAATAAATAGCTTCCCCCTCGATATCAAAGCAGCGCTCTGTCGCAATGACAACCTTCTAATTAAATTCATTGCCCCTTTCAGTTCCACACAATCCATAGGGCTGCCTACGGTCACAACCCCTAATTCTTTTGATCGAATATAATCTGATACTACCTGATAACTATTGCCATTCCACCACTTTATCCGCTCCCCCATCATAGGATGGATCACTACAAAACCTTTGTTATCTTCAAGAGGCAACATCTTCAAATACCCATCAATCCATTCTCTTTCCTCTTTACTGAGATAGAGTCTGATCCGAGGATATTCAATGGATAATTGAGCAATCTTCTCATAGGCTTCAATTATTGGAATGTCAGGGTACAACTCATACATCAAATTGAATACACCATCTAACCGACCTTTTGGCTCAGACCTAGTGATCTCATCCACATAAGGATTGTTTTGCAATATCTCAGGATATTTGGTTTTAAAAACCAGATAAGATTCTGGAAATTTCTTTTTCAATTGTTTTACAATTGGCGTTGTTAACAAGACATCTCCTGCCGCTCCTTCCCTTATCACAAGAATCCTCGGGTTCTTCTTCTTCATTCTCCAATTCTTCTTCATGCCTACTATGATGATGCAACCCGGGGAGCCAACCCCATCTGACATTTCCGTTTTAAAATCTATTATTTTAAATCCGCTCTTATCCAACAGATCCTTTAGCCGCGAATAATCGAACTGGTATAGTCTTTCCCAAGGCTGATTGTATTTCCAGGCTCCTCCTTTTTTTTCTGCTATTCTACTATTGTAATTTGGTACCCTAATTAACAAGATACCATCATCTTTAAGCAACCGATGTAAGCTCATCAATTCTCCACGCGGGTCCGGGATCCGATCCAAAATATCAAGATAACTAACCACATCAAATTTCTTACCATTAATAAAATGAGTCCTATTTCCTGTTCGATATCTCCTGTATTCAATCGGAGAATCATAGATCCACTCTTTCGATTGTATACCCCAGCACTTAAACTCTTTAGCAACTGCCCTCCTAGTAAACTGCTCACCGAATGGCCCTATTTCGATTAAATTCCCCTTTTTCTTGTACAACCCTATCATATCTAATAGCTGATCGTTAATTAAATGTTCGTTTATAGCAAAATCTAACGCGTTAATTGAATCGAATAACGTATAACCTAGTAACCTATATTTCCATAAGTAAAAGTATTTTCTGCTATCACGATTAAACCTTGGAGTAACGAAGTGCAGTCCGCAGGTCAAACATCTAACAGTTTCGAAACCTTTTTTCCTCCAAACTGCATCAAACTTCCTAGACCCGCATAAATTACAAGCAACCTCTTCAAAACCTCCTTTTTCTCCTATCTTCCTTAATTTCCTCCTTGCATCTTTTAATTTAGGAAAGAATATAATTTTAACGACCCATTTCATGATTCTTGATAACATTTCTTCTAAAAAATAGTGTGCTTTTTTTGTAAATTTTATCCCTTCTATTCCACTCAAAAGCAGCAAAAAATCAAAAAATAACAATTTTTTTAATATCTTTTTCATATGATTTATTGGTATGCTAAAATAATTTTATTTCGGGAACAATACGCTTGTCAGAAGACGCTTGATGCGATTGCAATATTGATGTCCGACGATAGCTCGAAGCATAGCTGAAAAGAATTTTGGTTTAAATAGATTGAAAGGGCAGACTGCTATGGAAAAAAGAATTTTTTTTCGGAATTCTTTTTCAGATAAGTTATCCATTTTTGAATATGCACTTATTCTGAATAAATGTGATCTAAAATTTTGAGCCATAAAGATGTATTTTATATAATTAATATAGCCTAAACTGGCCGAGTGTTTCCTCAAAATCTTAAACCATTCTCTTTCAAACAATTCATAGCTTAAGTTCGATTTTGCACGATTGTGAACTCTCATGATAGCGAAGGGCTTCTCAACGTAATATAATCGATATTGTTTACTGATTCTTAACCAAAAATCATAATCCATTACATAGTGGAAATTTTCATCCAGAAATCCTATCTTATCAATGATATCTTTGTAGAAAAAAACTGCTGGCTGAGGTATTCTATACTCTCTTGGCCAATATTTGATGAAATTATTTGGATGCGTAAGTTTACCCGAGCAGTAACCAATTTCTTTTCCCTTTTCATCTACCAATTTGCAGTCCCCAAAAACGATATATGTATTCTCAGCCTTGCTTAGTTTTTGGACTATAGCAAGAAAAGCCCCGGGTTGATAATAATCATCTGAATTCAACCATCCTATAATTTCGCCTTTTGCCCTTCTTATACCTTTGTTTATTGCTTCAGATTGACCTCCATCTTTCTCTGAGACCCAGGTTAAGTGGCTATATTTCTTCAGAATATCAATAGTCCCGTCAGTAGAGCCACCGTCAATAATGATGTGTTCGAAATTCGGATAGTTTTGGTTCATAACGCTTTTGATATTATCCTCAATATATGCTCCCTGATTGAGGGAAGGGGTAATTATGGATATGAGCGGAATTTCCTCATTCAACTGTCAGTCTCCCCTTTTCACGATACCAGTCGACTGTTCTGCCTAAACCCTCGTTGAGATCTATCTTTGCCATGAATCCAAACTCCTTCTCCGGCTTCTTTAGTATCAAGAAATCTTCGTGGTTAGCTATTGGGTTTGGTAGAATCGCATATGACTTTTCCCTTGTATTCGCTGAGTTCCACGATTTTATTGACTAGATTTTTAATGGGCATTTCAAAACCCAACCAATGTATATCGGATCGCCCTTATCATATTTCTCCGTTGTAAGGACTACTGCTTCGGCGTTTCCTTCACATAGACGAATTCGCAAGTTGGACTTCCATCTCCTCAAACAATAATCTCCCTTTCGCCATTATCCTTGGCATCGAGGTATTTGTTGATCAGTGTCGGCACCACATGAGAATCTTCCGGAATAAAATTATCATGGGAACCGTATAGATTGACCGGAAGCAAGTAGATAGGATTGAAGCCGTCCTACTGGTGACAAGCCCGTGCCTGGGCGAACATCATCTTTTTCGCCAAGCCATTTTCATTGTGTCCGAAACCAAAGACTGAGGTATGATGGGAAGAACATAGTATAAAGCATGGGATACCGCACAGTTGCCCTCGTCTGTCGTTCTTCCGAATGGGCCTATGGCATACTTCGCTTCAGTTTTTCAATCGCCATTTGTAAAGTCCTCGGTTGACTTCGCTCCCATCTGCTATACCCTGCACAAATTCTTCGATTACTCCTTACAAGGCACTCCATCGCGCGATACCATGCACCCCATTCGTCACCAACAACTTCGAAGCCAGGTGGGAGGTCGACAGCATAGGTTGGGTGTCTTGAAACAACACATGGAATTCCTGCACACGATAGCTCTGCAAAACGGGTTAAAGCACCAAATCCGCCATGTTGGGGTATCAAAACTGCTTGGGTAGAAGTCATCAACCGATTGAGCTCGCCTTGCTGTACCCACCCTCTGAATTCCAGCCCAGGTACTTCTACACCCGGTGGAAGAAGTGTATCTGTCTTCGAGCCAACAACCACTATTCGGACACCATCTGGAAGCCCGTTAGTTTTAGCTTGTTGCACAAACCAGAGAAATGATTCTCCCGTTGAGCGATGCCCAGCACTGCCAAGTAAGAGGAAAAGGCCGCGTTCAATTTGGGCTTTTGTCCTTCGCCATCGAATATCCTCGAGGCACCGACGTATCAATCCCACTGCTCGATAGGGATAATACTGAGCCGATAGGCCGAGCCCTCCTATTAGGCCGGCTTCCACTTTGGAGATGAAAAGCCTTTCATAACATTGAACGAGGACATTAAATTCGTTTGCGAAGTCAACAACTCTGGCAAAAATCTGTCGAGGGTATCGGCTTTCGAAATTACCCGTGTCAAAAGACTCAAGGTTGTCGATACAACTGATCGTAGGAATGCCGTGTTGGAAATTGAGATCAATCAATTCTGAGAAACCCGTGTGCTCAGTGATACAAACTGCCGGCCTCTTGACATCTTTAATGATACTCAGGTAATGGTCAAAGAACTC
>Ga0209636_10004979_pt1 | contig 13558 bp, 12 predicted proteins | sample DeeMarSWOR152_54_FD_187464 | JGI IMG/M metagenome (GOLD analysis project Ga0209636, IMG submission 187464) | Marine sediment microbial communities from White Oak River estuary, North Carolina - WOR-1-52-54 (SPAdes) (version 2) | ecosystem: Environmental > Aquatic > Marine > Intertidal zone >...
CAATTCATCGTCGTCTCCATATTTTGGGGACCTATTGACAAGAAGCTGTCTCAGCTCTTCGCTTCCCCCGAAATTTTTTCTCGTGGCTTCCAGTAGATCGCCCATGCTTACCTTCTTCTCTTTGAAAACCAATTGGTCCAAGGCAGCTAGGGAGTCTGCTACGTCTGCCATGCCAACACCTTGAACTCCGGTAAAGTTGTACCTAGCTGAGCCTGTTGTAATGTCCTTTCCAACCTCAAAGCAATCTTCCACGCAGAGGGAAAGGAAAGGCGTGGGCTTGACTACCATGTTCGCGGTCTCAAAGCAGTTTGACCCCACAGCCATAAGTTTAACAAAGTATGAGACCTGTTTTCTGAAAGCTTCAATAACATCGTCTATCGAGTTGAACTCTAACGGGTCTCCTGTCTCTGGGCCGATTTTTTGGCCGAGCATTGGGCTTTCGCCGTTGTTTAATGCCAACTCCAAACAAAGAGCTATGTTAAATAGTGCTGCGTCTGAAGACGTAAAGCTTGTTCCGAAGGGCGCTAATTCGACGCATCCAACTGTTGCGTAGTTTCTTGCTTCTTCTAGTGGGATATTCTTTCTAGTTAGCGACTTAACGATCACCTCATCGTTGAAGGTTGCAATGTTGTTTGTCCCTGAAGCTATGATTTTAGCCAAGCTCTTCAGAAGTTGTGCCGGAGATTTTCTGTGGACTCTTATGTGAACGTTTGGCAGAGGCAGAGCAGCTCTTCTCGTTGCTTCAAGAATAACATAAGTCAGGTCGTTTGTTGCATCTTCTCCATTTTCATTAATGCCGCTAAGGGTTACTGCTTGGGTGTTGAGTAAACCGCCAAAAAACAGTTCAACCGTACTGTCAAAGAGAGGAACCAATTCGTTTATTTTGATCCATAGACATTCTATCAGCTCTATCGCTTTTTCCCTGTCTAGAATACCAGCTTGAACGTCTTTCTCGTAGTAAGGATATAGGTATTGATCCATCCTACCCATTGAAACAGCTTGGCCGTCATAGGTTTCAAGGCTTAGTGCCAGATGGGTGAACCTTATAAACTGTACCGCTTCATGAAAGTTTCTTGGCGGCTTGGCTGGAACCCGCCTACATGTTTCAGCTATTTTTTCTAGTTCTTTCCTTCTTTTAGGGTCTTTTTCTTCTTTAATCATTTCTTCTGCTTTTTCCGCATATCGCTGGGCGAATTTTATTATTCCTTCGGAAACGATTTTTGCAGACCTGTAGAATAGAACCTTATCGATTGCTTCTGGATCTGAAGTTTCAACATCTTCATACTCTTTGATTTTCTCTTCAGCCATTTCACTTATTTTTTCGAAGCCTAAAGAAAGTAGCTTGGGGTAGTTTATGCTAACATGACCTATTCCAGCTATTTCTGTTAGAATGAAGGAGGAAGCGGCGCCTCCGTAAAGGCGGTCCAATATTTTTTCAGGAGTGATATGTTCAATGTACGCCGCCATCGATCTGTCTATCCAGTAAGGATCAATTTCCTCCTTAAGGATTCTAATGTCCTCGTTAGAAATGGTAAAACGTCTTGCATGCCGCGTCTTCAGGTCTTCAAGTTCCGGGATTACCCTCAACCCTACGCCTTCCGGGTAAATCGTGGCTCCTGGAACTTTTTCCACTATTGCGCCGACTACGAGTTCTCTTGGAAAAATCTTTACAGGTATATTCTCTAAGACATGCGCCAGAGCTTTTGCTTGTCTTAATATCATTGGCTCTGTTTCGGTTTGCTTCATTGACTCTGTATAATATTTTGGTCTCCAGATGGATGCGGTGGGCTTAGACTTAACGATTCTATCTCTCAACACTTGTACTCGAGCGGACACCAAAAACCATCCTTCCACATTTTACATACTACTCATCGTAATATAAAAATCGAAGCGCCCAGAAAAACAATAGCCAACCATGGCTTTCTTAGTTTAGAATGCCCACGGCGTAACCTTTGGTGCCCCCTCGCCCAGCACTTTTCTGGCAACCAGTTGAGCCACCTTGGCTCCGCTCAGAAGCATCCCCCCGAAAATCGGACCCATCCGCGGTGTTTGATGCAACGCTGCCACAGCCATTCCCGCAGCGAAAAGTCCTGGACAGACTTCCTTGGTGTTTTCAACTGTCAGTTGTTCAGCGCGGGAGGCCCACATGGATCCTTCGCCTGGCACGATTATGTGAAGCTCCGGAATTTTTTTAGATGCTACGACGAGAACTTCGGCATCGTGGCCTGTGCAGTCGACAACGGCCTTGGTCCTGACGGCTATAGGATCAACGTGTAAGCCTGACATCTTGACGGATGTCCATTGGATGACTACACCAGTTATCTGAAGTGGCGAATCTCTGTAAATTAGATCATTTACAAAGACGCCGAAAACAACTTTCGCGCCGGCATCTATGGCTCCTGTGGCTAGCTTCGCGATCATAGCCGCTGTGTCGACGACGTACACGCCGTCCTCTAATGTTTCTAAGCTGCAACCTATCTCTCTCAGAATTTTGTCTGCAGGAGCTTGGACCACAACTTTGTGGAACTGCATTCCTCCGCCGCCTATGCCGCCGCCGAAGGACAGTCTTCTCTCAAAAACCACGGTCTTTAGTCCTGCCTTCGCCAGATACCTAGCAGCGGTTAAGCCAGATGGGCCAGCGCCCGCCACTATTACATCCGTTTCGGTTATGTTAATCCAGTCTTCCGCTGCCTTTTGGATTATTGTTCGGCTAATGGTAGATTCATCAACTTCTTTTATTTTAGGGGTCGCCACATTCACCACCTTTGTCAGAAGTAATTACAGAAACAGCTTAATAATTTGTTTTATTGTCGAAGTGCGTGTTTACATCTTCACGTATTTGTGGGGATTCTTTTCAAACGCTTCTTTACATCCAGCGGCGCAGAAGTAGTAGGTCTTTCTCATATGCACCGTTTTGTATTTTGCCGTTTTCTCATCCACTTCCATCCCGCAAACAGGATCCTTCTCCATGAACCTTCACCTCCGCCTTTAACCTAAACATTGAAACTGTTACTTTTCCTTCTTTTGATATTCTGGACGAATACGCGCTCTTCTTAACAAGTTTGCATTGGTTACCACCGTCACCGAACTCGTAGCCATAGCTATCTCCGCTATCACCGGATGAGCCAAGCCCAACATGGCTGCTGGAAGGGCTACACTATTGTAGAAGAAGGCCCAGAACAGGTTTTGTTTAATCTTGCTAAAGGTTTTTCTTGAGAGTTTTATGGCGGTGACCACGCTGGAAAGGTCTCCTCTCACCAACGTTACGTCAGCGGATTCAATGGCTATGTCTGTTCCTGTTCCTATGGCGATTCCCACATTGGCTGATGTTAAAGCCGGAGCATCGTTGATGCCGTCGCCAACCATGGCAACCGTTTCGCCGTTTTCCTGCAACTTTTGGATTTCCTTCACCTTTTGATCTGGCAGGACTTCTGCTAAGACTCTTGATACGCCTACTTTTCTGGCTATAGCCTCTGCAGTGCGTCTGTTATCTCCTGTGAGCATGGTAGTCTTCAGTCCCATCTTTTCAAGTTCCCTTATAGCTTGCACCGAATCTGGCTTCATAGTGTCGGCAACAGCCACAGCCCCCGCGATTTTTCCGTTGACAGCCACAAGCATCGCTGTTTTGGCTTCCCCTTCAAGACGCTTTAAATCATCTTCTAAAGATTTGTAATCTACTTCCTCTTCTTCCATCAGCTTTCTGTTCCCAACGAAGGCGAATTTTTGAGCAGAAAGACCAATCTTGGCTTTCACACCTCTTCCCGTCACAGCTTCGAATTCCTCTGCTTTGTACAATTCCAAGTTTTCTTCCTTAGCTTTTCCTAGAATGGCTTCGCCTAGGGGATGTTCTGATCCAACTTCTACGCTTGCAGCCAAGCGAAGAACCTCTTCCTTTGTGTGCCCTTCTGCTGGTACTATATCGGTAACTTCTGGCCGTCCTTTAGTAATGGTTCCCGTTTTGTCAAAGACGACCGTGTCTACATTTTTTAGGGTTTGTATGGCTTCTCCGCGGCGTATCAGCACCCCGTTTTCCGCTCCCATGCCGCTTCCAACCATTAGGGCTGTGGGAGTGGCTAATCCAAGGGCGCAGGGGCATGCAATGACGAGGGTCGCAACCAGTGCGAAGATTGCAAGGGTAACAACTCCCAAGTTTGGATTTACCCACGGCAAAAACGGTTGAGCCCAAAGACTCACTACTTTGATCGTGTCGGGCACGACCAACCACAAAATTAAAGCTGCAACCGCCAGACCTAAAACGGCTGGGACAAAGTAGCTTGTTACTCTATTGGCGAACTCTTGGATTGGAACTTTAGAACCTTGGCATTCCTCTACCAGTTTTATGACTTGAGATAAGAAGGTGTCCTGCCCTACTTTGGTGGCTCTTACCTTCAACATCCCTCGCTGGTTTACGGTGGCGCCTATGACTTCGTCCCCCACCTTTTTCATTACCGGCATCGATTCTCCAGTGGCCATGGACTCGTCAACGGCGCTTTGACCTTCAGTCACCACTCCGTCTGTGGGAATTTTTTCTCCAGGCCTGACGACCATCACATCGCCGACTTCAACTTCGTCGACGGGCACCTCCTTTTCCTCACCATCCACCAAGATTCGGGCGGTCTTAGCTTCCAACTCCAACAATTTTCTGATCGCTTGCGAAGCCCTTCCCTTCGCTTTTGCCTCTATGTATCTTCCTGTAAGGTGAAAGGACATGATCATTCCAGCAACTCCCGCATAGTTCATGATTGGACTAAAGAACACCGCTGGACCCGTGATAAAGGCTGAAGATGTGCCTAAGGCTATTAAAACGTCCATGTTGGCGCTGCCATGGGATACGGCTCTTACCGCAGAATGAAGTGTTTCTTTGCCTGCCCAAAACAGCACAGGAACTGCTAAGAGGATCATTCCAATGTCATATATGGTTCGATTCGGCCAGGCTTGTCCTAGGATCATCTCTGGAATCATCCAAGCCATGATGGGTATGGTGAAAGCCCATGCAACCCTCATTTTCATTTTTGCTTCATGAAATTTCCGTTGCTCTTCTTCTATTTCCTTCTCGTATCTAGCCGCGCCTTCCTCTCTGCCAAGCACCTCATAACCAGTGCCCTTTATGACCTCTTTTATGCCTTCGTAATCGATTTCCTGTACATCATACACGACAACGGCTTTTTCAGATGCGAGGTTCACGTTTGCTTCTAGGATTCCTTCAGTTTTTTTCAAGGCGTTCTCTATGGTCTGGGCGCAGGATGCGCAGGTCATCCCACCGATTCTTATAATGGTCTTTTTTGTCTCCAAATGTGCATCGTAACCGGTGGCTCTCACGGTTTCTATGAGTTCTTTTTTGTTGGTTACCTTTGGATCGTATGTTAAATAGGCCTTTTCTGAGGCAAAGTTGACATTCGCCTCCTCTACTCCCACATGCTCTTTTAGGCCTTTTTCTATTGTCTGGGCACAGCTGGCGCAACTCATTCCAGAAATACCGAGAGAAATTCTCTTGCGTTCTTTGGATTTGCTGGACAACTCGGATTCGTCCAATATTTACTGGATTATGGAAATATATAAATATATCTAAAAAAGATATATCTTTAGGAGTGTTACCGATGACTTCCTCAGACTTCGAAGAGTTCATCTCAGACTTCTCCCGCTTCTACATACTTACCCTCCTCTACGAAGGGCCATGCCACGGCTACAGCATAATCAGAAAGTTTAAGAGAAGGATAGGGAAGGAAATTAGCCCCAGTCTGGTCTATCCTTTCCTGCAACAACTTGAGCAAAAGGGACTCGTGAAACACACCATCAAGCATGTAGGAGAAAAGGAGAAGAAAGTTTATGAACTCACCGAAGAGGGAAAGGAACTCTGTGGAAGGCTCTTCAAGCGCTTTGCAGCCCTCGTTTCGGTTGCCATCGAACCAAGTTTAGAGATTTGTGCCAGCTGTGGTTGTAAAGTTTACGAAGGAGGGTACAAAGAGAAGATAGATGGAAGGGAAACCGTTTTCTGCTGTAAACATTGTGCAAACGCGTATAAGCAGGAGAGAAAAACGCTTACGTGAGCGTAGTAAAGTTTATTTATAACAATGTTATATAAAACTACGAGCACTCGTAATTTATCGTTACGGCACAGAAAATGGAGGACATAATGCTCACATGAGGCGACGGAATCCCTGTTGCAGATATAATTGCACAATCAACGGAGTATGATAGAAATGGATCATATCACGGACCAAGAAAAGGTAATAGAAATAAAAAATCTGACAAAAATGTACGGAAACGTTGTAGGCGTTAAGGACTTAAATCTCGATGTGCACAAAGGCGAAATAATGGGTTTTCTTGGACCTAATGGAGCAGGAAAGACAACTGCCATACGGAGTTGTCTCGCATTGATTGCGAAAACAGCAGGCGAGATAACCATATTCGGACTGGATTCCCACAGAGATGCTGTTGCAATACGGAAAAAGACAGGGTATCTGCCCGGGGATTTTGGTCTCATTCCCTCAGTTAAAGTCAGTTCTTATCTCAAGTATCTGCTCTCGTTAAGCGGTTGCGACTCAACGAAAAAAATGGTATCATTGGCTAAGCGGCTTGAGCTCGATCTTAACCGGAAAACAAATGAGCTTTCCAAAGGCAACAAACTGAAGGTGGGAATTGTTCAGTCACTGATGGCAGATCAGGACCTTATCGTTATGGATGAGCCAACGGCAGGACTTGACCCACTCATGCAACAGGAATTCTATCGCATTCTGCGCGAAGAAAAAAAGCGGGGAAAAACCATCTTCATGGCTTCGCATAATCTAGCAGAGGTGGAAAGAGTCTGCGATAGGGTAGCAATCATCAGAGAAGGGCAACTGAAAGTGGTGGAGGAAATACAGGCTTTGCAGGAAAAAACAGGAAAGGTGCTCGAGGTTGAATTCAGTGATCCCGTCACTATCGATGAGTTCAAACTTGAGGGCGTAAGCGAGGTACAACAGGATAATGGCAGATTTATACTGACAATACATGAAAATCTCGACGGTGTCATCGAGGCTGTGTCAAATCATCGGATACTGAACATGAGTCTGAAAACCTACAGCTTGGAGCAATTGTTTCTGAAATACTATGCGGAGGAAGAAGAGCAGGAAAGAGGTGATGCATGATGTTCGGCAGAATAGCATACATGGAACTCAGAACTGGATTGAAAGGGCTCCTCATTTTTGGTTTACTTGTCATAATTGTTTCCGCCAGCATGCCACTGATTTTTCCCACTTACCGAGATGCACTAACTGAGGGATTAGAAGGAGCAAACAAGGTGAAATTGGAGATTCCCAACGAGCAGGGAGGCAATATCACTCTCTCGTGGGAACCGCTGGAGACAGCAACCAGCTACTTGGTGCTTGAGGATAATCGCTCGAGTATGGTAACGGCAAAACTCAGATACAACGATACGGAGACTAGCATCACCTTTGAAAAGGATTTCGAGGAAAAACGGTACTATGCTGTGATGGCCGTATTAAACAAAACGTCCGATACCGTGTTAATTGGCATTGCCTCAACAGAAAAAGGCGAGGATCCCTTCCAAGAACTGATGCAGAATCCTGCCTATGCGGGCTTTACGGGAGGGAGAAACATCAGCATGCTCGAAGTAAAAGGCTTCATAACCTTCGAGTTTTTCAGCTGGTGGTGGATGCTCGCCGGTTTGTTTATTGCCTATCTATCTGTGTCTATCGTTGCGAGTGATTTCGAGAACAAGCGTATGGACGTAATGTTGTCCACACCGATATCCCGTAGACGTTATCTGTTGGAGAAGTTTAGCGCCATGAGTGTCATCGCCATGTTCATAGTTTTGGTAGCAATTGCAGGGCTTGCTGGCGGCTTGGCAAACATCAACGCGCTCGGTGAATTTTCTGCTGAAGCGGTGTTCCTGTCATTGATGGGCTGTCTGCCTTTTCTTATGGTCATAGCGGCAGTTGGCATGCTTACAGCCGTCTTTTTCCAAAAAGCAAGGGTTGGCATGGGCATAACGTTTGCCTTTCTCTTTGCGGAGTTTTTCCTGTTCACCTTCGGCAACTTCTCCAAAAGCCTTGAATGGATGAAAACAATCAGCATCTTCAACTACTGGGATTATTCCTCTGTCATCATCGACAACCTGTTCAAAACAGGAGATTTCATTGTGTTGACTGTACTGGCGATTGTGCTGGTCATCATTGGCATATGGGTCTTTGAAAAGAAGGACATACCAACCTAAGAGGAGAGAGAAAGAAGTGGGGGCTAAGGTTCAACAACGAGGGCAAAGCTTATTTATAACGGCGTTATACAAAACTACGAGGGTTCGTAATTTCATCTAGGTGAAAAACTCATGGAAGCCAAGGAAATCACCGTCTCAAGCGAAGCGGAAGAATACCTTGAGGCAATCTATCGCCTAGAGAAGAAAACAGGGTCTGCCAAAACCATGGAGCTTGCCCGTCAATTGAAGGTAGTGCCCGGTTCAGTCACAAACACCATAGAGAGTTTAGAAAGGCGGGGTTTGGTCATACATGAACCTTATAGAGGAGTAAAACTAACAGAGAAGGGGCGAAAAATAGCCTTAAGCGTTTTGAGGAGACACCGCCTCGCCGAACGACTGTTAACGGACATCCTGCACATAGATTGGAGCCAAGTCCACGAAGCAGCCTGCAAGCTTGAACACGCCATCGCACCAGACATCATCAAACCTCTAGAAAAAACATTGGGGCACCCAAGAACTTGTCCTCATGGGAATCCAATACCAACGGCATGTGGAGGAATAATTGAAGAAAAAACAGAGCCTTTAGTGAATCTCAGTCCTAAAGTAAGCGGTATCATAGTCAAGATAATCGATGAGAAAGCCGAGGTACTACAACGCCTTGCCACGTTAGGTATTACACCTGGAGTATGCGTAGAAGTTGAAAAGAAGGCACCCTTTAGGGGTCCCATAACCATCAGGGTTGGTGAAGCCAGCTATACACTAGACTACGAGATCGCATCAATTGTCAACATTAAGAGAACTGATGAAAAAGTTAGGAGGCAACAGTAATGGAGTTACGTTTGTCCGATCTGAGGAATGGAGAAAGCGGAACCATAACTTCTATGGGGGTTAGTCGAGGGAGCCACAGAATGCACGGCCGAAGATCAGGGCACGGAATGCACAGGTCATTCTACCATCTCCACCACCGAGACTGGGGGTTCATAAAAAGGCTTGAAGATATGGGTCTAACCCCGGGCACTGAAGTAACGGTGGTAAAGTCAGCGCCCTTCAATGGACCATTAGAAGTTTCCGTAAGGGGTTCGAGGCTGGCCATAGGTAGAGGAATGGCTGAAAGAATTTTCGTTGAGGTAAAAAGGTGACAGAAAATAATTTTACAATCGCTTTAGCTGGAAATGCTAACGTCGGGAAATCTGTCATATTTAATCAGCTGACGGGTCTACATCAACATATTGGAAATTGGCCTGGGAAAACCGTTGAAAAAGCTGAGGGAACCCTCCACTTTAAAGGTTATTCAATAGACGTTATCGATCTTCCGGGAATCTATTCTTTATCAACCTTTTCCTTAGAGGAGTTGGTTTCAAGGGAGTACATAGCAGTCGAAAGGCCTGACTTGGTTATAAACATCGTAGACGCTTCGCTTCTTGAAAGAAACCTGTTCTTTACGTTACAGCTGCTTGAACTGGAAACTCCGATGATTATGGCACTAAACCAGATGGACATGGCTAAAAGAAAGGGAATAAAAATTGATCATGAAAAATTGGAGAAACTTTTAGGAATACCAGTGATTCCAACCGTGGCAGTAAGTGGAACAGGTATTTACGAGCTGCTAGAAAAAGCCATCGAGATTATTGAGAAAAGGGTGAACATGAAGCCGCTCAAGGCGCAATACGGAAAAGAAATTGAGGAAAGGATTGCAAAAATTTCCAACCTCGTTGAAAAAATTCAGTTCAAGTACCCAGCTAGATGGGTTGCAATAAAGCTTCTGGAAGAAGATAAAGAGGTCGAGAAAGAAATTCTTAAAATAAATCCTAAGATCGTGTCAACTGCGGAAAAGCTTGCAAGAGAAATTGAGGAAATTCACGGTCATTCCTGTTCAACTGTAGTTACTTCTGAAAGATACGAGGTTGCAAGCAAGATGGTACGGGAAGTTCAAGAGATAACTCCGCCAATGAAGCCGCCGATGAGAGAGAGAATACATACCTTAACAACCCATAAAATTTTTGGCTATCCAATAATGGCTGTGTCGGTGCTCTCAATCTTTTACGCCATCTTTACTTTTGGGGACTACACATCCGGTTTTTTAGGTGATTCCCTTTTTGGTTTGAAGCCAATTTTTGATGGCATGTTCGGAACCGGAGTTGCTGGAAAACTGGTTTGGGGTGGAGTCATGGAGGGAATTATAGGAGGCGTTACAGTAGCGCTACCCTACATACTTCCATTCTACTTTATATTGTACTTTCTCGAGGACTCCGGATATCTCAGCAGAATCGCGTTTTTGATGGACAATATAATGCATAAAATAGGTTTACATGGGAAGGCTTTCATTCCTGTCATGCTCGGCTTTGGTTGTAACGTTCCAGGGTGTCTGGGGTGCAGAATAATGGAGACCGAAAGGGAGAGGCTTCTCACCGCCTTCGTTGTTACGCTGGTACCGTGCGCCGCAACAACGGTTATAATTCTCGGTCTGGTTGGGGCATTTGTCAGTATTCAATGGGCCCTAGCCTTGTATATTATCAACTTGTTGATTATCTTCCTTCTAGGAAGACTGGCGTTCAAGGCTTTGCCTGGTGAGCCAACCGCTCTAATAATGGAAATGCATGATTACCGAGTGCCTCATCTGAAAACGGTGTTGAAGCAAACTTGGTTTAGATTATGGGAATTCATTAAGATGGCTTTCCCACTCATTATTGTAGGCAGTCTTGTAATCAAAATGATAGAGATTCTCAACTTACTAGAACCGATCGCAAACGTCCTCAGCCCTGTAACGGTTACCTGGCTGGGGATGCCTGCCGAATACCCTATTGGGATAACATTGATCTTCGGTGTATTAAGAAAGGAACTGACGTTGATAATGCTCGCGACTCTTGTCGGAACAACGAATTTTGCGGAGGTCATGACTCCAGTTCAGATGATTGTGTTCACTCTGGTAGCTATGCTATACATACCATGTATAGCCACCATCGCTGCTTTGGTTAGAGAGTTTGGGTGGAAGAAAGCATGGTTCATTACGGTATTTGAGATCGTGTTTGCAATACTCGTTGGCGGGATAGCTTTTCGGCTATTGATGCTAGTCTATTAATGACTAACACCTGTCCAAACACAACATTTTAATGGTTCTTCCAACTGAGAATCAGAAACAGACGTTTAATTCAGGAAGTGATCCCACGAAGGAAAATGAAGAACTTGAAAAGATAAAGGCGAAGAAGCTGAAGGAATTACTGAAAAAAAGCCAAAAACAAAAAACAGAGGGTGTAATCACCTTGACATCCTCATCCTTTGACAAATTCCTAGAGAACACCAATCTACCTGTTTTGATTGACTTTTGGGCTGACTGGTGCATGCCCTGCAGAATCATGTCACCAGTGATAGAGGAACTGGCGCGTGAATACGCAGAAAAAGCCATGTTCGCAAAAGTCGATTTGGATGAAAACCAGGAGGTTGCCAGACGCTACGCCATTATGAGCATACCGCATTTCATAATATTTATGAACGGTCGTCCAGCTGAAAGAATTGTTGGTGCTGTCGGTCGCGGGCCACTAGAAGATGCATTAAAGAAGTATCTCTGAGAAAAACGAAGATGATTATATCAATCGCCAGTGGAAAGGGAGGAACCGGAAAGACAACGGTAGCTGTAAACATGGCTCTATCCTCCAAAGACGTCCAAATCTTAGATTGCGATGTTGAGGAACCTAACGTCCATATACTTTTGCAACCAAAAATAAATGAAACAAAACCAGTTTACATTTCAACCCCTCTGGTTGACGAAGAAAAATGCGACCGCTGCGAGAAATGTTCCGAGTTCTGCGAGTTTAACGCCCTCTTTGTGACTCCCGAAAAGGTTCTGTTCTTCCCTGAGCTCTGTCACAGTTGTGGAGGTTGCATGCTTGTTTGCCCAAAAAATGCAATTACTGAGAAAAACGTGCAAATTGGGGTGGTCAAAAAGGGGGTAGTGGAAGATGTGGAACTAGTGTACGGCGAACTCGACGTGGGTGAACCTATGGCAATTCCTGTGATAAAGGATGTTAAAAAGCAAATCAAGAGCAACAAAACCGTGATAATAGATTCGCCGCCCGGAGCCTCATGCCCCGTAATAGAATCAGTACACGGAAGCGATTACTGCCTCCTCGTATCCGAGCCCACACCCTTTGGTCTCCATGACTTAAAAATAATGGTTCAAGTTTTGGAGGAACTCAACATTCCTTTCGGCGTTATTATAAATCGTGCAGGAATCGGTGACAGAAAAATTTATGATTTTTGTGAAGAGAAAGGCGTTCCTATTCTGCTTGAAATTCCCTTCCAAAGAAAAATCGCAGAACTTTATTCTCGTGGAATCCCCTTCGTAGTGGAGATGCCCGAATGGAAGATGAAGTTTCAGTTACTCATGGACGACATAAAGGGGCGTATGAAAAGTTGAAGCAAATAACTGTACTGAGTGGAAAAGGAGGCACAGGAAAAACCACCATCACCGCCTCCTTCGCAGTGTTAGCCCACGACATCGTGATAGCTGACTGCGACGTAGACGCCCCTGACCTTCACATGCTCTTGCACCCGCAAATAATGAAGACACAGAAGTTTAAGGGACCCAAGCTAGCTGTGATAGACCGAACCAAGTGCATCGAGTGCGGTTTATGCCAAAACTCTTGCAAGTTTGACGCAATAAACGGTAGTCTCCAAATAGACCCCTTCTCATGTGAAGGATGCGGCGTGTGCGTTATTGTATGTCCAGAGGAAGCGATAAGCCTTCAAGAGAGAATTTCCGGATACGCCTTCATCTCAAAAACCAAGTATGGCATTATGTCCCACGCAAGACTAAACCCTGGCGAAGCAAATTCAGGTAAGCTCGTCACTTTGGTGAGACACAACGCCAGACAGATCGCTGAGGAAGAGACCCGCGACCTAATTCTGATCGACGGCCCACCTGGCATCGGTTGTCCAGTGATAGCTTCTGTGACCGGAGTGGACGCTGGACTCATAGTTACAGAACCAACCATGTCTGGAATCCACGATCTTGAGAGAGCTCTCCAATTACTCACCCATTTTAACATACTACCGTTAGTTTGCGTAAACAAGTATGACATAAACAGAAAAAACACGGAAAAAATAGTCAAATTTTGCGAGAAAAACAAAGTAAAAGTTGCTGGAAAAATTCCTTTCGATCCCATCATGACAGAAGCCATGGTCGCTGGGAAAACCATTGTTGAACATTCTCCAGAAAACATGGTTTCGCAGGAGATAGAGACTACGTGGAAGAAAGTGCTTTCAGTTTTATACGAGGAATAATTGTTTTGTCAACGGTTTATGGACCTGTTCCATCTTGGCGTTTCGGCAGATCTCTTGGAATAGATGTTGTTGTGCCCCCCAAAA
>Ga0209636_10004980_pt1 | contig 13558 bp, 11 predicted proteins | sample DeeMarSWOR152_54_FD_187464 | JGI IMG/M metagenome (GOLD analysis project Ga0209636, IMG submission 187464) | Marine sediment microbial communities from White Oak River estuary, North Carolina - WOR-1-52-54 (SPAdes) (version 2) | ecosystem: Environmental > Aquatic > Marine > Intertidal zone >...
TCATGAATGGAATGAACCATATGGGCAGCTGCATTAATAGCCTTACGCCACTCCCCATATATATAGCCTTCTTTGATTAGAATAGTATCTGACATAGATAATCACCTCCTCTATAACTAAATCTGTCCAGATATATTTTTTATACTTTAATTGGAATACTATACCGCTGGCACAATGATGTCAACCACAATTCTGATTTTTAAGAAAACCCAATGTGCAAAGGTATCCAGCCGTGATTTTGGTGAAAAAGCAGGTGACAATTACTCTCAAAATCAAAAGCAAGGCGACGACATAATAAGCAGAGTGTCGCCAGGGGGAATAAATCTCATGATTTCGAACCTTCATCACCCAGGCCGGGCCCCGGCCTGCGTAAATTACATTATGGGTTCGTTAGCTTGATATTTTATTTCATATCGAGCAAGTTTTGTTACAATTAGGAGGTTGAAGTCTGATTAACGGAGGTAAAGACCTATGGATATGAAAATCAAAGACAAATTCATTAAACTGAGCAAGAAGTATTTCAACAATGCTGAGCTCCCCATCGCCTTTTATTACAGCGACACTGGGGAACAAGCAGAACTGGTCAGGCCCGGTTCAGTTGCTCGATGTGTAATTGATGCACTGATGGAGGTAAGAAACGGCCGCAGTTTTAGCTTTAACGCTGATTCAATCGGATGTCCCGGGGGCAAAAGGTACATGGGCTTTGCCGAAGGATTGATGCCTGGTTTTGAGTACTTCCTCTCCTGTGGCATTCCGGGCAGGATGGAAGGCGAACGATATAAGAAGTCCCCGGAACTGGTGAAGGAGATTATGAAGAACTGGCCTGCCCTTAGAGCCCCTAAATCTTTCATTGTGTTCAAGAGATGGGATAAACTCTCCCAAGAAGATGACCCGGAAGTAGTGATTTTCTTCGCTCAACCCGATGTCCTTGCAGGTCTATTCACGCTGGTGAATTTCGACGAGTCAAAACCCGAAAGGGTAATCACGCCCATGGGTTCAGGCTGTTCTTCCATCGTGTCTTATCCGTACTTGGAGAAGGATTCACCACATCCCAGGGCAGTCATCGGGATGTTTGACCTTTCAGCACGACCTTATGTGCCGAAAAATACGCTTACTTTCGCTGTACCCATGAAAAGGTTTGTCACAATGATTGGGAACATGGAGGAGAGCTTTCTTATTACTAACACGTGGAAGAACTTACAGAAAAGGATAGTAGTCTAACCGACAAGACCAACGGAGAAGCGATAGATATTCCTGGAGAGAATGTCGGCAGGTGATATGAATATGGATGCGCGCCTAGAGGGATTCGAACCCACGACCCCCGGTTCCGAAGTTTGGCGTATGACGTCCCAAAGGGTGGTTTTACATACAAAATAAGGCTTTTATGTTAGTTGGCGAAATTCTGTTTTGTTCGTAAAATACCAACTGGTAATAACGAGTTTCACTATGTCTATTAGCAAATTATTAGCAAAATTCTAGCTTCGGTTTATATATGGTATATATGGAATGATGGCAACAGTGGACTAACAATAATACCATAGCAATAAAACCAGCAACGATTGATAGCAGCAAAAGGCGCTCACATAACGCTAACCCTAAAATTCGAAATAATGGTTATGTCAGAGAGAGCAATGATAATATCTAACTAGACGTGATATAGAAATCTGCTTTGGTGAAGTTTGAGGATAGCTTACGGGGCTCTTGTTTATATAGGTTGATTAAACAGTACATAGAGATAAACGAACAAGTTCCAGTAAACAATAGCCGTATAAAATGCCAAAGCTACCACAATGACTGTATGTACGCGTTTGGGTGCGGCATTATACTTAATCCATAGAAACGATGTAGCTAAGAATCCGCCTGATATCTTTATATGTAGAAACGCCTCCTGACCCACCAGTGATTGCAGCAAAGGATTCGTTTCTACTCCATATCCACCTGTTACCAGAAACTGGGTTAGCAGGCCATCAACAACTATTGAGGCAAACAGGGCGCAGAGCGCATATCTCACTGCTCGGTTTTCAATACGAAGATACTTAGGAACTTTCAATGCCTTCATGTGCCCTAGTGTTCACCCCCCTTCAAAACAAAAACCGACCTATTTTCAGGTCGGTTTCACCATTAGCTCCCTGCCACCCAGGTGACCACCTACAGGTGGCGGTTCACAGCTCCCTATATGATGCTTGGCAGTAGTGCTAAAACAGTCATTGTAAACACCTAATCCAAGCGTGTCAAGATGACTTAAATTAACTTTACTTACCTCTCAGGGCTTAATTAGGCGAAAAGAGAGGGTATCCGTCTTTGACCTATTTGGATTCTAGGGGTCTGTTAGATTCAATTTTGACGAGTTGTTCAAATTCCAGTGAACACCTCAAAGGCGGGGGGCCTGGGCTGAGATTCATTAATTAGAGCTTAAAAGCACCAACTCCTTTATCGGTTGATACATAGAGAATTCCATCAACTATTGTAAAATCGTTCACAGCTTTTTCTTGAAAAGTCATCATCCATAAGCAGTCACCAGCTTGCTGGTCAAGAGCCTGAAGTACACCGCACTTCGTTCTTGCGCCTCCGTAGACAGCACAAACTACCTTATAAATGACCCCTTGATGTTCATAAGTTAGTTCGGAGAGAGGCGGTCTATCTATTAGGAAAGTCAGACCAAGCTCACCCTTGTTAGTTATCTCTTCCTTCACACTTTCTCCCAATATGCAACGGTTCACAAAATCAGACTGGGACCATTCGTCGGGGAGGCAGTCGCATTGCCCCAGACAATGTAAGTCCTCAGAGAGGAACGAATCCCAGCCAATTTGACCAGATACTTTGTTTAAAGCTGTTATATTAGATGCAAACCAATACCAGGGGTAATCGGGCTCAGACCTCTGAACAATCCGTATTGAATGCCAAGCGTACACATGTTGGGAGTCAATTCCCACCAAGACGGATTTGGTTTTCTCACCTTCCCAAAGTAATTCCCCTGTTTCTCTGTTGATAGCTGTAATTTTGGGGGAGAGACGTTCAATAGCATTGTCATATGTACTGGGACCGAGACAGAGCACTTCATCCCCAACCAGAATTCGTTTACTGTGAGTATCAATGTCGTCATTCCACCATAAGGGTACAATAGACAGGGATACGACAGTACAATCTGTCAAGCTAATTTCAGTTCGTTCAAAGCTAGCTAGGACGCCTGTGTAAGTGACCAGGTCGCCCTCTTTAAGATTTAGTAAACTCGGACTCTGACTTTCGTCAAAAACGGCCACAACTTCTGTTCGGACCCAGTCCAATGGATTAAGAAAATAAACTATCATCTCTTTTTTTCCTATTGACACATATTTGAGTTCATTTGTCCATTCAACTTGCTTTCCTTCATAGTTGTTCCAGCGATCCACTCTCTGTAAGCTTGTCAATTCAGGGTCGAAAAGTTCCTTGGCAAAATCATAGGCAGAGACCGTAACATACTCAAGCTCCGCTATGCCTCCTGATGGCACCTTTGGTAACTGTGTAGCTACGACAATCACTACACTGATAGCTATAACACAGGCTACTATGATTCCTACCAGCTTTTTCTTACTCTTTCCTTCAGCGGCTTGTCCCGCCATCAGCCGACGCAAACACTTAGGACAAAACCCGGTGCCTTCGCTCACTTTAGTTCCACAGATAGGACAAGTTGGCATAGCTTCACCTCCTAGACATTCGCAATATTTGTTCCCTAAAATCCGCTGGCTGGGCTACTCCTCAGCCACGGCATACATCGTAATCGTTATTGTGACGCTTGCCGTGGAATTGTTTGCCTTGCTTATGCTGCTAGTTCCCTCATTATCAGGTATGTTGACGCACGAATTCGCCAATTCTATCAATTGCCTTCTGCCCTTCCGGGAGTATGGCAGCAAACGCATGCCACACATGGATCATATCATCCCATGGCTCTAGAATGACATCCACGCCAGCAGCTCGTGCACGGTCAGCTAAGCGCGTGGAATCATCGAATAGCGCTTCTGCAGTTCCTACCTGAATCAACAACGGGGGTAAGCCTGCCAGGTCTGCATATAGGGGAGATGCCAAAGGCGTACGAGGGTTGGCGTCTCCAAGGTAAGCTTTTGCCAGCATCAGTACACTATCTCTAGTTACCATAGGGTCTATCTCCACCTTAGTAACCATAGATTCTCCTAGGCATTCTAAGTCTATCCATGGTGAGAGACAGATCCCTGCCCGTGGTAATGGTTCACCTCCATCTCGTAATGCCACAAGTGTTGCCACAGTCAGACCTCCTCCAGCGGAGTCGCCAGCAATTACCAGTCGAGCAGGATCTACCCCAACAGAAAGGAGCCAGCGGTAGGCTGCCATGGAATCGTCCACCGCTGCTGGGAACGGATTCTCTGGGGCAAGCCGATAATCGATGATGAGGACTCTAGCACTTGCCGCTCGCGACAACCGAGAAACCATCTCACGGTGTGTATTGATTGAACCCAGTACATAACCACCGCCATGGAGGTAGTAGATAACCCGTTCAGCCACTACACCGGGAGTAGTAATCCACTCGGCGGGAACACCTCCTGCATCGACTGGGTCACAACGTACGTCCGTTGGAAGTTGAAACTGTGTAAAGCCAGTTTCCATTTGAGCACGTTGTTCCTCAATGCTGAGGTCTGCCATATTGGGGGTTGATCTGAGTATATCAAGAACCATCTGAAGTTCGTTGCTTGCCATGAACTTGCCTCCTTTCAAATCCAATGGTTGGGCTACTCATTAAGTGCCCCAGTCATTGTAGTAGTAATTGTGGCACTTGTTGAAGAATTGCTTTCTTCATTGCTAGTTACTTCATTATCGGGAACGCTGGTATCAGCAACAGTAATGCGGGTATCAGTTAATCCCGATAGAGCCAACCCTACGATTAGGATTACCAGGGCAACTATAGTGACTACCCTCTTCACTTCAACCCTCTCTTAAATCAATTATACCCTTAACCAGCCTGAAATAGAATACTCCCAAAGATAGAAGCCATTTTAACGGATTTATCGAGTTTCTCAAGTCTATAAAAGAGGATGAAAGTTGTGTTAACACAATAACATATCAATGATGGAACCACCCATAGCAATAAAAACAACGACAGGATAACAACGGCAATATCTAACTAGACGGGGTATGGAAATCTGGTTATTCTTGTGAAGTCGATATTTAAAGAAAGCTTGGCTTCTAGCCTTTTTTATGTCGTCTCAAGAAATTCAGAACTATCTTATTTGACTCCTCTGCATTTTCTATGAAGAATTCATGTCCTGCACCTTTAATTATTACTAGTTCTGCTTTTGGTATCCTGGAGGCTAATATGCGAGAATTTTCTACCGGAACCAGTCTATCATTATCTCCAGCAATTACAAGAGTAGGCAATTCTATTTTCGGTAAGAGTTCGTACGTGTCGTGGCCCATAATAGCCGCTGCTTGCCTTGTGGCCCCATGTGGGGGTGCGAGATATTCGAGGCTTTTAGCTACTCTCCTTTCGACAATATCAGGATTCTTTTCGATGAACTCCTGGCTCAAACAGAAGGGCACTGCCTGCCTTGTAATTTCTTCAGGGGTCATCTTTGCCATACGCTCGAAGTCAAAGAGAGCCGCCATAGACTCAGGTTCAGGCTGGATACTTTGAACTCCACCACAGGTAGTACAACCCAGTATGAAGCTAATCACTCTTTGGGGATAATTAAGAGCAAAATGTTGTGCAATCATTCCACCCATGGAAATCCCAAAGATGTGGGCAGTATCGATACCTATGATATCAAGCAATCCCATAATATCCTCCGCCATCATTGCCATGGTATAAGGTATGTCCGGCTTATCACTCCGCCCTACTCCTCTGTTATCTAAGGCAATAATTCGGTACTTTTCTGAGAGAATTGGAATCTGCCGGAACCACAGCCCCGAGTGACCAGCATAGCCGTAAATCAGAACCAATGGTTCTCCTTTACCATGCATCTCATAATAGATATTAATGTCACCAACCTTGGCTATAGCCATTTCATGCCTCCTTTATCTTGCTTAGATATATCGTATTGGAACTAGTGGGTACTGTCAATACACCTTTTGGAAAAGGATGGAGCTATAAATACCATAGCAATAAAAATGACGATAATGATAGCAATGGGATATCTAATTAGACGCAATAAGGGAATTTGCTTTTTGTGAAGTTTAAGGATAGCTTGAGGCTTTACCGGAGGACTGAACAAATCGGGCTAATGTGCAATTCCACCTTTAGTTATACTTTTCACATTTACCTCGCTGCCTCTTTGTCCACATAAGCACTGTTACTGAAACCAGCACCAACAAGCCTACAATAGCCATCTTCTCACCCGTAGTAGTATTGACAACCACAGTACTCATAGCTACAACAGGTGCTAGTCCAGCCCTCACTATCAGCTTTAGGCTTGGATGTTCTGTTATGCACTCAGCTACTGGTGGGCTGACCTTATAATAGAAATCTACGAAGGCTTGTCCCGGTGGATTGGTCAACAGGTATTTGTCTCTGAATTCACGCAGAATTTGTATTTCCTCAGCCATTGGCGTGCCGTAAGCTGCAGTAGCAATAAAACACTGCGTGGCAGTCACCTTAAAATACTTGCTCACCAAACTTACCCATTCAGTGCCTTCCTTAGCTTCGATCTCAAAGGTGTAGAGACCAGAGGGGGTGGGTTGGATGGGATAAAGTATTGCCAAGCTACCCACAGTATTGGCCTTACCTGTGCCTATTACAATGCCCCTGAATTTGACCCGAACATCCTGCGAGGCAGCAAAACCATAGCAATTGATAGTTACTTCTGTGTGGATCGGTCCCTCATCGGGGTCAATCTTTACGGAAGGGAAAACTTCAAAGCCAGCCTTTGCCTTTTCAGAATAAGCGGTATCAACCAGATAAACCGTATGGATGCCCTTCTTAGCTTCGGGCATATAGAATGTGTGCGTGTAGCTTCCGGCCCCAGTTGCGGTGAATGTCTCTACAACATTCGCTGCTGAGTGAGAATCCCAGCAGATATGATATGTGCCGGTCGCTGCAACAGTCGCTGTTACTCCGATTTGGTCTTTGTAGTACCCCGAATAAGGCGAAAGGCTAATGGAATACCCCGGCTCGTCGGCCAGAGCTAATTGGGGAAATATCAGCATTAATAACAAAAGCCCTGCTATAACGATAGCCTGTGTTCGCTTTATGCGTACCCTCAACTTTCGTGGCAGATAGACTTTCTCTCTTCTTGTCTGCAATATATACTAATCCCTCATTTCACCAACATAACTACCTCTAACAATAGGAGGCCCCATAAAGAAAGTCCAATCTTTTACTCTTACTACACTCATTTTTATTACACTTTCGCCCTAACATTTGTACCTCCTCGTGCAAGACTCAATTCGCCAAATCCGCTGGCTGGGCTATGATCACAATTTCCCACACCTTTTTCTACCTTTTCTTTAGAATTATCCTATATTAAGAATAATTCAATTCAGCTAAACGCACAATCACCCAAAAGTATCAATTCAACTATAAAATAGTCATAGGAGAAAAGTTTAAATTGGTACAAAGAGTTCAGTTAGATATATTGACGCTTGTCGATAGGCAAACCACTAGTGCGAGAAGTGGATTACGCTGTGAGAGATTAGCTGAGCGATACTGGTTTGTCATAAGCTTGGAAAATAGGGACATCTAACTACAAAGCAGTAAAAAACCATGTCTCACCAAAACCTCATTTTGTTCGTGCAGGATAACCGAGCTAAACCCCGTTTCATTCTGATTATTGACAAATTATTGACAATTTTTCAGGTATGAGCTGAAGTTAACAGAGCAACAATAGCGATAATACCATAGCAATAAAAACAGGAACGACTGATAATAGTAAAAGTCGCTTACGCAACGCTAACCCTAGATTTTGAAATAATGGTTATGTCACTAGTTCTTATCTCTTTTATTTGCTTTAAGAGTAGTTATAAGAACGTTAAAAGGGTTTTTCAAAAAGTAGCGCGCCTAGAGGGATTCGAACCCACGACCCCCGGTTCCGAAGACCGGTGCTCTTGTCCGCTGAGCTATAGGCGCACAAATTAAATTTTAGCCCTCAGTTAACTTTATGTCTAATAGAAGCATTAATTTGGCGTTATTTTTTCCCGTACACCCCATTTTTAGCTTTGGGCAAGACCCTGTCCAGCAGCATCATGGCGTCTTGCTATATGCCCTCAATTATATGGGAGTAGATATCCATTGTAAAGGCAACGCTGGAGTGTCCCAAAGCCTCTGAGATAACCTTTGGCTTGGCACCACATAGTAATTAAGGCTGGCAAAGATATTCTTCAAATCGAATAGGGTCGAGAAGTTAACCTCGACCCTATTTTTTGCCTCTGGAGTAACAATCCAGACAATTGTGTAATTTCACTCTCTGGTATAATCTAGACCTCTGCATCGCCGCCTCGTTGCCCACACAGCCAGTACCACTGAAACCAGTGCCAGCAAGCCTATTATGGCCATCCTCTCGGCAGTATTAGTGTTGATGACTACGGTGCTCATGGCCACAGAGGGCAGGAGCCCGACCCTGACTAGTGGCTTCAGGACAGGATGTTCAGTTATGAATTCAGCTATCGGTGGGCTGACCCTGTAATAGATGTTTACTAGAGCTTTTCCCAGCGGGTTGGTCAGCAGGTATTCGTCTCTAAATTCACGCAGAATCTGTATTTCCTCTACCATTGGTGTGCCGTATGCCGCGGTGGCAATGAAGCACCATCCGCCAGCTTCCTCGAAGCTGGCAGTGATTTCGTAGTTGCCCCCAATAGTGATGGTAGTCTCGGCGTCCTCGACATCGGCAATGGTATCCACATCGCCAGTCCAGCTGTCAAACCGGTAGCCTTCGTCGGGCTCAGCGACAAGGCTAACCTCTGTTCCACTATTGTGGAAAAATATCCCCTCGCCAGGCGTGGTTACCGAACCACCGTCAGTGCTGTCTACCGTCAGGTCATAAAGCAATCGATGATCCTTCAAATGCTCCCAGATTTTCTCACTGGCGTCGATGTGATATGTATTATAGCCAATAACCGACGGGGGGTAATACTGAGGCCCGCTGGGCCATAGATGCCCGCCTCCTTCGACCTTATACAATATTACATCGGCCCCGCCTTTTCCTCCACCATAGACATAGCGGACCACTCTGGTCGAATCTTCCTCAGTTGGCTCCCATACAGTTACCTCCGGCTCGGTGAATGTCTCGTTGACCTCAATCCAGAAATTAATAGTCTCGTCAACAGAACTAGTCCACTCGCTGCCCTCATAAGGAACGATCGGATCATCTGTACCATGAATCACTATCACAGTCATCGGCTTGACGTCTTCAAATTCAAACGCATTTCGCCTCATTGGTCCAGTAACCCCTGCAATGCCGGCAAACGTACCCGGCAAGCTGAGGGCCACATACCATGTGAACATGCTGCCATTGGACATCCCCGTGGCGTATATCCGCGTCTCATCTATGTTATATCCTTCCTTGAACCATTCAATCAACTCGCTAACAAAGCCCACGTCATCCACATCGGACTCTGCAGTATACCACCTTCTCTCGCCCTCTAATTCCGTGCTATCTGGAAACACGGCAATAAACCCTTCTTGTTCGGTAAGCGCAGGAAAGTTTGTTAGGTCGATCTGTTCCACTCCTCTACTGCCTAAGCCATGGAACGAAAACAGCAGGGGGACCGCTTCTGAACCATCGTAACCGGACGGGATACAATATTCATACGTGCGGTCATATCCACCGTACTCCATTTCACCTGTTTGGACTGCGGGTTCATCAGCACCAGCTACTGTAGCCGGTGGGAGTAAGCTTGTCACCAACAATAGAGCCAAAGCAAGGATCCCAACTAAATTTTTGTTTTTCATTATTCAAACTCCGTTTAAACTGATATTTTTTCTCCCCTGCAGAAACCTTTCCGCTAATCACAACATATCCTAGCATCTTCTGGCTGTCAAAGGAACCGTCAATAATTTTTTATTGGGTGGCCGAGACACAATACAAGCCTTCTAGAATATACTTTTACCTTTTTAGCATATGCTTTTAACGAACAACTAAGAGGTTTAAGAGCTTTTTTCTCCCTCATTTTTAATACAAGAAAAAATCCATTAGCTTCAGATAAAGGGAATAAAAGCACTTAAAAACACGCTAAAATAACTTAAGCTAAATCAGACAAAATCGAAATTTTTAGTTTGGCGTTGTGTGAGCCAAGGATGCTTCCAGCTTAGTAGTTGACTATCAGCTTGATTGTTGGGTTTAGGATGTAGCGAGCACCAGCCACATGTATAGCTCCAGGTTTACGAACATCAAAGTCCGCGGTGACTTCCACAGTCTCATTAGCAGTCACCTCAAATCGGCCTGTTGCTTTGTAACCTGTCTCACTACCGCTCGGGACGAAGAGAGGCTCGGTGGAGTTATCAGCAAATTCTATATAACAGCCCGGATTGGCCGGGGATGAGCCCTTTTCCGGAATATCCAGCATAAAGCGAATTTGAGTGTAATGCCCGTCGGGTAATGTAAACTCACCTAAAAAGGCGGAATTTCCCCCGGTTAATTCCAATAGGTTATATGTTTGAGGGTCTTTAAATTCTTCACACGTTATCCATTGATTATCTAGATGATATTTAATCTCATTGATAGTGATATAAACACCTGTAACATCTTCAGCGTCTAACGGCGCATCGGAAAGGTATAGCTTCAAGGTTCCTGTTCCCAGTACTTGCTCCGGAAGTGTTGCTTCTGGAAGTGCTTGTTGCGGAAGTGCTTGTTCCGGAGTCCTATAAAGAACTACTCCTATTACAGCCAGCACCGCCAGAATAATCAACACTGAAAAGGATGGTTTGATTTCCATGCTCTTTTTTGAAATTCAAAACTGTCTAGTTTTGTGGATTATAATCGCGCGGTATTGTTTAGAATTTCCCCCTAATCCTATTATAACGTGGTCTTCTTTGCTGTCAATCACCTAGTAGTACTAGTAGTAATGGTACTATCCAATTATTCACCTCACCCCCCTTTGTCTGGTATAGGCCGTTAATTTTGGTTTTCCGTTCAATTTTGGGTATTTTAGAAACCCTTCATCGTTTTAGTGTTATCGCTGAGAGAGCAACTTTTACCATTATCAGTCCCTGTTGCTTTTATTGCCATGGTATTAGCGTTAGTCCCTTACTGCTATTGGTATTAGCGCTATGAATTTGCTGCTATGGGTCGTTTGTCTTATAAGCATATTATTTGAAGACGCCAGAAGTCCATAATGTCACATTAACTCATTTCGTGACATATATTTCAAACGAGAAAAGGGCATTCTCGCATTTAAGTTCATGTCGACATCCCGATGTTTGTTAGGTATATAAGGCTCTTTTCTCAAATTTCCTGTCCTTTCGGTGATATAATCTTCTCACAATCAATAATGGAACCATTAATCTGATGCCCGAAATACAGTATATGGAAACAGACCAGCAAGGTCTTGACTTGATTAAACCCTTATGGCAGCAACTAATCGAACACCATAAGGCACGCTCACTTATTTTTTATGATGATTATGCAAAGATGACCTTTGCTACAAGAAAGAAACAGTTACTCGAGAAATCCAGAGGAAATATTATACGTATAGACCTAGCAAGAGACGTAAACCTAGGGGAGTTTGTAGGATACTGCATAAGCACGATATCTGAAGAAAGGCAGGGTGAGATAGATTCAATTTATATCAAGCCAGATTACCGCTCATTCGGTATCGCTGATAATCTCATGAAAAGAACTCTACACTGGATGGATGAACAATTAATTACTAAGCGGATACTCGTAGTTGGTGCTGGGAACGAAGAGGTGTTAGGATTTTACAGTAAATATTGTTTTCATCCAAGGTATATCTTTTTAGAGCAAGTACAGACCAAGAAGGTGAAGGAGTAGTGAGGCACTACCTTATTTAGTTGTTGCGTAACAACTCACCAATTCTGCTTGCACGTTAGCTTCAAATCAAAGCTTAAGCTGTCCTCGAACTTCACCAAAGTAAGCAGATTTGCATCCCGCGCCTAGTTAGATACTATCGTTGTTATCTTGTCGTCGTTTTTATTGCTATGGTCTATTTCTTATGCTATTGCTCCTATCTAATATCTGTGCAGTTTTCTATTTGAGCATGGTTAGGTGTATAATTGATTTAAGATAGGTTTGAAGTGAAGAGGCGGGTCGTCATAATCACTGCATAAGTGATAAGGAGAAAAAATGAAATGCAAATCAATCGCAGTTGCTTCAATCACAGTCCTGGTATGTGTGATTTTAGGTAGCATCGTTGCTTGCAATCCTTTTGTAACTCCGTGTTTAACAGCCAACGAGCAGAACTACGTTGCAACCTTGGCAGACCATACTAGCAGGTTTGTGGAAGAATGGAATAAACTCACCGACTTATTAGAGGAGCCACAGATTGAGAATGATGAGTGGAGAATGGATGTAGATACTCAGCTCGCAATACTACGACCGCTATATGATGAAGCATTTGAAATAGAGCCCCCTAGTTCTATGGCTCATATCCATGATAAATACGCACAAGCTATGTACCATTTTGATATGTCTACAGACTTAATAGATGAAGGGATAGATACACTGAATGCTGATTTGTTAAATGAGGCAATATCAGATATGGAATTGGGCATTGAAAATATGGAAGAGACAACAAGACTGATGGATGATTTTATTGCAGCCCGTTGTCCCTGAATTCGAAGTTATTGATTCAGATGCTGACATATACGACCATTTCAGGTAGATAATCAGAAGTGGTTATTCTGAGGGTGTAATACTTAATTTGTAGTAGTATAATTTATAGCCACTCGATGTCTTCTATTTGAGCGTGGTTAGGGGTATAATTGATTTAAGAGTGGGAGTGGGAGATACGGCCACCGCAGAATATACTTAGCAAGCTGGGGATGGCATGTGCATAGGATTATTTTTAGGCTTGGCTATGATCATTATTGCAGCTATTGTGCTTGCTGGATGGCTGTTATGGTGGTGGATTCTGTAGGAGACGGCACATTCCTGCTTTTTATCCAGTGGTATCAGTAGTCCGCGTTAACCTCCAATGCCGACAACGTGAAGGGTCAGCCCAACCCTATGAGTACCAAAGTATTATAAAGGCACTTGCGTTGGCGTCTAGTTATTCTACGCTTGGATAACGGATTAACTGAAATCTTGATTCGCTTCTAGGGATCTGCTTCTCGACGCGGACTTTTCAGACCGCCTCGCTATCGTAATATACTGCGCTTATCTTGATACTACCAAGCTGGGAGAGGTATTAATAAGAGTCTAGCAACCCAGCTATCCCCTGCTATTTGATAGTAAAATGAACTGGGTAATTAACACTTGCGGCCACAAATCCATAGGCAGCATCAGCCTCACCTACAGGAGCAGATGTGATGATCCAATCTTTAGGACATTTCTTTACATCGTATATTACGCCTTCCTCCTCTACCCAAACGTAATAGTAGCGTCCTCCGGCAACCATAATGGCATCGGATGTTTCGTGATTAGTCCCATCTACTTCCTTTTGG
>Ga0209636_10004981_pt1 | contig 13557 bp, 6 predicted proteins | sample DeeMarSWOR152_54_FD_187464 | JGI IMG/M metagenome (GOLD analysis project Ga0209636, IMG submission 187464) | Marine sediment microbial communities from White Oak River estuary, North Carolina - WOR-1-52-54 (SPAdes) (version 2) | ecosystem: Environmental > Aquatic > Marine > Intertidal zone >...
TCGGGAACGGCAAGAAATATTACTTCTGAAGGTAGGGTTATGCTGGTTCCCTTAATCCTGAAATAATAATTGTTGTCTGGGATCAGACTGAGAGCAGTATTCTCTCCCGACAGATTTTCTCCTGTGAAATCATTGTTATAATTATACTCAACCTGGTCAGATATTATTTCATTCGTTTTTTCAGTAAGGTAGTTAATCGTAACGGAAGGGGCAGCCTCCCGGGCCGGAATGGTATATACCAGTCTGAAGTTATTAATATGTAATTTATCCCTGACATAGACAGGCCCCGGGTCGAACTGGACAATAGTTGTATCCTCCGCACAATCATACCAGTTCCCATCGGTGCCGTTTGTAGAGTTCAAACTGTATTGCATTTCAGGCTCTGTTCCGGTAAGCTTATTATTTCCAACATGAATACCAGCCCCGGTTAATTCAATAGCCGTTCTCTGTTGGGCAGGATTATCCAGGGATTCATTAAGGTTGTAGTCTTTATTATCATCAATAATATCATATTCTATAACCGAGATCGTGTAAGTTGTTGCCGGAGTCAGGTTTGTGACCTGGGCAGATTCTCCGGTTCCATTATAGACGCAATAATAGTTTGAGGATCCGATTTGATCGCCGTCCCCGAAATTTGCATTAGCCGAATAATTGTAATTATCCGTTGGTTCTGCTAAACCTGCTTCTCCTTCTTTCATAAATACTGTTCTATAGGATCCGTTGCCCTTGGTCCAATTAATCTGCATTGAGGTTGAGGTAACCGAAGTAAAGGATATATTACTGGCCTGAATATAATTTCTAAGGATATAACTTTTTTCTTTTACAGTACCAACAATTGCATAACTGTTCCTGGCAGAGACTGACAGGCCAAACTGTCTGCCAGCTGACCTGTCAGGAGGAACGATCTTTTTCATTTCTCCCCAGTGGTCTGCAGCACCGTAATCTTTTTCATAAATATATACAGAGCCTGCATTGGCGAGACTATCGATCCCATCTGCATTTTCATCTTCCCAATGAGAACCAACCAGTATAGAATTTCCACACACGGCGACTGATGAACCGAATTCATCATATTGTTCCCTGTCACTGGCTGTAAGTTTACAAACCTGCCCCCAATGATTGGTACCTCCCCGGTCTTTATAAAAAACATATGCTGCTCCGGAATTCAATAAATAATTATTCCCTTCATGATCATAGTCATTTGACTGTACTCCTGCCACCAGGATCTGTTCGGAGAGGTCAAGAGATGTACCAAAATAATCCTGTGGATGTGGATCTTCTGCATTCACTCTGGCGATTTCTCCCCATTTTCCCGGTTCACCCACATTTCTCTGAAAAATATATGCTGCGCCCGCATTTGTAACAACCCCTCCCCCGGTATCTATATCAACCCGGACATCTCCAACAACTGCATAATCACCATCAATATCGACGGAATATACCATATCGAAAAATTCCGGGGAGTTAAGCGTATCTTCCGGCTGCCATTGATCAGTTCCTCCCTGGTCTTTATAAAGGATGAAAGCCCTCCTGGTGGGACCATTTTCTCCTACAATAGCATAGTTTCCGGATATAGAAACGGAATGTCCGAAATTACTATCCTCAGGGTCCGCATCTGCAGGTGATATTCTGACTACTTTACCCCATTGATTGGCACCACCCTTGTTTTTCTGGAAAATGTATATTCCTCCAACTTGTTTATTATCTACAGGTTCCTCTTCATTCGGTGCTCCAACAATGACATAATCACCTGAAATTGCAACAGAGAAGCCGAATCCAGAAAAGGGAGAAATTAAATCGGAGAAAAGCTTTGTGATATAGTTCCACTGGAAACTTGCCGGGACTCTGTAATAAATATATGCCGCACCGTAATCATCATCTCCCGGAGCTCCAACTACAGCAATTGTACCATCAGTTGCCACAGAATTACCATAATATCCGCCTGGATTCGAGAGACTTTTGATTTCCTGCCAGTCCTGGGAGGTAACCGGGTAAAACAACAATATAAATAAAATGAGACCAAAAAATGATTTCATCACAGTGTGAGAAATTTAGTCCTGCAAAAAAATAATACAAAAGTTACAAACAAATCTATCCATGGGATACACTCACCGGGTGACTCCAGGTCACCCGGTGAGTATACAAATATCAAAATCAAAATATAAATCCAAAAGTTGTATTTTTAATAGTAATAGAATGATCATCAATTATATTCTCACTTCATGTCTCCAGCTATTCTAAATCATAAACAAATTTAACGATCATATCACCATAATCGGTAATAGAAGTGTTCTTAATCACTAAAGTTTTTCTATCATCTTCAAGACTGTAAATTTCAATGGTATTAATTTTCATCTCCTGCCCTTCCCATTCAAATTCAAGGATTGAGTTAAAAGTCAGGGTTTGTTTATCATCTGACCAGTTTACCGTGGATTTCTTATTAAATTCCGCAAAAAAGGGATTTACACATTCCTTACCATCCAGTGTATAGTTCTCCATTATATTGTAATCCTGTCCTGAGGGATTTGTTGAAAATCTTTCGATTGAGAGTTTTTTCCCTTTCTGTATAATGACTAGTTTGTTAGCAGCCATATAACGGCCATATTCCCCAAAGTCACTTTTTGACTCATTCAAAGTCCAGTTACCGGTGAACTTTGCTTTTTTGGCCAAGGGCATCGAATTGCAAGGTTGCATATATAGTGCAAGAAAAAATAAAGATAAAAAGACCGGAATAATGGTTCTTTTAAGTACGGACTGATGAATAATTTCTGTTTTCATTTTAATATGATTTATGATTAGAATTAAAGTAAAACTGAGTCTGCTACGAAAATAATAAATTTTGGGCTAAGCCCTTTAATCCTAAAAAAATCTCACTATTCATAACGTAATGATTTTGCAGGATTTACAATAGCTGCACGATAGGTTCGGACGCTTACGGTAAGGATGGCAATCAGAAATGCCAGCAGGGTGCTGCCAACAAAAATCAGTGGATCAAGTTTAATCCTGAATGCAAAGTTCTGAAGCCAGTCTTTCATGAAGAAATAACCAACCGGCCATGCAATGATTGTGGCAAAAAGTATAAGCCATACAATTTCTTTCGACAGAATGGTCATCACATTTGAGACCGTTGCTCCCATGACTTTTCTTATACCTACTTCTTTTGTCCTCTGTTCTGCCGAGTAGGAAGCAAGGCCAAGCAAACCCAGGGCAGCAATAAAAATAGCCAGGATTGAAAAAATGGAAAAAATCAATCCGACACTCTTATCGGAAGAATAATGTGTTGCAAGGTCATCTTCCAGGAAGGTCAGATTGATGGGCTGATCAGGAATAAAATCATCCCAGGTATTTTCTACATAGGACAGGGTCTTTTCAATATTGTTTCCGCTAATTTTAGCTGATATGTAATAACCGTTGAAGTTAATAAGTACCATTATCAGGGATTTTATTTCCTGGTGAAGCGACTGGAAATGAAAATCCTTCACAACACCTATGATTTGGAGAGGTTGTGCATCATCGCCTAAAGTTAGAAGCCGTTTTGATAGCGGATCATCCAAACCAAAAGCTTTTACAGCGGATTCATTCACTACTATAGAAAAGGAATCGGTCGGATTATCTTCAGAGAACCATCGTCCTTCCTTCATTTCAAGTGTGTAGGCCTGTGCAAAAAAAGGGTCCGCCCAGATATTATTCATGTCATGTGTTTCATCTGTGCCGGCTCCTTCAGGTAACCAGGCATTGTCACCGATTAATTCTCCGGGAACAGTATTGGAGTTTGAAACGTAATGTATATTCGGATTTTTTAAAAGTTCCTGCCGGAAAGCCTCTCTCTGTTCACCCAAAACATAGGCGCGGTCGATGATCAAAACATTTTCCTTATCGAATCCAAGATCTTTATCCTGAATATATTTCATTTGTTTATAAACCATGAAGGTGCTAATAAACAAGCATATAGTAATGGTAAACTGTAATGTCACAAAAATACTTCTCAGGTAGGAACTCCGCATTCCTTCCCGGAGATTTCCTTTTAATATGCTGACAGGTTTGAATGTCGAAAGGAAAAAAGCCGGGTAGCTTCCGGAGAGAAAACCAACCAGTATGCCAATTAATATTAAGGCAGGGAGGAGGACAGGATTCATTATGATATTGAAATCCAGTACTTTATGTGCAAGATTATTGAAAGACGGAATAAATAACTCTACAAGCATGATAGCAAGCAACAGGGCTATAAATGTGATGATAAATGATTCTGTCATGAACTGCCAGATAAGTTTGTTTCGGTCTGATCCCACTACTTTCCGGATACCTACTTCAGGTGCCCGGGATGAGGAGCTTGCTGTTGCCAGATTCATGAAATTAATAGATGCAATAAGTATAAGGAAAACAGCAATGAGAGAAAAAATATAGACTGTTGTCATACTTCCGCCCGGTTCAATCTCGAACTGAAGATCAGATCGAAGATGTATATCTTTCAGGGGCTGGATGAAATAACCATATTCATTCCCTCCTTCGAGAAAATGTTCGAGGGTCATTCCGAGTATCTGTTCCAGCTGCGGACCCATATATTGTTCAAGCAAAGCAGGTATCTTAGCTTCCAGCTGTTCAGGAGAATATCCTTCCTGTAATATGATATAGGTATAGTTATTGTTCCCGAGCCACATTGTCACATCAGCCAGATATGTGGAGGCAAAAGAACCAAGGAGATTGAAATGAAAATGTGAATTAGCCGGGAATCCCCGCACAACACCTGTTACTTCATATGGTGTTTCATTCTGTCCGACTTTCAATATTTTGCCGACGGGATCCTCTTCTCCAAAATATTTTTTCGCAGTTTCTTCGGTGAGTACAACAGTATTGGGTCTGTTAAGCATTTGTTTTGGGTCTCCCTGGAAAGCAGGAGCAGTAAACACATTGAAAAAAGTTGAATCGGCATAGAAAAAATTTTTTTCAATAAAAATTTTATCTTCATACCGGACTATAGGATCCCCACTGAATGTATATAAACGTGTGTATGCAAGAACCTCCGGAAAATCGGATTGAAGAGTAGGACCTAATGGAGCGCATGACATGGCAGCCTGTACTTCATTCCCCTGTATCTTTCCTTTGATATGGAACCTGTAGATCTGGTCAAATTTATCATTATGCCGGTCATAACTCAGTTCATCCTGGACATATAGAAGAATAATGACCGAACTGGCAATACCAATTGCAAGTCCCAGGATGTTAATAAGGGTATAACTTTTATGCCTCCATAAATTTCTGAGAGAGGTTAAAAAGAAATTTTTGAACATGAATGGGATAGTTTATAAGATTTTACAGTATAAATCTATAAAAAAAAATCATGTTAAGGGAGAGAGAGGGAAAAACTCAACGGGTGACCTCGAGTCACCCGTTGAGTGAAAATAATTGCCGGAAAGGTATTAAGCTTATATGTTTTTGCTTCAGTTTATTTTCAAAGTCTGAAAAGAAAAGGAACAGCTTAGCTGATCCTCCACCCTTTTATTTCTTTTAAGGTTAGGAGATTAACATGTAATTTTTAGTACTTTGGTAAGTCCCGTCAAATAAATCAGGATGACTTATATATATATCTGATATTTTGAGGTTTATTTCATTACTTTTATTTTTTGACTTATATTTATATGTCAGAATTAATTATTTATATCAGGATATGTTCATCTTTATTGAGCCGGCCTACTTATTCAACATCTCATCTCAAAATATCCCAAATCCCGAAGTGACAAAATCAGAAAACAATATTGAAAAATGAATTACATTAATATTGCGTCCGTTATCAGGGGAAGTAATCTGAAAGTATTAAAACGTTCGCCCGATTTTATCATTAGATTGATTGAAAAAATTATCCGGCAAGAGGAAATGAATCAAATTCTAACTAAATATTCAGATTATAAAGGTGTGAATTTTCTCACCAAAATTGTAGAGGAGTTTAACATTAAAATTGAAGTGGAAGGAAGGGAAAACCTGCCTGAAAGTAGCCGATGTTTTTTCCTTTCCAATCATCCGTTTGGAATTATAGATGGATTGGTACTGACAAAAATCGTTTCAAGTAAATATGGGGCTTTAAAATCTATTGGGAATGAGGCATTTATGCATGTGCCTCATTTATGGCCGCTGCTTGCCGCGGTTAATGTTTTTGGCAGAAATTCAAAGGAATATCTGACTGCTTTAGAAAAAATATATGATTCAGATATTCCCATTACTCATTTTCCTGCAGGTGAAGTTTCAAGATTGTACGGTTTAAAGATTCAGGATTGCCAGTGGCAAAAAAGTTTTATAAAAAAAGCTATTTCCTGTAAAAGGAACATTGTGCCATTTTATATATGTGGCCGGAACTCAGTTTTTTTCTATTTCATAAGTTCAATGAGGCGGATTTTAGGGATCAAAGCCGATATTGAATTAATTCTTTTACCGAATGAAATGTTCAGAAAAAAGAATAAGACTATTAAAGTTAAAATTGGCAAACTCATTCTCTATGAGAAATTTGACAAAACTTTTTCTCATACAGACTGGGCACAAGAGATGCGTAAATATGTTTATGACCTTGCCTATAATCGGGAGAGTGATTTCATTTCTACTCCCTTTTACAAATTGCAGTCCTAAAATCACTGAATATCAATATTATTTACCTTTCATCGCTAACGGCTATTGTATTTGGATCATTCATTATTAACATCTTCGGTCAAGCCAAACAAAACACGAATATTTAAGCCAAAATGAATTTGAAGGAAAATTATAGGAATTGGTTGTTTAGAATCTGGTATGGTTATGTGAATAAAATTGACAGGGATGAAGAAATATTATTAATGAATTTCGGATATAACGATACAAAACAAACAATCAGGTTGGATACACGTGACGAACCCGATCGTTATTCTATTCAGTTATATCACTATCTGGTGAGTTCTGTAAATTTGAAAAACAAAGATATTGCTGAGATAGGTTGTGGAAGAGGAGGCGGACTGGATTATATTATGAGGCAGTTTTCGCCCAATTCAGCAAAAGGAATAGATCTGGATAAACATGCCATCGCTTTTTGTAACCGGCATTATTCATTACATGGATTATCATTTTTTCAGGGTGATGCCCAAAAGATATCTTTAGATAATAATACTTGTGATGTGGTAATAAATGTTGAGTCTTCACACAGGTACTCGGATATGAATTTATTTTTAGGAGAGGTTCACCGGATTTTACGGCCTGCCGGGTATTTTTTATTTACAGATTTTCGCTTCGATTTTGAAATACCGTCTTTACAAAAAGAATTGCAATCGTCGGCACTATCATTTGTAAAAGAGGAATTCATAAACCAACAGGTTATTAATGCGTTAGAGTTGGATGATAGTCGGAGAAGAAAACTGGTAAAAAAATTAACTCCGCGGATATTACATAAAACAGCCCTTAATTTTGCAGGTACTATCGGTTCTGAAACTTATAACCGATTTGTATCTCGCGAATATGTTTATTTCAATTATATTTTACAGAAAAATAAAAGTTAAGTTTTAATTTATTACCGCAAGTTTCAGATAAGGTACGATAACATCATTCTTAAATTCACTGGTCCCATCATAGGTGATTGTTACAATAGGTACGCCTGTTATCCGCCTGATTTCATTTTTCATCGCTTCAGTCACCAGTGATGGGCAGCAGAATGCCGGGTTGGTCTGGACAAACAACGATACATCCGGGTGGTTTTCAAGGATATAGAATATTTTAAGGATATTATCATAGGATTCCCCGCTGTGTAAATTTTTAATATTAAAAAGTTCCAGTTTCTTTTCAAGTTTCAATGGATGAATTGGTGCCTGTTTACTAAAGAACTTTTTGAAGTGTTTGTAATATTTATTATCCATCAACTGGATTGCTGCCAGCATAGCCTTATACCCCATCGCTTCAAGGTTCTTTCCTCTCAAAGCCAGCCTGCGTATACTATTTTCGGCTGTGATTTTTACATATTCATGATATGGTGTTGTAATGACCTCACCACCTGCTTCTTCAATAACATGTATCAGATCCTGGTTCAGTACATCGTTATCTCTGACGTACAGATCTCCGAAGATAGCCACCTTGGGTCTCTTTTCCGGCTGGTATTCAATCTGATCAAAAAAAGATAAAACTTTTATGAGGGTTTTTTCCAGTGGGGTACTTCCAAGAAAGGCTTTCTCCAGGACTTTAATCGCTTTCTTAATAGTCTCATCTGTTTCTCCTTTATTCACTTCATATGGTCTGATCCTGCAGCCCAATCTGCGGATGAAGCCGCCGATCATATAGGCAAGATAGGCATTCAGACAGGTAGTCAGGGATATATCCAGATGTGTGATCTCTCCTGAATAGACAATGGCTTTTTCCATACCATTTCCCTGACTATCAAGCAGGTTCTTAATATAATATGGGTACAAACGGATGTTACAGGTTAATCTTGTTTCAACCATCCAGAGCATGGTATTGCCGGGATCAAGGTTATTTTTTCTGACGTATTCAATAAATTCCTGTGTAATGATATTCAGCGGCAGACATTGTCCTGTATTATGAGCCATACTCTGCCTGATAATAGATTCATCAGGTTCGAGCAGGCGGGCATCCAATCCAGCTTTTCTGAGATTTGCAACAAGCAGTGGTGCAACCACCTGGTCCCAGTTCGGGAAAATGATGATTTTTCTGGCATGGATCGATTTTTCAGGAGGAGCTACGAGGGGCAGTTTTGGTTTCATTTCCCCGGTACTCATTGAGGCATGGTTGCGGAAAGAACGAATGCCAGCCTCTATCCTTGTTTCATAACCAATATTCGAATCATGTTCATCGATCTGAAGTATCAGGTATGGCTTCTGATTGGCATCCATTATTTTCTTAAAATAATCAATCAGGAAAGAATCGGGTGCACATTTGAAAGCGGTGACCAGAACCGGGTAAAGATTCCTGGTGACAGCAAAGACCCTGGCTGTTTCAAGAATATTTGCAGCGTAATACCAGGGAAAAATTTTTAGAAGGTAATCGATGTCAGAAAAATCCTGGTGTTTATAAGGGATCATATCCTGGAAAAAGGCTTTTATTCCCATTCCTCCTAAAATATCGGGGATCCCTTTATTCATATGCGGTGAAAGGACCAGGTAGGGCCTGCCAAGTAAGACAACTGAAATGTCACCAGACTCATGAAATGTATGAGTGAAAACAGATTTTAAGGAGTCCTTTTTCCTGTTATAGAAATGAAGAGCTTCATCGAAAGCCTCAATTAATTCATAGTAGCTGAAGACATGGTTGGTAAGAGGTTTAAGGCAATTCCACAGCTCCTTCCTGATGTGATTTAATCCTTTTGAATAATTCAGGAAAGGAATGAGGCATTTGTCCCGGACCTTTGTGTCTCCAATGGTGGAAATGAGAGAAGGACTGAACTGGGTATAATAGCAATAATTTCTTTCAGCTTCGTATTCTTTGTCCCGTGCTTCAAGATATATCGGAAGGAAGATATAATCAACTTTACCGGCAAGCCAGGAGATATGTCCGTACATGGCCTCCATTGGAGCACAGAATTCGGCACCGGCGATACGCTTCCCTGTTTTGACCGGATTGTCAAAATTTTCACTGGTAAAAGTCTGAATGGACAGGTTATTAAAAAACCTTTTCCACAGACTCAGTTCTTCAAACATATACAGGGAAACAGGGAGCCCGATTTTTAAAGGCGATCTGTATTTTTCACTCTTTGGGACATGAAAATGTTTTTCCCGTTCCTTAATCAGGTCAAAACCTGAAATGTTTCTGTCAATAAATTTTTGTGTATCATAATCTCTTCCACAAAGGAATCCGTAGGCAACCTTTTCACCCGATAAATCTGCCAGCCTGATTTTGCAATGATTATAACATAACTGGCATGTTTCAATCCGGATTGGAATTTCATTTTCGTACAGTTCAAGTCCGCGAAATCCGGATTTACCGGTATGTTCCTCTGCTAAAAGATAGGTAAGTCCAAGTGCACCGGTGAGATGACAATATTTTGAGACAAAGATCTCTTTGCCAAGTTTTGATTCAAAAGCAGCCACCAGGGCTTTGTTTTTTGCGGTGGCTCCCTGGAAACAAACATGGTTGCCAATGGTTGCTTCAATAGCCACCTTTTTAAGATAATTTTCCCTTACTGAATGCAGAATGCTCGCCATGATCTCCTTAACAGTAAAGCCTTTATTCATGTAGTTGTTAATATCCCTCTCCATGAATACGGTACACCGGTCACTTGCCAGTGGTGCTTTTGCTCCTTCAGCTATTTTTGCATAATCTTTCAGTGTTACACTGAGTTTTCCAGCCTGTTCTTCTATAAAACTTCCTGTCCCGGCCGCACATACCGAATTCATCTGAGCGAATGTGACCCTGCCACTCTTCATCAGGGTATATTTTGCATCCTGACCACCAATTTCAATGATGGTATCTGTTTCAGGATTTAGTTCATATGCTGCCCTGGCATGCGTGGTTATTTCATCAATGATCAGATCGGCGTTCAATATTTTGCCAACGAATTTTCTGCCTGATCCGGTCGTACCTACTCCAAGGAATTCAAATTTTACATCTTTCTTATTCTGGATGTCGGCAATGGCTTCAAGTATGGATTGTGTGGCCTTAATGGGTCTGCCTGCTGTATATGTGTAAAAACCAACAAGAGGATTATTTTTTTGATCGCATAAAATAGCTTTAGTACTGGTTGAGCCAATATCGATTCCTAAATATGATCCGATTCCTGCCTTTCCGTTGATTTTTTGATACAGATCTATTTGAATTTTATCGGGGTGATCCGTATAGACGGGTTTAAAATCAAATGATTCTACCGCTGTAAAATCAGGATATTTCGTAAGAGATAATGACAATGGTTCATGAAAATATTCTTTTCCTTCTTTCTGGCTGACCAAAAAATCCTGCAGGGAGGAAATACCGGAGAAAGGAAAGGAGTTATTTTCCTTAAGGTATAACAGGCATGCACCAAAAGCAGGAAGCACATGAGCATGCTCATGATGTAAAAGAGTGATCCCCAGCAGACTTTCAAGATGTTTTTTAACAACCAGGTTCCTGGATACTCCGCCGGCAAAAAGCATTGGACTTTTTGGAGCATCATCACTGAAAAGTGTATCTACAATATTTTTTGCCAGGCCATTACATAAACTATCGCAGATGGCATTCAGCGGGTATCCCACCTGCTGGGCATGGATCAGATCAGTTTTTGCAAAAACTGAGCAGCGGGAGGCTATATCCGGTATTTCCCCTTTATTATGCAAAGCTATGCTGCAAAGGTCTTTGACATTCTTAAGATTCAGCCGCTTTGCCTGCTGATCGAGAAAACTGCCGGTACCTACTGCACATGAAGTATTTGTTGCTGTATGTTCATAGTTACCTTCATCATCAAAATTTATCAGTTGAAACTTCTCCGCACCTACAATCATGATTGATCCGAGTTCATCATAGAGAGTTTTACCGGCAATCACGGCAGAGGTCTGGTGATCATAAAATCTGACAGATTCAGTGTTAAACCAGTTTTTTGAGACTGTAGCAATACCACGAATATCTGACAGGTCAAAATTCTCCTGTAATTTCATTAGCGTCTCAGGGATCCTTCCATGGTGAAATGAATAGGATGATGAAAGGAATTTCCCTGAAAGATCAACCTTTACAATTGACATGGAGACAGAACCTATATCAATTCCCAATAGTGAACCCTGGTTTGATGTAAGAACCATCGTGTGATTATTGATTGGTTACAAACAATTAATATTCCTGATCATCAATACCGTCGACTTAATCGCAAAATACGATAACTGATAAATGTATTCATTTTAAGGAAGCAATGTTCTGTTTAAGAAAAGAAAAAACACTATCTATAATGTGTCAAAAAAAAGGCTGACGGTTAATACCGGCAGCCTTGATGACAAATTAAAGGTTATCTGTGAATTGAATAGAATTAATATCTATTGTATTCATATCCCTTTTGCCTGGGGGAATCACTTCTGGGTCTGGCTTTTTTCACAACAATGTGGCTGTTATCGAATTCACAATCGTCCAATTCCTTAATTGCTTTAAGGGCTTCGTTTTCAGTTTTCATTTCCACGAAACCAAACCGCTTGGAATTTCCGGTATATTTATCAATAATAACCTGAGCTGATACTACTTCACCATACTCACCAAATAATTCCTGTAAGTCCTCACTTGTTGTGGAGGAACTTAACTTTGCTACAAAAATGTTCATAATAAAAATTAAATTAGATAATAATAAATAAAATGGATAGAGATTGTAGGGAGGCAAATCAAAGTAAGAAGTGCGGTACTATAAAATCTATTCAGGGGGCGAAGCTACGAATAAAAAGTATATATACAAAATAAATTATTTATCGGACTTTCCAGACAGATACTCTTGGAGTGACAGAAATCCAATCTATGAGATTAATCCGGATTATTATTTAATCCTTAAATCATTTACTCACCGGATGACGCGAAGTCACCCGGTGAGTGTAAGATTATTCCATTACCTTCAGTGTGTCTTTCAATACATCCACAGAATTTTTGCCCACCATGATTTCGAAATCACCCGGTGTAACCACCCTTTTCATGTCCAGATCAAATGCTTCCAATTTATCGGGTGTGATGATAAATCTAACCGTTCTTTTTTCACCTTGATCAAGTGTTATCCTGGCAAAATCTTTTAATTCTTTCACAGGACGTGTCGGAAGGCTCACCAGATCATGGATATAAAGTTGTACGATTTCATCACCTTTAACTTTCCCTGTGTTGGTAATATCAATTTCAACCATTGCAGAACCATTCGCAGGAATTTCTTTGGGTGAGATTCTTAGATTTTCATATTCAATAGTTGTATAGCTCAATCCGAAGCCAAAAGGATAAAGGGGAGTCGGATCTGCCAGGACATAGAAACGATGATTGGTTGGTTTTTTATTATAAAAACAGGGTAGCTGGCCTACAGTACGGGGAAAAGTAACTGGCAGCCTGCCACTGGGATTCACCTTACCAAAAATAACATCAGCCACAGCATGACCGGTTTCCTGTCCCAGGTACCAACATTCAATAATAGCGGGGGCAATATCCTGCAAATAATTTATTGTGATTGGCCTTCCGTTAATTAAAAGGCCTACTGTCGGTTTGCCTGTTTTAAGTATTGCTTCAGCCAATTCATTTTGCATGCCGATCAGATCAAGATCATCACGGTCACCCAGATGTACTTCGCTCCAGGCTTCACGATGGATCAGTTCATTCTCACCCAGCACCAGTATAACAACATCACTTTGTCTTGCCACCTTTACCGCTTCAGCAATAAGCTTTTTATCATTTTCAGGACTATTCAGGATTGGATTTTCATTTACGCGCCAGTTGCATTGTTCGTTCAGGGTTATTTTGCAGCCTTCAGAATAAAGCACTTTGAACTTCCCGGCAGCAAAAGCTTCAATTCCTTCCAGCACACTTATTCCTTGCATTGGGATAGCCGAGTAGCCGCCCAGATGAATATCCGGCGCATTTGGTCCGATTACAGCAAGTGTTTTTATTTTAGACGGATTAAGGGGA
>Ga0209636_10004984_pt1 | contig 13554 bp, 16 predicted proteins | sample DeeMarSWOR152_54_FD_187464 | JGI IMG/M metagenome (GOLD analysis project Ga0209636, IMG submission 187464) | Marine sediment microbial communities from White Oak River estuary, North Carolina - WOR-1-52-54 (SPAdes) (version 2) | ecosystem: Environmental > Aquatic > Marine > Intertidal zone >...
CGGTGTCGACAGAAGAGGTGGATCAAAAGGCCGTTGAAATCTCTGTGACGGATACGGGCTGCGGCATAACACCTGAAGATCTTAACAGACTCTTTGATCCATTTTTTACGACCAAGGAAATGGGCCGGGGAACGGGACTCGGACTATCGGTTTCCTACGGCATCGTGGAGCGGCACGATGGGACGATTCGCGTCCAAAGTACGGTTGGTCTCGGAAGCACCTTTACCATTCGTTTACCCGTAGAGGAGCAGAATGAGGAAGATACTGGTAGTGGATGATGATTCAATCGTTCTGGATAGTTGCCAGCGCGTTCTCGCTGATGAGGGCTTTGAGGTTTCTCTCGCCTCCAATGCAGATGGTGCCCTGAAAACAATGGAAGGGGAAGATTTTGCTCTGTTGCTCATAGACGTTAAGATGCCAAAACGCGATGGGTTATATCTCATGGGAGAGATTAGGAAGAAATGGCCGAAGACACCCATCATCGCCATGAGTGGCTATCCGACACCGGAGACAATCGCTGATGGCGTCAGGATGGGAGCAGCCAAGTTTATTCCCAAGCCGTTCACACCCGATGAACTTCTGCAATCGGTTTGTCAGGTTCTTGAGCCAAATCGCAAGGTGAGGTAGACCACCAGTTCCGAAAAGCTCGGAAAGGCAAAATGAATGCACGCTTAAGGAGGAGAAGCTATGGCCCAGAGGATGCTAGTGATCGATGATGAGGAGGTCGTTCTGGAATCGTGCCGAAAAGTCTTTGAGGCTGAGGGGTTTGAGGTGGTGACAACCACAAGCCCACAGGAGGGTCTAAGGTTTGCTTCAGCGTCATCTTTTGACGTGATCCTGTGCGACTGGAAGATGCCCGGTTTTGACGGGATGGACGTCGTCGAGGAAATCGACCAACGTTCTCCAGATTCTGCCGTCGTTATGATTAGTGGGTATCCAACCCTCGGCCGGGCTACCGAGGCGATGAAGCGCGGCGCTATGGATTATGTTGCCAAGCCTTTCACGCCCGAAGAGATAGCTGAAGCGGTCAAAAAGGCGATGAGCCGAAAGGTCATACAGGAAAAAAAAACTCTCGGACGGTTTGAAAAGATAATCAAATCCTGGGAATTCCCCGTACCAAGCATTGAGGACAAGGCTCCACAGACAATTGCGGAGACTGTCGCTCAGACGGTAGGCGTGGCGAAGACGACCTCACCTTGGCTGACCGTTTTCGTATTGGGCATTCTCGCTGGTGCGTATATTGGGTTTGGGGGTGTCCTTTCGACCTCCATAACTTTTGATATGGCACCAGTCTTCGGCATCGGTTTCACGAAGTTCATGGCAGGGGCTGCTTTCAGCCTTGGTCTGATGCTTGTGGTTATCGCAGGAGCGGAGCTGTTCACGGGCAATAATCTCATGGTATCAAGCGTCATGGCAAAAGAGATAGGTTTCGGCACAATGGTGAGGAGGTGGGCAATCGTCTATCTTGCCAATTTCGTTGGAGGGATTGTACTGGTGTTCCTCTTCTACTTCTCAGGACTGTGGAAGACAGGCGAGGGAGCCCTGGGAATCTCGGCTGTCAGCATAGCCTACAAGAAAGTGAGCCTTGGCTTTACTGAAGCCCTGATTCGAGGGATCGGCTGCAATTGGCTGGTATGCTTGGCCGTGTGGATGGCCCTGGCTGCTCGGCAAACGATCGGCAAAATCTTCGCCATTTTCTTCCCGATCATGGGATTTGTTGCCATCGGGTTTGAACACTGTGTGGCCAATATGTATTTCATCCCCATAGGGATCTTACTGAAGAACTGGGCCGGAACCGCGGCGCCGGCTGGGTTGAATCCGGATAGTCTTGGTTGGATTAGTTTCTTGTGGAGAAACCTACTGCCAGTAACGATTGGAAACATCATTGGTGGCGCCGTATTTGTGGGTATGAGCTATTGGGGTGCTTACCTTCGACCATTTAGACCTGCAACGACTTGATGGTGTTCTCACGGGAGTCTCTTGACACCAAGATCAAAAGAGTTCTTAGAATCGGCCGTTGTCTATTCATTGGGCATGTGCACAGGGCCTTTCGAAAGACAGGTCTATTACCCCCGTTAATCGGGGTTGGGAGTACTGGAAAGAGATATGACAATACCCTTTCTGCGGTGTCAACACTAAACGGGCTGTTGCTCAGATCCCTTTGGAACAATTTGCTGACGGCTTTGCAAGAGGTTTTCGCCAGAAAGTGGGAAAGGAAGCTCTGAGCGCGAATCAAGCTTTTTTCGTTAGCAATTCTTAGCGAGGCGTAACGGCCGCAAATCCAACTGTCTGAGCCCGAAGGGCGAGGTTTGGATTTGCAGTGGGGCCGAGCTTTAGAATTGTCGAAAAAAGATTTCTGAGCGGCGAAGAGCGCCCTTTTCCGCTTTCATCAAACAAAAGTCGAGAAAAGTGATTTGGGCAACAGCCCGTAAAGTGAGGGCTGTTTCCAAGAAAATCTGGTCGCATTGGGGAAGGGTCGGGGGATTTGAGGAAGAGAGAGCTGTTGAGATCCTAAGGGGATTGAACGACCTTGAAATCTGAGGAAATCGTTGACGTCCGAGGTATTTCCTTTGGGCCGCTGCAGAAATCCTTTAGTGTCATATCTCTAGTTCCAAGCTGGACAGAGACCCTTTTCTATTTGGGGTTAACCGCCGAGGAGATTCTCGGGCGGACGGATTATTGCGTCCATCCGCCAGCCAAGGTCAGGGATATTGAAAAATTGGGAGGTCCTAAGGATCCGAACCTGGACCGGGTTTTTGAACTTAATCCCGATTTGATCATTGTCGACCGAGAAGAGAATCGAAGAGAGGATGTTGAGCGGATGGATACGTACTGGGGCGTTTCACGGGTCTTTGCAACGGGACCGACAACGGTGAATCAGGCCTTGGAGACTGTGGGGCAGCTTGGCCTCCTGCTCAACAGTCGGGATCGCGCTCGTGAATTGGTCGAGAATGTGAGATCGTGGATGACTCGTCTTGTCAGACAAGATCGCGGGACGGTGGTGTACCTCGTCTGGGAGGATCCTCTAATCGCTGCCACCAGGCAGACTTACATTGGAGATGTCCTTGAAACCCTTGGCTACAAGAACGTTCTAGAAGGTTCTCACCTGGCAGATGTAAAGAAAGAAAGCGGTATGGCCTATCCGGTCGTTACACTGGAAGAAGTGATCCGCTTGAGACCGGAGACCATATTTCTGCCAACCGAACCGTTCCCTTTTCGAAGGATGCACGTTGACCGGCTTAGGACACAAATCCATCAGCTCGATTCAAAGTACGCTGAAAATGTTGACATTCGAATTGTCAACGGAGAGTATTTTTCATGGTATGGGAGTCGGATGATTCCCGCCTTCAGGTATTTTGTGAGGCACCAGATGCAACTGTAAGGGGGGGGAGTGGCTTTCCTCTTCACCTAGTTTGCGCCCTTCTACGGATTGCGTGTGGGACTTCTGGTGTTATCTTCTCTGGATAATAGGGGAAACCGTGGGTTTCATGACGAATTCGGGGCTTTGCGCCCAGGGGAATGTGAGACTATGGATCGGACTGCTCGAGACGAGGAGGCAAGAGGGTGAAACGCAGAACATTCAGAGTCGTTTTTCAGCCTTCGGGCAGAAGGGGAGAAATCGAGGGAGAGAAAACACTACTCGATGCATCACGAGAGCTGGGAGCGGATATTGAGTCCCTCTGTGGCGGTAAGCAGCTGTGCGGCAAATGCAGAGTGAGAATCGAGGAGGGACGATTCGATGAGCTTCATATCCGTTCCCGGATGTCCCATGTCTCTGAATGGCATTCTTCTGAACAAAAGTTCATCAATACCAGCGAAAAGGCAGAAGGCTTCCGGCTGGCCTGCGCTGCGAGGCTGAGGGGCGACATCCTGGCTTTTGTTCCGGAAGAGAGTCGGGCCGCTAGGCAGGTGGTACGCAAGGCCGCCAGGGAAATTGAGATCAAGCAAAACCCGGTTGTGAGGCTGTATTATGTGGAACTCTCGAGACCTTCTCTCGATGACCCTCTTGGAGACTTCGAACGGCTCGCTCAAAAGCTAGATGAGACATACGGCTTGAAAAGCCTAGGTGTCGATTACCTTGTCTTGCCGAAGCTTCCAGACATCCTCCGAAAGGCAGACTGGAAGGTTACCGTAGCCGTGTGGAACGATCAAGAGATTATCTGGATACATCCAGGGCCGGTGGAGGAATACTGGGGCCTTGCTGTCGATATCGGGACCACGACGTTGGCCGCATATCTATGCAGCCTAAAGAACGGAAAGGTGCATGCCACCGAATCCATGATGAATCCCCAGGTGACTTATGGGGAGGACGTCATGTCTCGAATTACTTACTCCTCAACCCGTTCCGGAGAAGGTCTTCGGGAGATGAACACGCTTATCATTTCAGCCCTGAACGATATGATTGCACGAGCGGCGGATACAACGGGAATAGGTACAAGAGACATTCTAGACATGACTCTTGTGGGAAATACGGCCATGCATCATCTCCTCCTCAGAATAAACCCCCAACATGTTGGTTTGTCACCTTTTGCCCCGGCCATTCACAGGTCCATGGACATCAAGGCGAGAGACTTGGGAATAGACATCAATAAATCTGCTTATGTTCATATTTTGCCTATCGAAGCGGGCTTCGTGGGGGCCGACAACGTTGGGGTTCTGATCTGTGAAGAGCCGTACCGCAGGGACGAGGTCCATTTGGTCATTGACATTGGGACCAATGGCGAGCTGGTGCTCGGGAATAGAGAGAGGATGATCGTTTCTTCGTGCGCCACGGGGCCCGCTCTCGAGGGAGCCCAGATAACTTCTGGAATGAGGGCGGCGCCTGGCGCCATCGAGCGAATCAAGATAGATCCAGAGAGCTTTGAGCTGAACTACAAGGTCATTGGCAAGAATGAGTGGAGCCAACATTCAGGTCCGGGTAGGATGGGAACAAAAGGGATCTGCGGATCCGGGATCATCGATCTGCTGGGTGAGTTGTACCGGACCGGAATTGTTCAGAAGAGCGGCGCCTTCAACCGGAATCTCAAAACTCGCAGGCTTCGGGACAGCAACGATGGAGAAGTTGAATTCGTTGTTGCATGGAAGGAGGAGACCTCTATCGGAAAGGACATCGTGGTCACTCAGGGGGACATCCGACAGATTCAGCTTGCAAAGGCTGCCCTTTATGCGGGTGCGAAGCTAATGATGCGTCGTCGAGGCATCAAACAGATCGATCGAGTGGTGATTGCCGGGGCTTTCGGTTCCTATGTCGACAGGGAAGAAGCCTTGATTATCGGAATGATACCCGATGTCGCTCCCGAAAAGATCATCTCTGTGGGAAATGCCGCAGGGGACGGAGCGAGAATCGCCCTGCTCAACAAAGAAAAAAGGGACGAGGCAAATCGGATTGCCCGGCAGGTTGAATACATGGAGTTGACCATTGAGGAGGGATTCCAGGACGAATTCATTGCCGCACTTCAAATCCCTCACGCACTGGACTCGTTCCATCATTTGAAGGGCGTTGTTCCCGATCAGATTCTCAATCAATGATTCGTCAGAACTGAGAGGGATCGGAATTTATACGCGGAGATATATCTATTTGTGTACAGAACAAGGGATGGTGGTCTTTCTCTCGTAGGGGCGGGGTTTATCCCCGCTCGAAAAGCCGGCCTAGGCATACCCACGGCGGGCAGGCCTAAAGCCCGCCCTTACTCCTCCATCATGCCAAAGAATCATGCGCAACAATTAATGACGCCATGTATAGGAGAGAGTGCTGGAATGCCCGGGTCTTATCGTGGTAGACTTACGGTTGTATGAGCTATTGAACGAGCAAGAAAGAGGTGAAAGGGGGACTTTGATGGAAGGAGAAATTCTGCTTCATGTGACAGATGGAGAATTCGAGCAAGAGATCCTAAAGTCAGAAATTCCTGTTCTCGTCGATTTCTGGGCTCCTTGGTGTGCTCCATGCCACACGATTGCGCCTGCGGTTGAGGAGGTGGCCAAGAAGTTCAGCGGTAAGCTAAAGGTCGCCAAAATGAACGTGGATGAAAATCGGTCCACCCCCGGCAACTATGGCATCATGAGTATTCCCACCTTGATCCTTTTTGAGAACGGTGAAATCGTCGATCGGATTGTTGGAGCGGTACCCCAGTCACGACTGGAAGAGGTCGTGCAGAAGGTCTTGGAACCATAGGCATGCACTCTACCCACCGTCAGTCAATCGGTCCTGATGAAACAGACATCATTCTCGACTCCATCGCGGACGGCGTTTTCACCGTGAACAAGGACTTCCTGATCACGTCCTTCAACCAGGCCGCCGAGGAGATCACGGGGGTGCCACAGGGTGAGGCTCTGGGTCGGGCCTGCTGGGAGGTTTTTCGGGCTGATATCTGCGAGACGGATTGTGCCCTCAAGCATACCATCAAAACTGGAAATCAGATCATCAACCGTCCCATTACCATCCTGAGAACCGATGGCAAACGAATACCAATCAGTATCAGTTCGGCCCTGCTGAGGGACAGAACTGGAGCGATCATCGGTGGGGTTGAAACCTTCCGCGATCTTTCCGTGGTTGAGGAGCTGCGAAAGCAGGTTGAGGGTCAATACACCTTTGCCGACATTCTTTCACGCAGCCATCGGATGATGGATATCTTTGCCATCCTTCCCGAGGTCGCCGAGAGCGACAGCACCGTCCTCGTTGAAGGAGAAAGCGGCACCGGCAAAGAACTCCTTGCGAGGGCAATTCACGATCTCAGTCTCCGGCGAAAGAAGCCGATGGTGGTGGTCAACTGCGGGGCCCTGCCCGATACCCTGTTGGAGTCTGAGCTATTTGGCTATAAGTCGGGTGCCTTCACAGATGCTAAGAGAGACAAGCCAGGGCGGTTCGCTCGGGCTGAAGGGGGAACGATCTTCCTTGACGAGATCGGCGACATCTCCCCCGCCCTTCAGGTGCGCCTTTTGCGAGTCCTCCAGGAGAGGGTTTATGAGCCTCTGGGTTCAACGGAGCCCGTAAAGGCCGATGTGAGAGTCGTTGCGGCTACCTATAGAGACCTCGATGAGGAGGTCAAGGTGGGTCGGTTCCGCCAGGATCTCTACTTTCGCATCAATGTGATCCGGATTCTCCTCCCACCCCTCAGGGAGCGAAAAGAGGACGTTCCGCTTCTGGTCCAGCATTTTATCGATCGGATGAACCGTTTGCGAGGCAAGAAGATCACGGGTCTTTCGAGCGACACCTTAACTGCCTTTATGCAATATGATTGGCCGGGGAATATCCGGGAGTTAGAGAATGCCATTGAACATGCCTTTGTCCTCTGCCATGGGGGGCAGGTTGAGTTTCACCACCTTCCCAGGACCCTCCAGGAAATTGTGGGGGGCCAGAAGCCTTTCCCCCACGGAAAGACCCTTGCGGAGATAGAGGCCCGTGCGATCTACGAGACCCTGGCCCGCCATAATTGGAAACGGCTCGCTGCGGCAAGAGAGCTAGGAATCAACAAGACGACGCTCTGGCGCAAGATCAAGCGCCTCAGATTGGAGGTTCCCCATCAGGGGACATAGGTGCATTGTGCAACTTTTCAGACTCAGATAAGGTTGCAAATCACACCATATTCGCCAACTCCCTACTCTTTCCTCCCGATAGACTTCCTAAATAACCATCATAATCTCAAATAGTTAAAGGTTTATTCTAATCCAGAAACGCTTGGCAAGCGAATTGCTCTCTATAGGGCTAGGAGGGAGGCCAAGGGCCAGCATGAAGATAGCGATACCGGAATATAATGGGCGAGTTTCTCCCGTCTTTGACACGTCTCAAAGGTTGCTGGTCTTTCGTGTAGATCACGGTGGTGTTGGAGCTCCCTTGGGAAACGAGGATTGGTCCTATCTTCCCCTGCCCGTTCGAGCAACTCGATTGAGGCAGATGGGCGTTGATGTCCTGCTCTGTGGCGGCATCAGTGGCTGGCTCGCAAGGCAAATAGAGGCTCTGGGGATTCGGTTGGTCCCTTGGCTCGCAGGCGATGTCCAGCAAGTGTTGGAGGCTTTTGTTGCCGGAAGACTTCCGGATCGGTATTTTGCCATGCCGGGTACATGGGGAATGAGACGGGGGCGACGTTTGCGTAGAATGGGTAGGCCATATCGCAAGAGGATTCTCCATCGGGACGAATGATTATTTCTGGGGAGGTTAGGACGTGATGATGTCTAGGAAAGAGAGAGGAGGTGAGGGATATGCCAGGGTTTGACGGAACAGGACCTGCGGGTCTTGGGCCCTTAACAGGACGGGGCATGGGGTATTGTGCTGTGGAACTCTCTCCTTGGAGAACTAAAGAAATCCCCCATATGGACGTTGGGCTGCCACGATCGGTTCCAGGTTTCTTCTATCCGTACCCGGGGCAAGGCTTTGGGCGACCCCTTATGAGTCCGATGATGGCTGCGCCTTTAAGAACGGGCATCTGGATGGATCGTGGATTTCGGCGCGGGATGGCTCACAGACGAAGTCCGTTCCTACGCGGATGGTGACGAGTCTATCCCGTGAACATAACGGCCATCATAGCCTCTGGTAGAGATGATATTTCTGCCCGGAGGCCATCGCCAGAAAGGAAGTGAGAGCTATGGGAAATCGACATAGGCACATGTATTATGCAACTGGTCTTCCAGGGTGGATGCGGTTTGGATATTCTCCCGGCTGGGGTGGTCTTCCACCCGGGGCCACATACCTCACCACAGGCCAGTGGCCGACGCCTCAGATGGCAGCCGCTTGGCAACCCGGACCGGCACCCCCGGGTCAGGTGGGTCCGTGGTATGGACCCCCACCGGAGCAGGAGCTGGAATTCCTGAGGGGTCAGGCCGAGATGCTTAGCCAGCAGATGGACCATATCCTGGGAAGAATCGATGAACTAGAAAAAGAACAGGGACCAGAGAAGAAAGAGAACACAGAATAAAAGGCAGGATGTTCCAAAACGCTTCATGAAACTGGCGTTGTCTTCTCTCTGGATTCTGTGATGAGGCAAAGGAGGTGTAGAACATGCCAAGAGGTCGACACTTTTTTGGGCGTGGCTTTTGGTGGAGGGGGATCGGGCCCTATCCCTATTTCAATCCCTACGCCTTACCGCGGGGAGGGAGAGGATTCGGTCGGTTCTGGTTCGGCATGCCTCCGTACTATGCTGGAGGTCCCTATGGACCAGTCCCCTACTATCCGTATGGAATAGCCCCCTATCCATTTTAAGAAGTCAAAGACCTTAAAACTCAACCCGAGGAAAGGAGGTCCACCATGCCAGGATTGGACGGAACCGGGCCCATGGGAATGGGACCAATGACAGGTGGAGGAAGAGGCTTATGCAACCCCTTGTGGGCAGGATACCGGGGAGCCGGGAATCCCTGGCTTCGTTACCGAGGATATTCTCCATGGCCGGGATATGGATACAGTCCTTATCCATGGAGGATGGCACCCGCATGGCAGTCGGGATCGGTTCAACCGGGCCAATGGGGTTCGTGGTATGGATCGATGGGACCGGGTTATGGACCCCCGCCGGAGCAGGAGCTGGAATTCCTGAGGGGTCAGGCCGAGATGCTCGAGCAAGAGTTGGAGCAGATATCGAAAAGAATCGCCGAGATTGAAAAAGGCACAAAGGCGAAAAAGAGATAGCCAAGTCGGACAGTAGAAGGAGCCGTCGTACCTGTATTCCGAAGTTCCCTGGATATCCATGTCGGATGCGGATGAAATGAAAAGGGTCGCCTATCAGGTAAGGCCGCCGAAAGATGAGGTGGACGGGATCGAGAAGAGACGTTAATAAGCAAAGAAAACCGAAATGCCAATCAGGGGAATGGAACATGAGCGGTGTGGATGTTGGTAAGGAAGCTAGAATGAGCCAGAAGGATGACGCTTTAGACCGGACAGTGGCGGAGATTCAGGAAGCGATCCTCGATGATGCGAGGAAGGTCTACTCGGAAAGAGTGATCGACCATTTCTTGCATCCGAGGAATGTAGGAGGAATTGAGGATGCCGACGGTTTCGCAAAAGTGACAGGCCCATGTGGTGATACCATGTACCTGTCTCTGAAGGTGAAAGGGGGGACAATCGTCGATGCCCGATTCATGACCGACGGATGTGCAACCACCATAGCCTGCGGAAGTATCACCACCGAACTTGTTCGAGGGAAAAGCGTCGAGGATGCCATGAAGATTTCATCGTCGGAAATCCTTGGGGCACTCGACGGTCTCCCCGAAGCATCCGAACATTGCTCGGTCCTTGCAGCGAATACGCTTCATAGGGCAATTGGTAACTACTGGTTGTCAAAAGAAACAGGGGGCGGTCGGGAAGATAAGAGTTTCGATGCATGAGGGGAGGGCCGAACATCTGGACGGGGGCCGTGAGAGAGTGGTGTCATGATCCGGTGAAGAGGACACGGTGAATCCGTCCGGCCTAATCTCGTCGTGATGATAGGCACGTAGCTATTTCGATCAAGGAATTTTAAGAAAAAAGGAGACAGAGGCAATGCCCACCTACGAATACCAGTGTGAATCATGTGGTCACCGATTTGAGGCGTTCCAGAAGATGAGCGATGACCCCATCGCTATCTGTCCTGAGTGCGGCGGATCTGTCAGACGCCTTTTAGGAACGGGTGGAGGGTTCATATTCAAGAGCTCCGGATTCTATGAGACAGACTACAGAAGCGATAGCCCGAAAACGCGATGTGGAAACATCTCTCCTTGCTGCGGAAGAGACGTCCCCTGCAGCAGGCCGCCCTGTGAATAGTCTAACAGGAAGAGATCAGAGCTCGGGTAGTTGATGTGAATTCTTGCGCCCTTTATTGTCCATCGAGCCGTGATTTCCTTGTCTTCATCGATTGGAGGTTGTGGCCTTGATCTGGATGAGACGACACCGCCCAAAAGTCGGTTTGGCCCTGGGAGGTGGTGGCGCCGGGGGAGTAATACACATTCCCTTGTAACAATCTCTCTTTAGAATTCCTGTTTCCCAGTTTTTCAGGAAGTTCAGATTTTCGTGTTTCACATCAGTAGGAACACCTTGCCGAGATTCCGTCATGGCTGAAAGCAAGGCTGCAATGACCATGGTATTAAGGACGGTAGGCCGCAGGCCCCTTGAATTCGTCCTCCGCCAGTCGCACAACTGGAAAGTCATGCTAGTACGGCGTCCCCTCCAAGCCATGGCATGGAACTTCTCTGAGCAATACAATTCGATATACGCAACAGCGCTGGGAGCAGACCCGGTTCAACTCGGTTCATTGCGAAGCGCCGGTAACGCTGTTGGAGCCATCATCTCGCTGCCGACCGGCTGGCTGATTGATAATTACAGCCTGAAAAAGGTCTTTCTGCTTGGCACGGTCCTGCTGGCGGTTTCCGGAGTGGTCTATTTCTTTGCACCTCACTGGATCTACCTTTATCCGGCAATCATCGTCGTATATATGGGGGAGCGTATCACGTGTACTTCCTGCACCGTCACCTGTGCAACAGAGCTCGCCAATGAGGAGCGGGCAACGGGTCGTGGCCTCTGCCGTATGGTATCCTCTATTGTGACGCTGGTGACGCCGATGTTGGCAGCTTGGATCGTTATGATTTCGGGCGGGATCAACCGTGAAGGGCTGCGACCTTTATACGCTGTGCAGGTCGCGATCTACGGCCTTATCTTAGCGTTGTTGGCAGGCTTCCTACGTGACCCGGCCACGGAGAAGAGATCCGAGGAAGGCCGACGTGTTTTCGCCGACTTCGCGGACGTTTTCAAACGGAGCCCCGATGTGGTACGCGTGATGTTCTTGATTGGGCTGATGGAATTGCCCTGGTCCATGGCGCAGCCATTCATACCGCTGTTCGCGCACCAGTTCAAAGGGGCCGACGAGTTTGTCCTGGGAGGCATTGCGGTCACCATCAGCATTGTCCCGCTTCTCTTTTCAGTCCCTCTGGGACGTCTAGCCGATCGCCACGGCCGTAAGAAATTACTATTCGTTATCGCTCCACTGGCCTATGCCGCCAACCTGTGTCTCATCTTCGCCACAGGTCGCAACATGCTGCTGGTATTTGGCTTGTTTTTCGGGTTCAACAGCATCGGCATGGCTATCGCTTCAGCAATGGCCGCTGAGATTGTTCCGAAAAGACAAATGGGGCGTTGGATTGGCATTGTCAGTCTGGTTCGAGGGTTTATGAGCGTACCTGCCCCCTTGTTTGGTGGCCTGATTTGGGATCATATCGGGCCACAGTACGTCTTCTTTGCTGTTATTCTGATCGATATGGCCGTGCGTTTGCCACTCCTGGCCTCGATTCGTGAAACGTTACACCTCGATGTGGAAGAACATGGACCACTGGAATGGCCTAGGTCACGTTGACCTTTTCCTCGCTCAGACGAGGGAACACGTGAAACCATAATCGAAAATGACTAATAGAGCAGGGGACGCTGAATTTATGAAGAGACTGGGAGGAGAGAAAGCATGGCATTAGATGAATTGAAGATCACCCGAGCAATAATCGATCGTTTTACAGAGAAGTTGAAATCCGCTTTGGATCTCGATGTGGCAATTGTTGGTGCTGGCCCTTCAGGAATGGTGGCCTCTTATTATCTCGCTAAAAAAGAATACAATGTCGCCATTTTTGAGAGAAAGTTAAGTGTTGGTGGTGGTATGTGGGGTGGGGGTATGATGTTTAACCAAATAGTCGTTCAGGAAGCCGGAAAGAGGGTTCTGAACGATTTTGGGGTTAAATCTGTGCCTTACGGTAATGGGGAATACTTCACCGCCGATGCCATTGAAGCAACGACAGTGATCGGTGCTAGGGCATCTCAGGCCGGAGTGAGAATATTCAACTGTGTTTCCGTGGAGGATGTGGTTGTGAGGAATGACAAGGTTTGTGGTTTGGTGATAAACTGGTCGCCGGTGGAAATGGTCGGTTTGCATGTTGACCCTTTGGCGATCCATGCCCGGTCTGTTGTCGACGCCACGGGGCATGTAACAGAAGTCATGAAGGTGATGGAAAGAAAAATGGGGGCAAAACTGCTTACACCCAGTGGGAAAATCGAAGGAGAAAAATCTCTCTGGGTCGATATAGCAGAGACTACAACGGTACAGAATACAAAAGAAGCATATCCAGGAGTCTTTGTGACAGGTATGGCGGCTAATGCCACCTTTGGTTCCTACCGGATGGGGCCAATCTTTGGTGGAATGCTGCTTTCGGGTGAAAGAGTGGCCAAGCTAATCGACGAAAAACTAAAAGGGGAAACTAAAAAGCTAATTGAGCGGGCGCAAGACCCCCCGGAGATCAAGGAACGGTAAGGAGCTTCATCGGGGTGCTGGACGGGGAGATCGTAGAGAAGGGTGAGGTTGACAATATCATTTTCGACATGGGCGACGTGGGCAGAGAGCCCAGGGTAAGGGGTGTTGGAAAGAATCTTAAAGGGGTGGCTCGAAACGTCTTCAGATGCCGAAAGCCAATGAGGGGTTGAACGCTGGAGAAAAGAGTGCTTTCGGAGCGGGGCAGGATGAATCGAGCAGGAAAGAACTAAAAGGGGGAAGGAATAGCGGTGATTTTTCATTCCAGGAATTCCACCAACGATGTGAGGCGTTCAGTCTCCTAGAGGTGAAC
>Ga0209636_10004985_pt1 | contig 13553 bp, 11 predicted proteins | sample DeeMarSWOR152_54_FD_187464 | JGI IMG/M metagenome (GOLD analysis project Ga0209636, IMG submission 187464) | Marine sediment microbial communities from White Oak River estuary, North Carolina - WOR-1-52-54 (SPAdes) (version 2) | ecosystem: Environmental > Aquatic > Marine > Intertidal zone >...
ATGATCCTCGGAAAGTCTGTCTATCATCGTTCCCAATGCGACGATTCCAGCTGCTGCCATTATCCCTGCCTGTCTCATGCCGCCGCCAACCATCTGCCGGTTTCTTCGGGCCTCTTCGATGAATTTTTTACTCGCAACGATAAGGGAACCAAACGGACATGCAAGATTCTTAGACAGACAGAAGCTTAACGAGTCTGCATCCCTGGCAAGTTCCCTTGGGCCGACACGAAGAGCAACCACAGCGCTGAATATCCTGGCACCATCCACATGGATGGCCATGTTGTGACGGTCTGTCACCTCTCTCAAGGCACCCATCTGCACAGGCGTCACACATGTACCGCCGGCCGCATTGTGGGTGTTCTCCACCCACAGGAGATTTGTCCTAGGGCACACAACGTCGTCGCCAAAGATGGCCTCTTCCACGTCTTCCGGACTCAGAACCCCGTTATTGCCTTTGACCCTCTTGGGCATGACACCGGCAAGCGCGCTGAGATGTGCCGTCTCACAGCGGTAAACATGGGCCTCGGTCTCGAGTATCATCGCGTCCCCACGCTGAGTGTGCGTGAGGATCGAAACGAGGTTTGCCATGGTTCCACTCGTCACAAACAGACCCGCTTCCTTCCCAAACTTATCGGCCGCCAGTTGCTCAAGCTCTGTGACGGTCGGGTCCTCGCGGTAGTAGTCATCACCAACAACCGCATTTCTCATGGCCTCACGCATCTCCTCTGTGGGCTGCGTGACCGTATCGCTTCTGAGATCCACAATCTTTGCCACTATTGTCCTCCAGTTTATGGATTAGGCGCCTAGTATAAGGCTTCTTTGCATTTTGCGAAGAAGTCAAAAAAATGATTAGACACTTTGAACAAAAAAGGCCAGGTTCGCAATGAATCCCAGAGCTCCCCTGTCCTTCTCTATGAAAGACTGCTCTCCTACCTAAAACTCCAGGCTTGCCGGTCAGGTGGCCCTATCCAATGCCCTCCCAAAAGACGCAGACACATCGGGCTAGGATCCTCATTCCCGATATCATCTCAGAATCTCCTTCACGGACAGTCTGTTCTTCTGCCATGAAAAGACAACGAGAGGCGTTCTCCTCCCTGGAAATAGCTGCATCTGGTCCTGAATGCTGAAAAACTGGGCAGGATTCAACGACGCCATCTGCAAGGCCTCTTCGATTGAGAATCCCGAGTTCGCTGCCAGGTATTCACAGTCCTGTTCCAGAGTCTTTACAGCACCGCTCAACAGATCGGTTCCCTTGCCTTTCACCCATAGGCCGCCATCTTTCACAACAACGGTACGGTCATACTTGGTGTACTCACCATCGGACATACCGGAGAGATGGGCCAGATCTGACGTCAGAATGGATCGATGGACTCCTCGCGCTTTTATTACGACTCGTAGAGTATAGTGCGGAATGTGGTAGCCGTCGGCAATAAAACTCGCCCACATGTCGTCAATCGAAAGCTGGGACCATAGGATATTGTGCTGCCTGTGGATCATCTTTGCGCAGCCGTTTACCAGGTGGGTGGAGAGCGTTGCGCCCGAAGCATACGCTTCAAGAACCGTGTCGTGATCCGCATGATGATGAACCAGGCCGACTTTCACTCCCTTATTCCGTAACTTTCGTATGAATTCTATGGCCCCCTTTCTCTCGGGCGCCAGGGAAAACAGACCAATATGGCCGCCAGATTTTCTCTGCCAACGGTCGAACTCTTCTGGATCGGGGTCCCGGATGAATTGTTCCATGTGCACGCCCCTGTAGCCCTCTTCGGCGGAGATGTAATGACCCTCCATATGGATACAGTGGACGTTCGGTGCAGCCTTCTTTTCGATAGCCTCTCGGAGGATTCCGAGGTTGCGCTCGACAATAGGGGGATCTTGAGTCGTGATGGTAGGACACCACCGCGTGATTCCGCGATTCGCAAGGGCATCGTCGATCTCCGCGACCCTATCGACCGTCAGGTCTTCATCGGAAAGATTGTAGTTGAGCATTCCGTTTACTTGAATATCGAAAAGCCCGGGAGAGAGCCAGATTTCTTCGTCTCCCTCGTACGGCTGCGAAACGGAAATGAGACGGGTCAGCACTCCCTTCTCTACGGAAGCGGCAAAGACTCCGCTCCTTCCTGGAATTCGACAGGTTCCTTCAAAACTCATAACCACGCTCCTATCCCTTAATGGCTCCTCTTACAAGTCCTGACATCAGATAGCGGGAGAAGAATACCGTAAACAAGATCGCTGGTAGTATTGCGAAAACCGCCGCTGCAGAGAGCTGGTTCCAGAAGATATGAAAATCTCCAAAGAAATCGGTCAGGCCAGGCGAAAGGGTCTTGGCCGCCTTTGTGTTGACTAAGACCACGCCGTAGAGCAGCTCATTCCAGGCGAGCATGAAAGTAATGATGCCCACCGCAGTCAAGGCAGGCAGAACGATCGGAAGAACCACTCTAAACAGGGCAGACACTCTGGAGCATCCATCAATCTCTGCTGCGTCAATCAATTCATCGGGAAACTGCTCAAAAAACCCTATGATGATCCAAATATTCAGGGGCAAGGTGAGATAGACATATCCGCCTATCAGGATGATATGGGTGTTGATTAGACCGAGGGCCTTCCCCATTACATAGAAAGGTACCAAAAGTGATGCAGGAGGAACGGTACGGGTTAAGAGGATCAATAGAAGCCAGATGCCTTTTCCCCTGAAACCGAATTTGGCAAACGCATATCCCGCGAGAGTTGCAAAGGTCGTGGAAATGAGAACCGTGGAAACAGCAACAATCGCCGAGTTTCGAAGATAGTAAGCAAAGGGTCTTTCTGTGAAGATGTATTTGACGCTCTCAATGGTTATCTTTTCGGGGAACAGGGTGGGCGGATACCGGTAAACCTCTTCGGAGTCTTTGAGACCGGTTATGAAAATCCAATAGATGGGGCCGACCGACCAGAGAGCAATGATCGCGATCAGTAGCCCGAGAACTGACCTTTGAAAGATCTTCCTGGTGTTAAAAGAACCGCTTAACCTTGTCAGCTTCATTTTTGCCGCGTACAGTGGACAGCAGATCTAGTGGTGTTTGATCCGGTGATAGTATGGGAATGCATCGCCTAGGCCGTTTAAAAATGGTTCTTATCCCTTGACAGTTATACGCATTCCCAATAACATGGTATCGTAACATAATTCTTCTGCCAAGGGGAATTTTGTGAATCTTTCCAGAAGTGCGAGAAGCAGGCTCAACGCGTACGCGTTGATGACGCCTAGTGTGACAACCCTCGCATTGGTGGCGGTCTTCCCCATTGTCTTCGTGATATTCCTCAGCTTCAACGGCTTCTACTACGGACAGAGAACCGGTCTTGTCGGTATACGGAACTACGTCAACATTCTTACAGACCCAAACTTCTACAGTTCCCTGGAGGCTACCTTTGTATTCATGGTCGGAAGCGTGGTGGGACAGCTTCTCCTTGCCGTCATCTTTGCCATGACGATCAATCATGCCCGGCGATTTGAATCCGGCGTAAGGCTCATCGCGATTCTCCCCTACATGGTTTCCATGGTCGCCGCCGGCGTTACTTTCAGGTGGATGCTCAATACGGAATTTGGTCTGGTCAATTCCGTCTTGCTGGCCCTGGGGATCACGAAGCAACCGATCAATTTCCTCGGCGAGCCCGGCTATGCCATGGCATCCATCATCATCGCCCATCTTTGGTCTTCGACCCCTTTCGCAACGCTTATTCTGCTGGCGGGAATGAAATCCATTTCGACCGACATTTATGAATCGGCCGCAATGGATGGAGCCGGATTCTTCACCAAGTTTTTCAGCATCACCGTTCCCCTTATCCGGCCGCAGATCCTGGTGGTTCTGTTGATCCAGACGATGTTTTCCTTCCGCCATTTTCCGCTGCCCTATGCCATGACCGGCGGGGGGCCCGGGGTGAGTACGAAGGTACTGGCGATGCTTCTCCAGGAGAAGATGACGTTTCTGGTCTTTGGCTATAATTCCGCTCTTTCTGTGATTATGATGCTGATCACTCTTGTCATCGCGTTCTTCTATCTGAAATTGATGACGGCGGAAAGGGGGTGAGATCATTTAGACTAGTGTTACATAGGCTCTCGAGATGACCCGTAAGGGTAAAAGAGAAAGGAGGAAAGTCATCATGAGAAAGTTCGTCTTGTTTGTTTGTGTAATCTGTGTCAGCCTATCTCTCACCGTCTTCGGTGTCGTAGGAGGGGAGGCGGCTGAAAAGAAGCCCAGTAAGCTGGTCCTCATGAATGCCGGAACTCTCTCTGGAGATCCGGGAATCGATTTCATGCGTCAGGAGTGGGGCAAGAAGCACGGCATCACCATTGAGGTTATCGAACAGGCAGAAAAGTACCTCTTCGATAAGGAGCTTGTCGCGCTGTCATCCGGGGACCCGAGCATCGATTTGATGGCTGCTAACGAGAGATGGGTCCAGGACTGGGCGGCTGCCAGATGGTTGGAGCCCCTCGATGAAATCATGAAGGACATTGTTTCCTATTACACGCCGGGTGTCGATGCCCAGCTCAAGTTCAAGGGCAAGTACTACGGTTCCCACGGCGGCAACATGGTCATGGTCATGTATTACAGGTCGGACCTGCTGAGACAGTCTGGAAGGAGTGAGCCGCCAAGGACCTGGGGTGAACTGATCGAGTTCGGGAAGTGGGCCACCAAAGACCTGGATGGTAATGGGACGATCGATCAGTGGGGCGTGGTCCATGCGGGTCAGCCGGTTACCCATTTTGGCGATGTGGTTTATACCCTTATCCATCAACTGGGTGGAAAGGTATACGATGACAACAAGATCACGGTGAACTCCGAAGCGGGGCGGAAGGCCTTACAGGCTATTGTAGACCTGAGGAACAAACACGAGATTTCGCCTCCCGGTGTCAATACCTATGGGTCTAATGAATGCTTGCAGGCTCTCAAATCGGGCAGTGCGGCGATGGTCTTCTCTTGGACCTGGATGGGTAAGCTTCTCAATCGGCCAGATTCGAAAATCAAGGACAACTGGAGCTGGGCACTGATCCCGGTCCTGCCGGGCGGCAAGCCCTCGTCCATCACCATTACCACGCCTCTGGTTCTGAACAAGGCATCGAGGTACAAATCCTACGCCAAGGATTTTATTCATTACTACACGAGCTATGAGGGACAGGTAACCGAGGTGGTGAGAGAGTTTGGCAACGTGGCTCTGATGCCAAAAGTTTATGAGGATCCACGGGTAAAGAACCCGCCGCGGGAAGAGTTGGAGAAGGTCAATGTTAGCCTGGAGCAATGGACCGAGCTGCAGGGCAGAATCCTCGAGGCTGTCAAAGTCGTGCAAATAGAGAGGGCACGAAAACAGGGAGAACTCGACAGAGCACTGTGGCCGGATATGAACGCGGCCTTGACCGGGATCAAGAGTGTCGACAAGGCGCTGGCCGACGCCGAGAAGCAGATGGAACGGGTTAACCGAACTCTGTGATCAAAAGAATGAGCGGGTCTGTCAAAAGTCTTTGTGGCAGACCCGCTTTCAATCTCAATAAACGAGTTTTCCAAGGGAGGATGCATGGATATCATTACCCTCTACCACGACAGAATCAAAGGAATACTGGATACGATTGTAGCCCGGGAGAGACAGAATATCGAAAAGGCAGCCGAGCAGATCGCCCGGACGGTGATCGAGGACAAACTGTTTTATGTTTTCGGTACAGGGGCCCATTCGATCATGCCGGCCATGGAGCTTTTCCTGCGGGCAGGTGGGTTATGCAATACTTCTGGCATCTTCCCACCTGGTGTTACCGATTTTAACGGCACGCCCAAGACGGAGCGTGTCATGGGGTTTTCCTCGACGATCTTTGACTACTACGGGGTCGAGAAGGGTGACCTCCTCATGATTTGCAACGTCAACGGGATCAATCCGATGACGATTGATGCCGCCGAAGAAGCAAGGAAACGGGGTGTCAGAACCATCGGTGTTACCTCTGTCGAGTTTGCAGAGCAGGCGGAGCCGAACATCCCCAACCGGCATCCCAGCAACAAGAACCTCCATGACCTGGTTGATCTTGTTATCGATGCCCACGTGCCGGTCGGCGACGCACTCCTTGATGTACCTGGAGTCGATGTAAAAGTTGGGCCAGGTTCGACGTATCCAATGATTTTTATCGCAAACTCGGTGGTCATAAGAGCTATCGAGATTGTCGCACAGAAGGGGCATAAACCGCCCGTTATGCTCTCCGGGAACATCAAAGCCGGTGAAGAGTACAACAAGAAGTATAAGGACAAATATCGGATGCGGATTAGGCACTTCCAATAGAACGGGCTCTGCGGCTATATTCAAGGCCGTCTTCAATGCTACCGCCTGGATTGGGCTCACGGCAGATGGGCTCAGGGGCGACCACTGACCAAATAGAATAGGAATTCACCTCATGATGTAGTAAGAGGGAAAGTGGAGCTGTGTGTCAAGAAGATGGTGGTCATACCACTTCAGCGCCGGTTTGTGTAGAGCTTCTATGAGGCGATCCTTGGTAGGTTTGAGACGGTTAATCTTATCAAAGGAAGGAAGGCGAGGTGAAGATAGAAGTCCTCAGGACAAAAGAGGAGTGTGGAACTGTAGCTGTGGGAAAAGCGGTTGAACTCTTAAGGGAGGCTATCGCCGCTAGGGCTCATGCAAGCTTCATTGCCGCCACTGGAGCCTCTCAGTTCGAATTCCTGAAAGCCCTGACAAAACAGACCTCGATCGATTGGGGAAAAACGACGATGTATCATCTCGATGAATACATCGGTCTCTCTGAGGAGCATCCAGCCAGTTTTCGTCGCTATCTGCGGGATCGTCTGATCGATAGGGTCCATCCCGGGACGGTGCACTTGATTCAGGGAGACCTCGAGGACCCTTTCGCCGAATGCAGGCGACTCAACGGGATCATTTCTTTGGAGAAAATCGACGTCGCGTTTGTGGGCATTGGAGAAAACGGGCACCTGGCTTTCAATGATCCTCCTGCGGATTTTCATACTGAAGATCCTTACATTGTTGTGGAGTTGGACGAAGCTTGCCGCAAGCAGCAATTGGACGAGGGTTGGTTTGCATCCCTTGAGGACGTGCCAAGGCGAGCCATCTCCATGTCGATCCGACAGATCATGAAGTCCGAGGCAGTTGTCTGTACGGTTCCGGACAAGCGAAAAGCGCAGGCTGTGAAGCAATGCCTGGAAGGAAAGGTCTCTCCCGCGCATCCGGCCTCAATCCTGACAACACATTCGAACGCCTTTGTCTATCTAGACACGGATTCCGCCTCTCTTCTTGACAAGAAGAGCTAGCCTAACCAGTTGGCATCTACTCTGTCCTCTCCGTTTTATTTCCACCCCATCTTTAAGGGGATGTTCGGTGAAAGCATTAGCCAATACGTCAGTCGCCTCCGGTTGCAACGGGCGGCGGTTTGGTGCTATGGTTCTATTCTGATCCAGACACCCGCCTTTTCGAAGGGTCTTCCAAATTCCCTCCACATTTCACGTGTTGCTCTCTCGTTTTTGGGTCAGAAACTTCGTTCAGTGAGGGAAAGAAGCATTTTTCAGTGGTAACCAGATATAAGAAGTGTTGGGGGTGGGGGTGCCCAAGCGACAGGGTCATGCCACCGATCACCCTGAAATGTGGGTCCCCTAGGCCCGCTGAAACCATTCATCAGTAGATCATTATCATCGATGTAGGTATCTAGTCCCCAATCTCCTGCGTAGTGACTTGCCCACAGGGGAAGATCGTCATCCTCCAGGACGACAGGCGCTCCCCACTCGATATCCTGTCCCGGGCCAATATGCAGGCCTTGCCCAGAAGTCCTATCAAAAAAGATAACATCTCTGAAAAACCCTGCCCGGTAGAAATTCGCATGTGACCCAAGGGCGACGTATACTATCGGATGCCCGTTTTCCTTCGGTACGTCCTCCCAGAGCATTGTCACCTCATCTCCGCTATGACCATGGGCGGAATAGGCTGCATATTCGGGCTCATCGCATCCGGATGGAATAAAGATCGTAATCATTTCCCAATCCCCTTCGTGGATATTCGCACCAAACTTATAGGCTGCCCAACTGTTGTAGGCATAGAAAAACCAATATTGAAGGATCGTATAGCCGGATTTCTCGGTTTGGCGAGCATAGTAAATGATCTCTTTGTGGGGAGTAATGAAATATTCAATTAATGCCTGGAGAGTCAGGAAGCGCATGAGTTTCCTCATTGCACGAGGTATGACATCCTCTGGCCGTGAAAGTTGAATCGTCGGCAGTAGACTATTCTGCACGAACTTGAGAAAATACTCCTCTTGTTCCGCCCCTAAGTCCAAATCCTCTAGAGTGAGGTCTCCTTCTGGAATGATTTCTTCATCCGGTTCTGGGTGCGGGTTATCTTTCCATAGGCTGCAGGATGCGACAAAAGCTTCTACATTCACGGGTAAAAAAGTCTCGCGAGGGTGTAGATACAGAATAGGTTCATATTTCAACAATAACTCTGATTGTCCCCAGGCACTGCCGGAAAGCGTTGCAACGAGTGCCACGACGACACATGTTTCAATGATACCGACCATTCTGCGTCCCATTTCTCCCTCCTATTGCCTTTATGTGGAGAAACAATTGCTACCCATTGAACGGAAGCCGCGCTCTGTTTGTCTCGCATGGGAAAGGCCTGAACTGGGGAAGTTGCGTGATCTATCTGAAGTTCGATGTGCAGACCGCCGCGCCCCTCGCCATAATCAGAAGACTACGGGAGTGGCGACATCCCCAAACGCTTGGCTTCTGCTTGTATGGCCGGGATATCCAGGATTTCTCTGAGGAGAATATCCGATATCAAGTCCCAGACATCTGGGGGGAGTTCAACCCCAACAGCCAGATCCGTATCGTCCGGATCCTTAAAAAGGAAGAGCAGCTCGCTGAGCCCTGAAGCTTCATAATTCGGACCCGGTGCCCAACCGTCCTCGTCGTGGTCGACATAGGGATCCCTGGCGTGGATGGGAGACAGGTCATATAACGGAGCGTCGAGACACAGCGCGGCATTTATCTGTTCCACGATGAAGTTCGTGACGACGGACTGCCCGGTATATCCCGGGTGAACGCCGTCGAAGCTAAACCCCCCACCCCGGATCCATTTCCGGCTGAGGACTTTGTCATTAACGATAATCTTGGTTTTGCCTGTGAAGGTATCATTCAAATGCTGCCCGATGTCAATAAGATGGAAATTCGGACCCCGTGACGCCGCGGCTGTCTTGATGGTTTCATTGAAGTCATCAATGCGGGACATAATGAACCGCTGCTCCTCTTCCGAGAGTACGAGGCCGTCCTGTTGTTGCCCCTCCATTTCCAGGATCTGGTTGACATAATCCACCGAGTAGCCGCTGGCCAACAGAACATACATGAAGCCAAAGGTCAGCAGGGAGACCCGGTCCCCTTGGAACGGGTTTGAGACTGGCTCGCCCGGAGGCGGTACCGTTTTGAAGCTCGTGGGAACCAGGTAGTCGTCATTTATCTTCTGAAGGTAGAACTCGAGGTCATCGGAATCAAACAGATATCCAACGGCACTATAGTAGGGTAAGGTCAGTAGGAGATAGTCCACCTCGGCTCCGCAAGAGTTGCTTCCAGCTTCCAGGCGTGTCAGTAGGTGATCATACTGGCCCACGAAATCTCCAAGGTCGGTCAAGTTTCGCTCGATGGCGGCTTGGGTGTAAGGCTCGAACGACACTACGCCCGTGGCTCGCCCGAACTCCAGTAGCAGTCTTAAAAGAGGTTTGATCTCGGGAGCGATCTCATCCAGTGGAATCGGTAGAAACTCCGGGTTGCTCCCACCAGCACCCAGAGCAGCGCTGCCCGAATCGTTGTTTCCCACCCAGAACATGACCAGGATTCTGTCTACACCTGCACCGGACGTAGCCCGATTCAGGAGCCAGATGGCGGAGTCGATTTGAGACATTGGCTGTCTCGCCAGCAAGTTGATGGGGTAGAGTACCTTGTCGTAGTTGTCTTTCAGGCGCCATGGCAGCAACTTGTCCGCCAGTAGGTCCGGAGAGACAACGGATTCATCGGTGCCGGCGCGTTTATAGTAGCTAATGCCTTCCACGGTGAAGGCGTCGGCACCATCCACGGCTAGATTGGTAGGCACAAGAAAGGGTCTAATGCGTTTTTCCTGTAGATCGAAAAAAGGTTGACGGAAATGGAGCCTGACTTCACTCGCAAGAGAGAAAGCAATTCTCTGAAGATACGCATTGAACGTGTTGATAAAGTTGTTTGTTGCGTCCATGGTGCCGTGAGTGAGGCTGTCACCCATGCCGATCAACAAGAACCGAGGCTCTTTCCCCAGAGCGTGCTGGGTCACTGCTCCCTCTGCGGGGGTTTCCGAAATAACGGCCGTCGGCTCGTTGGCTGCCCGGACAACGTCACTGTCCAAGAACCACGGCAGCGCTGTGCAGAGCCCAAGACACAAACCCACGAGGAAAAGTCTCCTCACCCGGCGTTGCCCACTTTTGTTCCAGGTTTGCATCATTTCTCTCCCTGTGAAGGCTTCCCCTCATTCCAAGACGGTATTCGGACAAGCCCCTTGGTGTTTCAGGGCAAAGGACCCGAGGGCCAAATCGGCACTACGAAAGAACCAACACAAACCTTATGACGCGACATGGCGTGTTAGAAAACAAGCTATTTGCCTCGTCCGGCGCCCTCGCTTGCCCCTCTAAGGGATTTACAACTGGTTCTTTATGATTGATGCGGCCATCATAGAGGAAAAACGGCGGTATGTCAAGGAAGAAGTTGTCCCAACCGGTTCTGGTGGAAGATGGTGTTGCGCTGCAATGGTTGGCAGAAGATACGAAGGTCAGATATCTAGTGTCTCACACCCTTTCTCTGATCTTGAGAGCCAATCAGGCGCGATAGACAACTTCACCTCCGACAACCGTCGCCAGGACCCGGGCCGAGAGTAGCTTCTCCGGGTCTACTGTGACCAGATCTGTATCCCAGGCAACAAAATCGGCAACGTATCCCGGGGTGAGTCGTCCACGTCGGTCCGCGTCGCCTGCGGCACGTGCCGGACCAACAGTGTAGGCTTGTAAAACCTCTTGGCCGGTCAAACGTTCCTCTGGATACCAGCCGCCAGGAGGATACCCGCTGCGGTCGCGCCGTGCGATTGCCGCATAGAAACCTTCTCGCGGATCAGCCTCCTCCACAGGAGCGTCCGACCCGAAGGCCAACATCGTCCCTGCCTTTAGCAGGGTGCGACAAGCGAAGGTGCCGCCACAGCGGTTCGGTCCCCAACGCTGCTCTGCCAGCCTGATATCGGTCAGCAAGTGAGAGGGCTGCATGGAGGCGACGATGCCGGCCCTGCTAGCGCGAGCCATATCAGTGGGATGCACGCATTGGAGGTGTTCTATGCGATGTGGGATCGCTAAACCGTCACGACCGACACGCTCCAGACAGTCGAGCGTCATGCGGACCGCCGCATCACCGATCGCATGTATCGTGGCGGCGAGACCTGCCCGAGCCGCACGCTCGATGTCGGCACTCAATTCCTCAGATTCGAGGCGGCGTATTCCACGATCGTTTACATCCTCATAAGGTTCCAACATCCAGGCGGTCCATGATCCGAGGGCACCGTCGGTCAGGTACTTGATTCCGCCTACACGAAGCCATTGGCTGCCGAATCCACTGGTTATACCGCACTCGATCAGGGCGTCGAGGACGTCCTGTGGCATATGGTGAAGCACTCTGAGGCGAAGCTCTCCCGATCGCTCGAGATCCTGAACCATTCGGAAAAACTCGGATGTTTCAATCGAATGGACAGCGGTCACGCCGCGGCGGTGGAGCGCCGCCTGTCCGTCACGAAGTGCCTGTTTCCGTTCTGTAATGCTTGGACCAGGGCGGCCCTGGTACCACCAGTCAAGGGCCCGCTCCTTCAGGACGCCGCTAGGACGACCTTCAAGATCACGCTCGACCGAGCCCCCTGGCGGATCGGCCCGGTCAGGTCCGATCTCGAGCCTCCTGAGCGCTTCCGAATTGAGCCAGCCGGAGTGTAGATCATGAGCAATGAGTGCTACCGCACAGCCCATGGACGCCTCATCGAGGTCCTTCAGCGTTGCTTGCGACCGCCACGCCGGGTTCCAGGCGCTGAATTCGAGCCACGCATCGGGCGGGGATGATCGAATCGTCTGACGAATACGATCAAGGGCCTCACCCATCGAACGAGCGTCCGACAGGTCGGGACGGCTCAAGCCGAGTGCCCATGCGAGAAGGTGTATGTGTGAATCGGTCAGCCCGGGGACGATAAAGCTCGGCCGGAGATCGAGCCATTCGGCGGATCTCCCCACCCAAGATTTCACTTCCTCCACGGATCCGGTCACCTCGATCGAACCGTTGCGTATGGCCATACACTCGGCTTCCGGGCGGTCCGGATCCATCGTTCGGATGAGACCAGCTCGCACAGCCAAATCCTTCATGACCGCCGCCCCTATGAATTTGAGGAATCCCTTTTTGACGGTGTAGTATAGGAGGGAGTAAGTTTGTCTGTCAAGCAAGAAGACGTTATACCCTGTGAAGAAGGGTAGCTCCGGCTTATGAAGTTAATCGAGGTTGAAAGAAAAAGTCGGGTCTTAACTAAGGCCCAATTTGGATGCCTGCGCGATGCCTACACCCTCAATGTGACTAATATGAGCTCAACCCTGCCCGACTCAAGGATCGCTCATTCCTTGCTGGTTATTTCTGTTTTGATACTTGATAGTAGTGGAAAGGCACCCTATTGTGTGTTCTCTTCTGAAACACACAATCATTGCGTTCTTTCAATGCTTCATAAGCCCTCTCCGTGATCAGAGTTTCAGTGCCTTTGGCGATATCTTCACCCAGCTTGGAAGCCTGGTTCATCTCATCGCCCATGGCCAGGTCTCGGCCGATAGCAAAGACCTCACCGTAACCTATCCCGATACAGCAACTGGCCGGATTTTTGGGTGCCAGATCGGAGCGATTGAAAAGCTCGATGCGATGGTGAACCTCAAAGGCTGCATTCAACGCATCGTTGGGATTGTCAAAGATGACAGTAAAATCATCGGCAAAGGCCCGGACCCGTCTGGCATTCAACCCGCGGAAAACCGGACCGCAAACCTTCTGTACATCCAGGATCCTTAGCAGACTATGCAGTTCGCCTTGCGCTATTGCTGTCCTAGTAAAATCTGCGATGTCTAGGCACAATATTGCCGTTTTGGAAAGGTACTTTGCCTTGAATTGTGATTCTTCCATCCCTCCTTTTTGGCAGGCAAGTAAGTCCCTATAAACCTTTTCACTACATAAGCCAAGTCCTGCCAGCTCCTTGGGATCCTCCATTAATTCGTACTTATAATCTTCTTGCATTTCTACAAGTACCTCTATTCGTCTTTCAACATTCTTCTTGAAAAGTGGTCTCAGTATTCCAGACCCATCCCACCACCACGGGAACCCTTTTGCGGACCTCCTCAACGACGGCCTTGACAATTTGTCTTCTTTCTCCAAGATTCACAGAAAAGCACTCACTCATACTTCCAAGGGGGACCAAAACTCCTGATCCCTCCTTAATGCCTCTATCAATCA
>Ga0209636_10004986_pt1 | contig 13552 bp, 14 predicted proteins | sample DeeMarSWOR152_54_FD_187464 | JGI IMG/M metagenome (GOLD analysis project Ga0209636, IMG submission 187464) | Marine sediment microbial communities from White Oak River estuary, North Carolina - WOR-1-52-54 (SPAdes) (version 2) | ecosystem: Environmental > Aquatic > Marine > Intertidal zone >...
GCCCTGCCGTATCTCTCCCATGTCTATATAGGCTACTGCCATTTCTCCAGCAAGCCACGCTAGGCCAGATACGTCGCCAACTTCTTTTGCCAGTTTCAATCCTTTTTCACATGTCTCAAATCTTAACTGGAATTCTCCTGCATAAGAGTAGTCAAGCCATAGGTTGGTGTAAAATGTGATCGCTTCTTGTACGAGGTTGTTCTCAAGGGAGATTTTGAGACCCTTTTTGCGGTATTCTAATGATTTCTCGAGGTCTCCAGATGTAACGTTGAATATGCTCAGGTTGTCATAACATCCTACAAGAACTTTTGGGTCGTCTAGTCTCTCAGCCAGCCTTAGGGCTTTTTGAGTCCAAGTTTCAGCTTCAGTCAGCTTGCCACTTCGCCAAAGCATATGTGAGACGTCGTCATATAATCTGGCTAATTCCACGCTTTCGGTTTCTTTCTCAAGAATTTCCAACGCATTGCGATGATGTTCAGAAGCTTTCCGTCTGTCACCAATACGACTCCAATAGACTTCGGCCATTTTGACGTGAAGCCTTGAAGCCCGCTTCTTGTCTCTCAACTGATTCCACAATATCAATGACTCATTCCAGTAAACCATACCCAGATCAATTTCCCCAATCCATACTTTGAGGTCTCCCAGATTCTCTGTTATGCGAGCTTTCTCTTCAACATGGCCTTTCTTCGTCTCAAAAAGTTCAAGTGCATGCTGAAGATAGGAGAAGGCTTCATTGTGAGCGTATATCTTCTGGGCTTTTTCTCCTGCCTTCAAGAAGTAGTCAAGCGCCTTCTCTTTGTCACCGCTTTCCAGAAAATGATGGGCGAGTTCTCCAAGGTGGTCATCAATGGATTCTGCGTACACCTTCTCTAAAGCGATTCCTACAACACCATGAAGCCTCTTGCGCCTTAAGCGGCTAACTTCCTCATAAACAACATCTTTCACTATAGTGTCAGCAAAGGAAAACATGTCTTCCCCACGGATAACCCTCTCTTTTATCAATCCAGTTTCAAGCAGTTTCTCCATCGTTTCAAGCAATTTATCCTCTTCAAATCCAGTGACTTCCTTGAGAACGTCAAAGGAGAAATTTCTTCCAACAAAGGAGGCCATAGTCAGCACACGCTGACATTCATCATCTAACTGACCTATTCTTGCCTTTATGGTGTCCTTAACAGTTTCTGGAAATTCAATCTTTGAAACTTCTCTGACTTTCCATTTGTTCTTCTCACGGTAGATGACTTCGTCTTCCTTTAACGACTTTATTACTTCTTCAACAAAAAACGGGTTACCCCTTGTCTTCTCATAGACAAGCTGACAAAACTCTCTTGAAATATCATCTTGCTCTAGAATCTGTTTAATCATTTCCAGAACATCATCAAAAGACAGACGCTTCAAAGACACGGATTGGAGTAAACGTTCCCTGTTCAATTCCGTCAAAACAGGAGACAGAGGATGTTTCTTGTCAACGTAAGAGTCACGGTAAGCGCCTAAAAGGAGTAGAGATTCCTTGTAGACCCCTCGGACTAAGTAATGAAGCAACAGAAGTGAAGACTGGTCAGCCCACTGCAGATCGTCAAGAATAACCAGCAGTGGAATTTCCTTGGATATGTTTGTTATGAACTGTGTAACTGCTTCAAAGAGCCTGTCACGACTATGTTCTGGACTCAGGGGAAAAGACTGGGGAAAAGCTCTAAGCTTCTGCTTCAGTTCGGGAACCAACTTGGAAACTTCGACTGGATAAGAACCGATCACTCTGAATAGTTGCTCAGGGGTGCAGACTTCCAGATAATCTTTGATCACTTCTTCCCATAGAATGTAGGGAGGGACACCATCCATCCTGAACAGTGCTGGACATCTCCCGGATAGGACTTGCATGCCTTGGGAGCGTGCATAAGCTCCTAGCTCTCTAGCTAACCTCGTCTTACCGATCCCAGCCTCCCCATACAGAAAGACAACTCCGCCTTCCCCGTGAGCCGCTCTGTCAACAGTCTTCCTGAGAACATCCATTTCTTTAATTCTGTCGATGAGCTGATTTTCTCTCATAGCGGAAGGACGGGGACTTGGAACAACAACCCTTCGTTTACCAGATGACACAAGAACCTTCTCCATACTAATATCTAACTGCATTTTTTACTTTACTGTACGATCTTAAAAGAATATCTCAATCAGAACCTTCAATGAAATTGAATTAATGACCAATAGTACCCAGATACTTTACGATTTATCCAATACCACTAATCTTCATCCTCCAGTAATGTCCATAATATCTTTCTGAAATCCCTTTCGCCAGTAACCTTCAGTTTCATCTCAATAGATCTCACGTAATCGCCATACACTGGAAACTTGTATGTAACCTTTCTTCTCATTTCTTCTGTCCCCCGCCAAAAAGGCATTTTTCAAACATAAAACTGCCAAAACAAGCTTAAAACGAAGAGATTAAGAAAACTCAAAAAACGTCACACGTGCTTGTGCACTCGGTTTGTTCTCATCTTTCTGGCGGGTCTTCCTTTTTCCGTTTCCCCAAATCTATGTAATGCTTTGATGTAAAAAAGAGGATTTGCGGATGGAGATATCATTCGTGCGTGTCAGCGACAACGCTGTTTCTCATGAATTTGTTGTATTCCATAACTTTTCAGCATGTCGGCTTTTAAAAAATTAAAAAGTTTATTCAACCTTCGCGATGATCAAGATTATTCCTAGCGCTAAAATAATGATGCTTAGAAACCCAAAGAATCCTGTGTAATCACGTAGCGCTTGAGTGCTTGTGAAAGTGTAATATGTTGATAAGGCGCCGATAACAATGAGTATTAAACCAAAGAATTTTTCGGCGACAACTAATCCGAAACCGCCTTCCTCGCTCATGTCTGACTCTTCCTTTTTTGTGTGCTTTTACTTAAGAACGACGTACGGTTATTTTAAATTTCCTCATGTTCACTTGGTTTCTTCAAGCTTAGTCGGCAAGTATTCATCCACGATGTATGTTAAGCCGTATCTGCTGAAGGCTTCTTGCTCCGCCTTCTTCCTTATTTTTAAGAATGTCTTGATTTCTCTCTGCCACAGCGGATCCTTATAACGTGGGTCCCTCTGCAACTCATAAAGTCTTTTTATGTCCACTTCGTCCAATGGGTCAGTGGGCAGTTTATAATTGACGATGTCTGTTGCCCACACTCCGCTCCATTTAGCATCGGGTGTGGTTAATTCCCTTAGGTGTGCAGCGTTCGCAGAACCCGAAATTATAACCATGGCTATGTGCATTCCCCAAGGGTCGCCGTCCGTAAAGATGTAGACTGGTATGTCCAGTTCCCTGCTGAGCCTTCTAATAAAGTGTCGTGTTGCTCTTGGGGCTTGTCCAGCCGTTAAAACGAGTATGGAATTAAACTTCTTGTGCACGTTCTCCTCTACAAACCGTGTGAACAAACCGCCCTTCTCTATGGCTATGACCTTGTCCGCTGTTGTGCTCGCAAACTCTGATGAGGTTAGAGCTGGTCCAATCATAACGCCGTCCGGGTGGGAGGTTAGATTCAACGTTTTTCCTTCGTATCCGGGCACTGTATATTCTATTGTTAGGTCGCCGAACACTGCTGAACGTTCTTCTGGAAAGATGTTGAAGTCTTCTCTAGATAACCCTAAAACTGTTTCTAAATCCGTTATGATGTTGTTTGATTCTTGCTGGTCTGTAAATTTCATCTCGTATGCTTGCGCAGAATAGTAAACATCCCTCAGGGTTGATGTTTTACGGTGAGAAGTCAGTTCGCGAGAAAATAATGCTGTCCAAACAAGCTGTGTGAAAGGTCTTATATGACGTATGTTGCGGGTGTGCCTTCGAACTTTTCTGTCTCCCAAAATGTATTGTCTTACTTGGGGGTCGTAACGGATGTTTTCTGTTGAGCGGCTCGGCATCTCTATTGAAGGGAAATATCCAGTGTCGATCTGTTCATAAATTTGAAGTCCCAAATTCTCCAAACTTGATATGACTTCTTTTTTTCTTTCTATCATTATGCTTTTGTGTTTCCTATGTTCCAAACCTCTTCACACTCCTCAAGAGCTTTCTTATATCTGGATTTTTTTCCTTACCAGCAAGCTGAGTTGAAAAATCAGCTATTTTTGGCAAGTACTTGCTGAAAATGTCAAGCCTTTTCCGATCTTTGCTTACATGTTCCCTCCTCGTTAGAAAACGTTGAAGTCGGCGTGCGGCTTCCCGCAATCCGTTGGCTATTTCTTTTCTAACCTCTGGTCTGTCGGCGATGAATTCTTTTCCAACAGTTTTGTATGGGATCTTGGTGCTGCAAATATGTGTTGCTATGGCGATGGGCATGTCGGGTGTGACTTTGTATCTTCGCCAATTCATGGAATTCATCACTATCGTTGAGACATCGCTTGCCTCATCATAAAGTAATGGGATTCTGTTAGCAAAACGATAAATTAGGAAGCTTCCTTTCCTTGGGATTTCTCCACCGTAAGCAATTGCCACTTCAAGGATGAAGGGATGGCCAGCGTAGGTTGACGGTCTGCGCTGATGAACAGCGATGAATTCAGGCTTTAGCTCCTTCGAGATACCTGCCTTTAACAGTTTCTCACCCAAAGGAGATAAACAACTTGCATTTGGAGGTAAGAACTCCGTAAACTCTTTCAGCATGTGCATCAGCCAAACAACTTCTTTGTGGGAAAGCCTCTTAGGATTTTTGTATGGGCTTATGTTGCTGAATTCCAAAAATTTTTTTGCAGTTTTTTCGCCGATTCTGTGGAAATGGTTTTTCAGAAAGTCAGACATGTTCCGAAAAGTCGTTAAATGTATGAGGCGTTGAAGTAGCTCGACGTCAACGCCATATGGGTGAGGCAAAGTTTCCTTCGGGGGGTCGGGCATTTCCTCAGTGACTCTTGTAAACTTGTACAACCTACCTTTAGGGTCGACAAATGTCAGATTTGCATATGGATTCACCATAGCTGTTTGCTTAAAGTATTCCAGAATTTTAGGCATAGCTCTCTTATAGTCGCCTTCAAGGCTGAACTCGACTATTGTTCCGCGCCATCTTTCTTTGTTTATGAGAACTTTTCTGTCAAGTATAAGTGGTCTATTTCTCCGGATGTCGATTCTCAGCTTGTATGAGTAGATTTTTGACATGCCTGTGCTTGAAATTATGCTGGCGGGCTGATGTGTTGTGATTTGTCCGTATAGAATTGCCATTTTTCCGCCTAAGCCGAAGGTTCCTCTCTGCTGTTTCGGCTTGTATTTTGAGCCGTAAAGCACTTGTCCAAAGGCTGATGGTATATGTCTTGGCGGGACTCCTATACCGTTGTCTTTAATCCTTAACCTGAAAACATTCGTTTCTTTGTCCGTTTCGTTTGCATATGAAAGTCTGACATAAATGTCCGGTGGAACTTTAAGGCTTTCAGCAGCATCTAAAGAGTTTTCTACAAGTTCTCTTACAGCTGCGAAAATAGCTCGGGTGGGGTTTGTGAATCCAGCTATGTCACGGTTTCGATAGAAGAAGTCAGCAGCACTTATCTCCTCAAAGGTTGTCCTAGCCACTTAAGCCTCCACCACACCCTCTCTCACGCAAATCACTTTTACCCTATGCTCTGCTCACTCATTAATTTAACTACACGTTTTTGAGGATTTTTGTTCATTTCCTAAAAGGATAGGGCAGCAACTCTTCGAGAGTCTTTACTTTGACCGTCTCAAACAAAACCCTGTCCTTTTCCGCTTTTGCCATAACAATTTCAATTTTCGGGTTCTTCGCAAAGTCATAAATATACTGCAGACATGCTCCACACGGTCTAGGTTCACATTGACTGCCTGCATCCACAACTATGGCCACTTCTCTAATTTTTTGGCTGCCATGCAAAACAGCGTGATTGATTGCGCATCTTTCAGCGCAAATGCCAAGTCCGGAAACCCAACTCTCAACATTGCAGCCACTATAGATTTCACAGTCTTCTGCAAGAACAGCGGCTCCTACCTTAAAACCCCAAAGCACATATGCATGGTTCATAGCCTTCAGAGCAGCGTCCAAAAGCTTTTTCTCCGTTTTCCCTATTTCGCTCATCTCTACTTCCCTATAAACGAACTTTTCATTACGTACTAGCTTTTCGATAAACGTACGTAATAGTATTCTCCAATCTCTTTCTGAAACTTATCAAGCTTCGAACCTTCCTTATTAACCCTAGGTCTCTTCGTAGTCGGATCTCTTCGAAAAGTAACTTCCATCTCTTTAAGAAACATGTTCATTCCATCCCTTAGGCTGGTTAAAGGTTTTGCCATACCCTCGACTCCAGGTTTCCCAGTGAAAACCATCAAGCGATCAGCTATGAAATCTTGTGTAACAACATCGTGTTCAACGACGAAGGCTGTAACGTTATGTGTTTCAACAACCCTGCGAATAACTCGCGCCATGTTCAATCTTTCTTCCACATCCAAATAAGCACTGGGTTCATCAAGCAGGTAAAGTTCAGCCTTTCGCGATAGACATGCTGCGATCGTGACTTTTTGCAGTTCTCCCCCGCTTAGTTCTGCTACATTTCTGTCCAAAAGCGTGTTTATGCCTAAGGGTTTGAGGACTTCGGTCTTGTACCAGCTTGAAATGATTCTTTCTTTGGCGATACTCTTTAAGAGCTCTTGGACTGTTCCCTCATATTCCGCTGAAATATATTGTGGTTTATAGCTTACTTTCAACTTGCCAAACTTTTTTCCATCATCAGTCTTTTCAATTCCAGCCAAAATCTTCACAAAAGTTGTTTTGCCTATGCCGTTAGGTCCCAGAATTCCAATGATCTCTGCCCTTTTTATCTCCCCGAGATGCACAACAAGTTTGAACCCTTTGAACGTTTTCTTCATCTGTTTCCATTTCAGCAAGGTTTCGCCAACCACAAAACTTAATGTGGGCGGCTTTTCATGGAACATTATGGCTTCTTTTCTAAATCTAACGTTCTCGTCTCGAATGTAACCTTGCAGGTAAATGTTTATTCCTGTTCTAACGCCGTGGACGTGAGACACAATGCCGTAAACCCCTGGTTCTCCATAAAAGATGCATATTTGATCCGACAAGTAATCTATTATAGCCAAGTCGTGCTCAGCTACAATCACTGTTTTCTCGTCTTTTTTTAGGCTTCTTATGGCTCTGGCAACCTCAAGTCTCTGTTTCACATCCAGAAAGCTCGAAGGTTCATCAAGAAAATACACGTCGGCTTCACGGCATATAGTTGCCGCCACTGCCACACGCTGCAGTTCTCCTCCGCTCAAAACCTCAAGAGGACGGTTCCAAACCTGTTTAAGTTCAAGCTGACCTGCAATCCTTTCAAGCTTTCCTCGTTCATCAACCTTTTCTAGGAGTTCTCCAACTTTTCCCGAGATGGCTTTCGGAATTTTATCAACATACTGGGGTTTATGGGAAACCTTAAGTTCGCCTTCACTCATCTTTTGGAAGTAATCTTGAAGTGTTGAGCCTCTGAAATGCCGGATTATCTCGTCCCAGTCAGATGGATTTTCATAGTTTCCAAGGTTTAACTTGATATCGCCAGAAAGTATATTTAGGGTTGTGGATTTACCTATGCCATTTTGTCCAAGTAAACCCAAAACGACGCCCGACGAAGGCACTGGAAGTCTGTAAAGTTTGAAGGCGTTTTGTCCGAAACGGTGACTGCATTCGGTTTCTAACTCGTCTGGAAGGTTAACTATTGAAATGGCTTTGAAGGGACACTTTTTTATGCAGATTCCACATCCTGAACAGAGGGCTTCTACGATTACTGCTTTGCCACGTTCAAATTTTATTGCTTCTTTGTGGCTTCTCACCATTGGGCAAAAGCGGTAGCAAAGTCTATTGCAACGTTTAGGTTTGCACTTGTCAGCGTCTAACACAGCTACCCTTGTCATGTTAATCCAGCAACATTTTGCTCATAACTTAGTAAGTTATAAACATAAGCCTCAAAAATCAACATAAGAAGACGCTGAAAACTTTTAGGTAAAAATGAAAACGCTTGTGTTTAACATAGAATTTCACAATTCCTTTTCTTCCGAATCTTTCTCTTCCCCAAACCATGCTTTTCCAAAACCTATTTTACAATTTTCGCCGTTAAATGAGCTACAGGCTCTTGTTTTTCAGGCGTAATGTAAGTCCAGCACAGGTTTCGTGAGTTATGTGCCGCTCCAATTCTTCCGTATGCATCAACAGCGATCAACCCCATAGAATTATACACGTCAGGTATCCTGCGATTAACAATGTTTATTGCAAGTTCAACAGCCTCCTGCGCTGTTTTTCCATTTTCCATAAAATCGCAAACAGTTTTCGACAAAACAAGCCTTATCGCTATTTCACCAACACCAGTGGCTGAACACGCTCCAGCTTGATTGTCCGCGTAATTGCCACATCCAATTAATGGGGAATCTCCAATTCTTCCAGGAAGTTTTAACGAAAAACCTCCAGTGGATGTTGCTGCTGCAACATTTCCCTCCTTATCTAAAGCAACTGCCCCCACGGTTTCAAGCGTGAACAATTCAGGATGGTTCTTAACAAGATTAACCAGCCTTGGCAAACGACTTCTTCCTTCCAGTAAGGCTTTCCTCTGTTTTTCATAATGTTTCAAGCTAAGCTCAGTAGTAGGCTCTCTTCTCTCAAGATCAAACATTTCAGCCAGTTTTTCCGCTCCTTCACCTACCACAAAAACGTGGTCCGTCTTCTCCATGACAATCCTTGCCAAACGAACAGGATTCTTAACATCCTCTAAAAGTCCAACGGCTCCAGCCTGCAATGTCTTTCCATCCATAATTGACGCTTCCATCTCAACACGTTTATCTATGTTCAAACTTGAACCGTAACCCGCGTTAAACGCACCTGAATCCTCCATGACTGCCACAGCCTCTATAACGCTGTCAACTGCACTTCCACCATGCTTTAAAATTTCGAAACCAGTTTTTGCAGCTTTTTTTACACCTTCTAAACCAGGTTGGCTGCGTTCAGAATTCCAAGCTCCAGCCCCTCCGTGAACGACAATTACGGGTTTTCGCACTCCACTCAACCTTGTTTCCTCTTGTTAACGAGAATAATAAAACTCACGCAGCTAAAATTTAAGCCTACTGCCTAGAAATCATCAAAATGAATAAATCCTTGTAATAGGATATTAGATATGGGATGATGTGAGGCGACGGTAAGAGCTACAAGCTATGAAAAAGCCACTAACCTGCACTGACCGAAAAACTGGTTTATATTAAATTAACCAAAAGATAATCACGGTGAAATCATGCTCAAAGATTTCAACCTTTTAGCTACCACCTCACGTGGAAACGAGGGCGATGCCTGCTCCGAGTTGTGGTATCTGCTGGGTGAGATAGGTGATTCAGCACCAAATGTTGAAAAGACCGGCGTTTCTGGTTTGATTGCTGCAAAGACAACCTTCAATCCTTTCGTCGTTATAGAGAAGCTTCGAAAAATCCTGCGTGAACGCCCCTACGAATTTCGTTATACACTTAGAATAATTCCAATTGAAAAGGTTGTTCGCACAGACTTGGGCGAAATTCAGAGTGTAGCCACAGAGCTAGGCTCAAGAATAGGTGAAAACGAAACCTTTCGTGTCACACTCGAGAAACGCTTCACAACATTGCCCAGTCGGAACATCATCGAGGAGGTTGCAGCTAACATTGAAAGGAAGGTTGATCTTAGTAAGCCTGACAAAATCTTGTTGATTGAGGTTGTTGGCGGATTAACTGGAATATCTGTGATAAAACCTGATGACATCTTATCCGTAATGAAGGAAAAGGTGTTGTAGGCTAGGCTAATGTTGAGTTGCCAGCAGCGCCATTCGTTCGATAACAAGATCTGTTAAGGCTTTCTCTAAACCATCTTTCTTCATAACGGTTTCCAGTTCCACATCTGAAATCACAAAAATCTCTTGGATACCTGCTATCTTTTCTTTTGATAATCTAAGAACTGTATCATCACGCTTGGCTTTAACTTGTTTTGAAACAAGAGACAAAGCTGACCTCACTAATTCTGGTCTTTCTCCAATTATTAACACCGCTATTTCCCACGAGTTCGGCTTAATTCCGAGAAGCTTCATTGCCTTTCGGATTTGACGTTGTGCAGAAGCGTAAAGCAACGATTCCATCCCCAAACTTTCTGAAATGTTCTCTCTGTTCTTGAAGGCTGTTAACACATTCAAAGCTGCAAAGTACAAGTGTTGCCACGTAGCCACAAATTTCGCGTCAAAGAACTGAAGTTCCACGCTTGAAAGCCTTTCTTTTCGCATCATCTTAAAAAATTCTTCAATATCCTTAATCTTGACATTTCTAAAGCCAGCTATCGCAACATGCTTTCCGAATTCTTCAATCTCTTTCAGCAATTCTCTTCCTCAACAATTTCCTTCAAAAACCTTCCAACAAGTTCAGCAGATACTCCAGCCTTAACAAGCTTTGCATTTTCCTCTTCTACAGGCTTCCCTTTTTCCCTACATTTCTTGACAATTTTTCTTATTGTTTCCTTTATTTCCCATGGAAAAACTATCCAACGGCTTGTCTCCTTTCCGTAGTAATCTGGCACAATAATGCTCCAAGGCTTGTAGTAAACTGTAGCTATTTTAACGTCACAAGCACCCTCTTTAATGATGTGTTCCTTCACAAGTTTCAAACTTTTTCCAGTGTCAGCAACCTCATCTACAATAAGCACTTTTTTATCAGCTACAGCCACAGAAACTGGTTGCGTTAGAGTTGGCTCCATTTTTGTTTCTGCAACTCCCAAATAAAATTCTGCTTTAGCATTTGCAAGGTTAGGGTTATCCAACAAATCTGATAAAACTCTGGCAGGAGGCCAACCTCCCCGGGAAACACCTACAATTATGTCTGGTTTAAATCCGTTTTTTCGGATTTTTTCAGCTAAATTCAGAAGCATGTTGTATATTTGGTTCCATGTCGGGACTTCAAACTTGAGTTCTGGATTCACAATGCTTTGTCTCCTCAGGAAAGGGTCTACTGAAACCTCATTAATATAAAAAGTGAAGGAAGTTGTTTCTAATTTAGCTTTGGGCAGCTTTTGGTTTTCTTGCTCCGTATATTATTATCCCAATGCCTATGAATACCCAGCCTAAGCCGAAGAGTAACCAGCCGTAAGCGTTTACCAAAGCTGAGTTTGCAAGTCCATTGTAGTAATTGGCCTCGGCGTTTTTTCGTCCAATTTCTGCATCTTCTATCGCTGTTCCTGTCGTATTCCAAGCAGTTAGTGCCTCTGTCATAAAGACATCCGCATCCTGAAGATGATTTTTAGCTGTGTCAAACAATCCCATCTGATAATATTGCATGCCCTGCATGAGTTTCATGAATAATTTGGTGAACGAAACTTGAGTTTCGGTTATATTAGGCATTCCCGTCATTATTGGCGGCCATCCTCCACTCATTGAAGAAGCGAACATGCCGAATTTGGTGAAGATTTTTAGGCATTCAAGATGATTCGCTGATAACACAACAAAGTCGTTGTCCTCATATATCCATATAGATGGTAAATTCTCGCAAGGCGGAAATGTGCTGTTCACGTTATCAACGTAGACTGTGTAATTATGTGTCCACAGTTCTGGGGCTTCTTCCGTGGACGGTGTCATGTTTGAGATTTGAAATATTTCGGTGCTGTCTGGCATAATTTACAGTGGCGTGCTGAGACTGTGGGTGTAGTTTTTGCCCCAGTCAAAGTAAATACGTATAGCTGAAACATTTAATGGGATACTGCCAAAGTTTGTCCAGCTCATTGTAAAAGTCCAATCTGTCTCTTCTAAATATCCAACAATTGTGTCGTAAGGATAGAATGTATCATAAAACATGTCAGGTCCCATATATGCGGGTTCACCCACCTAAAATATGAACCATTAGGCGCCTTTACCGAGGTTGTGAGTGCCATTAGCATTAACGAAAACATTAGAAAGCATACCGTTGCAGTAATTTTTTTCGTCATAATTTTCCCTCGACGTCTCACTTTTGTGCGTTAACCTATTTAAATTTTCTAATCAATCGCCAAGTTTTGTCAAGCACTTTTATATTTGATTTTCAATCCAAATTCTAACCTAACTTCTTTTCTGTCTATGTCTTTATTAGAGTAAGCGGCAACATCAAAACCAATTAGTTCGAATCCGTGTTTCACATAGAAGTTGACTGCTGGAACATTGCAACTCTGCGTTTCCACAACTAACATTCTTGCCCCTCTCTTTTTTGAAAGTTCTATAGCGTGATCCACAAGAAGCGTGCCTATTCCCTTGCGACGAAAGCCTTCTTCCATCAAAAGCTCCTAGATACGCATTCTATTATTCCACTTATGAAAGCCCAGTTCACTCCATCCCACTTGTTTGTCTTCCAATTCAGTGGCAAAAACACACGGTTCGTCAACAAAATCTTGGAAAAGCCCACCTTAGAACCGTTTTTCTATCTGCTTCGGCAACGCTTCCAGAACCAGCTTGATTTCCCTTCCGCCTTTTTTGCGAAAAACAGCTACGGCACAATGCTCTCTGGTGAAGTACCTGAACTTCAGTTTCGAAAAAGTCAGTTTCTGCTTGGAGCGTTCAATAATTCTTACATTATCTATGACATTTTGTTTCAATCAAATCCCCAGTCTAGAATTGTATGTTTTGTTTTAAGAGTTTCACTGGTTGCGGAATGCAGTAATAGTGAATCTTTTAAGACAAGTACGTCAATTGAGTATAAGAGAAAACGGAGTGTTTCATAATGAATCTTTCAATTAAATGGCTTGGGCACGCCGGTTTCAAAGTAAAAGCCGAAGGAAAAACCATCTATATCGACCCTTACGAAGGTGAAGCCTCTGAAAAAGCAGACCTGATACTGGCGACGCATTCACATTCTGACCATTGCGATCCATCTAAAATCAAAAAAGTTCGTGAGGCAGACACCTTGATAATTGCTCCTCAAGATTGTATTTCAAAAATAGGTGGAAACGTCAAGGCACTTAAACCTGAAGAAGAGACAACGATTGATAACATAAGAGTCAAGGCAGTCGAAGCCTACAATTTCAAGCGTTTTAGGTCTCCTGGAAACCCTTACCATCCTAAGGGCTATGGGGTTGGCTACTTGATAACGGCTGAAGGAAAAACAATCTATCACGCTGGGGATACAGACTTTATTCCTGAGATGCGACAGCTTGGACATGTGGATGTGGCTTTGCTTCCGAGCGGAGGCACGTACACCATGGATAACCCTGAGGCTGCTGAAGCTGCTATAGCGATTAACCCTAAAGTTGTGATACCCATGCACCGTTGGGACACTGACCCAGAAGAGTTCAAGAAGAAGGTGGAAGCTGAATCGAACGTCAAGGTTATGGTATTGCAGGAAGGCGAAGAGTACCAAGTGGCTTAGGTATGGCTAGAACTAAAAGGCGAAGCAAGCGGGTTAGAAAGGAAAGTGTAGATCTGCTTATCGTGAATGCTAACGAGCTTATAACAGTAAAGGGCGGCGGTGAAAAACCGCGTACTGGCAGCCAAATGCAAAGTGTTGGGATAATAAGTAAGGGCGGCTTGGCAGTTAAGGATGGCAGAATAGTCGCTGTTGGGAAAACGTCTGAAATCAGAAAGG